>OGWN01000009.1_pt1 | contig 35633 bp, 42 predicted proteins | sample 1575921 | NCBI WGS metagenome assembly OGWN01 (sample SAMN07581531, study PRJEB24739) | freshwater metagenome
GTTTCCCAGTCACGATAGGTGTGTCGAGGGATCAGATCAGCGTCTGGAGCCTTTGCAACTGGAGGGATGATAGTCGGTGCAGGTGGAGTGGCGGACAGTGCAACTTTCTCCTGCCCACGAGTCCATGCAGCGATACCGAGGATTGCACCCATAGCCATGTGGAACAAGCCAGCACCCTTCAGTGTTAGCGGATCCCACTGGCTAGTTACAGCGCCATCGTAGTATGCTTGCAGAATCGACCACAAGATAGGAAAAACGGCAAAGTCTAGAATGCAGATAGCCATGTACGTCCAGCCCATAGCTGGACGCCACTTTCTATTCATCCAAGACTCTTGGTAGTTTTCCATTAGTCGTTACGCACGTTACGGTGAGTAGGATCACCAGCTTCGTAAACTGGCATCACAGTAGCTTCAGCCAGTGGAGAACGGAAGTTCATCGGTGCTTGCATAACTGGTGCTGGAGGTGGCACATCGTGCATGACTTTCTTCGTAGCTTCGAAGTTAGACTCTGCACGCTTATGCATTTCCATCATCGCTTCTTTGTCTTCCTTGCTAGTGCCAGCCAACATGATACCCGATAGAGTACCAGTTAGGAACGTAGCGATAGGAACGATCAACTCGAAGAACTTTTGGTCAATCGGGCTGATTGCGTTCAGTGGTTGAGTAACGAAGATTAGTGAGTATAGAACAACGAAGACGATACCGAACAGAGTCAACGATAGGCAGATACCAATGAAGAACTTCAGTCGTGCCATCAACTGTTCTTCTGTGTACATGTAGTTATTTTCCACAGTTTGCTCCTTGAACAGAAGTTGATACAGGTGCTTGGGTAGTTGCAGCAGTTTTGACATCATCTTTCGGTGGTCCTATACGAGGGTCTCTCTGACCTTTGAAGATGTGTTCTGGGCAAGTACGGTTCACATCACAAAGAGGCATTTTACAAAAATCTTTGTCCCAGTTTGCGGGATCTTGGCATGGGTAGCGGAAACGATCCCCACTACACATTGCTAAACCTAGTGGCAACACTAGAAGTAGCAGCAGCCATTTTACTAATTTACGGTCGTTCATGGCGAATCCTTGTAATTATTTTGCTAGTGGATTATCCAGTGCACGTTGAATGCGGCTATCGATTTCTTTATTTAGCTGGCGCAGGGCTTGTTCCTGTTCTTTGCCGTTGCGACGTAGTTCATCACGTACATCTTTAACAGCTAGGTCGCTCTCACGCTGGCTTTGTTTAGAGCCACGCTCAACGCTATCAACGATACCTTCCAAACGGCGAATGTCGCTCTTCAGATCGTTCTTGATATCCTGAGTGTATTGTACAGACTTCTCAGATTTCTCAACGACGATATCCATCTTCGCTTGCAGTTCTGATAGGTCAGGGGCAACGTATTCAGCGATACGTTTCTTCATGCTCTGATAGTCTTTGTATGTCTCAAACGCTCCATACAGACCACCAAGAATGGTAGAAACGATAGTGAATGCTACCATTAGTTTTGCTGGAGTGAATTCATAACCACCGATACTGATAACAGTATCTTTGCTCATGTATTTCTTAACGCCAGCCTCTAGTTCATCAACCTTCTTGTTGACATCTTTGATTTCTTCTCCCATCTTACTTTCCTTCAAGTGCGTGGTTGATCATATTTGCTCGTGCCTTCATCTGGTCAGCAAACGTCATTACACCGTTTACAGTATAACCCAAGAATACGGCGAATATAACAAAGAGTAGGGCATATAGGTACTTCATTGATTTCCTCTTTCGTATTGTGAATCTACAAGTTCATTGTGTAGACGATCACTTGGTCCATATAACCCTCTTCCAAGTCGTTTGTTGTCTACATTGTTTTGATTATTATAAATTGTGAACGGTTTGTATCCTACAGTTTGTGGGATTATTGTTTTACCGTACGCATCAAATCCTGGAGTGAAGCCCATCGCTTGGATGACGACATTCTGAACAGCTTTCTGCGCTTCCATGTCTGCAGCTTTACCCATATTGTTAGCAAGATTCTTGCCTTCTTCTACTGCTTTGGCTTTTGCTGCGGCTTCTCGTTTTGCTTGGATCTCTTGTCTTGCTGTTGGAGCAGCTGGTTTCGTCTCGCCCTGAGAACCCTGAGCCATCTGATTTGGTTGTACACCTGCATTAGGAGCATCTCGTTTACCTTCTGGTTGTTGTGCTTGTTGCGGAGCAGTTGGTGGTGGAGGTGGAGCAACAAGCGGAACAGTGGCAGTTGCTGCTTGTGCTGGAGAAGCAGAAGTGGCAGTTGTTTGGATTACGTTGTTTACATTTTGGTCAGCAACGACAGCAACCTTTACCTCGCCAGAAGAATCTGTTGATGGTGAGGTAGTACTTGTAGTTGGAGCATTCTGAACGATAACTCCTGCAGTTGCTACAGTGGTAGCTAATCCCTGCTGTTCTAGAAGCATCTTCTTTGCGTATGCTTCAGCGTAGTTTGGACACTTCTGATCGTAAAGACCGTTTAGCTTACATTGTTGATCGAAGTAGGCAGCAGCATAGCCTGAACAAGTTGTTGAGTATAATGGATTAGCTGAACATTGCTGTTCGTGATACGCTTGAGCATATCCAGCACAATCAGTTGCGTAAAGAGGATTGATTGAACATTGCTTATCGTGGTAGGCTTTTTCATATCCGCTGCATGTAGTTGAGTAGAGTGGATCCAGAGAGCACTGGTAGTTTAGGTACGCAGACGCATACCCTGCGCAATTTACATTGTATAGAGGATTAGCATTACACTGTTGTGTAAAGTAGGCATCAGCGTATCCTGGACACTGTGCGCTATACAATGGGCTGATGGTGCACTGCTGACTCAGGTATGCTGCTGCATATCCTGGACAAGTGTTTGAAGAAAGGGGATCTGTTGCGCAGAGATCAACTCCAGTGCCTAGCACATTCCAGTTAGGAATTGAGTTGATGATAGTACCAGCTGGTTGCCAGAAGTGCTGTGCGTACTCACCTTTAGATAAGTCGCCAGTAAGACCAACTGATACGTTAGATTGACCGAGATTGATTTTCTCGTAGTTAACACCAATGAACCCACTAGGCTTAATCTGTAGGCTGAATGTGTTTAGATTGCTTGGATTGTAGTACTCGCCGACATCTTGCCAACGGTACGTCATCTGAGTGGCATCGCCAGTTGTTGAATACACACTTCCTGGAACTGGACGCATATCCGTATGTAACGGTGCGATCATGTAGTTCCACTGTGGACCAGTTACTGTACTGTAAGGTTGGCTGTACCAATTATTACCACCGCAGTATCCATCGACTGCTGGATCACATCCAATCTTTTGGGTGGTTGTGGTAGCTGGAGCAAAGAAACCAACTACACCATTATCATACATGACGGAGTTGGTGAAGGTCTTACCAAAGAAAGGAAACCCGAATTGGAGAGGAACATGCACATGACCATCATCCCACATATTATGGATGGTCGTAGTCCCAGTGGGAGGTGTTAACCCACTGGTGCCACTATTGATGGTAGGAACCTGAGCATAAGCAACGGAGATTCCTAACAGCATAACTGCTAGGAGTTTCTTCATTACTTCTTGTCTTTCTCACCAGAGTCTCGTAGAGGCTCTTCCTTAGCTTTCTCTTTGGTCTGGATGACAGTGTCGTCTTCTTTAATACGACCCTTAGCTTTCCAAAGTTCTTTAGCTTGCTCACCGATCTTACCCTGAGTTGGGCAAGGTGTGCCAGCGTCTAGCATAGCTTGGAAAACACGATCATCTTGGCAGAGAGTAGCAACAGCTGCTACCTTCATACCCATGTCATACAGGTTCTTGGAGAGTTTGATTCTTTCGCAGTTCATATCACGAACTGTAGTACCTAAAGAGATACCAAGAATCTGCGTTTGTACTGCACCAGATGCTGCTGTGGCGCAAACGTCGTTGTTAATAGTTGTAATTGCTGGCGCCACTGCAGTTGGTGGTGGCGATTTTATGGTGGTAGTGTTACTTGAGTTGGTGTCAGAATAACTTCTACTAGTCGAATCAGTTACGATTGGTTCCGCAATCGCTGTTGATAAAGTCATGACAAAAAGCACCGCTGCTGCGATCTTCTTGTTCATCTAATGCCCTGTTTAGAGTAATTGTTAATAAGGACATAATATCTTCGACAAGGGAAAGTGACGGTAGTATGTTACACTCTACACATTCATTAAGTATCTCGTTCAATCTCCCGCATATTTTACATTCATACTTATGCATATATTTAGTATTCTCATATTATGGAGTAATTCTTCTACCTAGAGAATCATACTCGACAGGTTTTTCGTGAGGTTGTAGAGCATCAACTTCTTGCTCAATAGTTACTTGGGGTTCAACCTTGATAGAATCTTTGACTTTTACCTTGTCCGTGTGAAAGAATTTATGGAGGATTGACTTAGCTTCTGGTGGCAGAGGCTTTGGTTCTTCATGAACGACTACAGGCTCAGGTTCTTCGACAGGCACCACTTCGGTGCTATTAGTCTGCGTCACTGAGTCGGTAATCTGATCATTTACTGCTCTAGGGAAAGAAGCCACAGGTGTTACGGCTTCTTCCTTATCTTTCTTCATCTGCCAGTTGGCAGCAATCAACAGAAGAACGGCTAGTGGATCAAACACTAGCACGATCATCATGATGACGATTCTTACTGCTTTTTCGAGGACGTCTTCGCTGGCTGCTTCTTCGTAGATGAGGGCTGCGATGTATTTGATTGGTCCGACTTCGGCTTCGACTTTACGGACTTCGCTGGCGATCGGCGCACGTTCTTCTTGGAGTTTTGCGATTTTGGTTTGGGTTGTTCCAATTTCGTTGAGGATTCTTGCTCGATCTTTTTGCTGTCCTCTACGGATGGCAATACTTCTTTCTGCTCCACCTGCGTCGGTTGTTCGGCTGAGGGTTTGATTAACCTGCTGATCCAGTTGATTAAGTTCTTGACGACTTGCATTTAGGTTCTCCTTTTCTGTTTTTATTCTTTCATCGATGAGAGCCAGTTTTGCTGATACCTCACCAGTCGGTACTGCCTGGTCCAAGTGAGCCTTAGACAGATACCCGAAAATACCCATGGAAGTTAGCATCATCAGTACGACTAGCGCAATGGTGAAGTAACCCATCATTAGTTTCGGGATTTGCTTCCAAGAGCGATAGAGCCAAGAGGCAACTACCAACTTTGAAATCTCTAACAACGAACCCATTATGAAGATGGGCACGGCTGCAGCTGCGAAAATCGCAACCAGACCCATGATCGAATAGTAAGCAGCAACCGCAGATAAACCTAAAGCTGTTGCGAATAATAGATACGTCATAATTTACCCTTGATATGAGAACCGTGGATTCTACACATGATGTTGTTATTGTAGTAATCGTCTGATTCCAATACCTTCCTTATAAATTGTTCACGTGCCTCAATGTATGAGCACTCCGCTTTGGACTTACAGAAGAACAGAATCTCTCGGGTGAAGTTTTCCTTACCCAAGAGTTCTATGTCTTTGCTTAGCTCATTGCTAGAGCCATAATAATCTTGCCAGTCAGAATCAATCTTACTTCTGACCTTCTTTTTCTTCTTAGTGCCGTTCTTCAGTGTGACAGTCTTAGTAGTTGTCTTTGAGAACTTCGCTAGTTTCTTCCCGATATACTTGCGACCGTTGGCTCTGTTTACGATTAGGTATACAAAGCCAACGCAGTCATCAGGGAGGGTTTCAACGATTTCGTTTTCAAAAGTCCACATAGTGGACTATTTATTCCTCTTCGTCGTAATCCTCTTCTTCATAGATGTCTGCCGAGCAGACTGGACAATAAACAATATCTTCCAGTCTCTCTTCTGACTTTAGAATGATTTTACCACGAGCACCACATTCTTCGCACTCGAACATTTTAGTTGCCATTACGCAGCCTTCCCCCATACGTCATCCCAAGAACCTGTTAGAGCACCTTTAGCGTAGTCAGTAACTCGGTTCTCGAAGAAGTTACCATGGACAGGTGCGTTAATCATTTCCTCAACCCACGGTAGGGGATTCTTCTTAACTTTGAAGATACCCTTCATTCCCAAACCAATCAATCGACGGTCAGCAATATAGCGGATATACTGCTTAACGTCTTCAGCTTTCAAGTCTCGCATTTCGCCACCAGCGAAAGACAAGTCAATGAATTTGTCTTCTAGTTCTACCATCTTCTCAGCGATGGTGTAGATTTTTGCTTTCAGTTCGTCATTCCAGATCTCTGGGTTCTCTTTGATATAGGTCTTGAATAACTGCATCATTGACTCGGTGTGGATCGTTTCATCAACGATAGACCAAGTAACGATCTGTCCCATACCTTTCATGATGCCATGGCGAGGGAAATTAAGCAGCATGATAAAAGAACTAAACAGCTGCATACCCTCAGTAAAAGCAGAGAATACGGCGATGTGTGTCGCAGTCGATTCAAGAGTACCGTTCTTCGAACTAATGTCGAGTACATAGTCGTGTTTATCCTTCATCTCCTGATACTCTAGGAACTGATTGTAAGTGGTATCAGGAAGACCCAGTGTTTCAATCAGGTGAGAGTAAGCAGCGATGTGGAGTGCTTCACGTGCAGCGAAACCAAGAAGCATCATACGAACTTCTGGTTGCTTGAAGTATGGCAGGTAGTTGTTTACGTAACCACCAGCAACGTCAATGTCGCCTTGTGTGAAGAAACGGAAGATGTTCGTAAGAAACGCTTTCTCTTCTTTAGTCAGAGACTTCTTCCACTGCTTAACGTCTTCAGCCATTGGCACTTCGGTGTGCAGCCAATGCGCTTGCTCATGTTTCAACCACGCTTCATATGCCCAAGGATAGTTGAATGGTTTGAAGTATGTGCGGTCGTCTGTGAGTCTTGTTGTTTTCTTAATCATTTCTTATTCCTTGTCCAATACTAATTCAATTCTGTCTTCGTTTATATAAACGCCTACCACTTCACGATAACCTTCAGGGGTGTTCACAATGACTTTAATAACACGCTTCGGTTTTGGCATCTCTCCACTGTTCTTTGGGTAGAGAGCACACCAGTACTTTTTGATCTTATCAGAGATGTCGTAGGCATCCATTTTATCCCTCGCAGGCTAGGCAGACAGACTCATCACCAGTCATGGCATGAAGGTCAATCTCTTTGATAACTTCACGCTCGATACGCTTGGCAACCTTGTCAGCCTTAGCGATCTTATCAGAACGACAATAGTACATAGTCTTCAACTTCAGCTTCCATGCCATGAAGTGAACAGCATGGATATACTTGATGTGACTATCTGGACGGAAGAACACATTCAACGATTGCGCTTGGTCAATAAATTCTTGACGGTCAGCAGCATGTTGAACAACCCAACGCTGGTCAATCTCCATAGAAGTCTTGAAGACATCACGATCCCATTCAGTCATCCAGTCAAGGTGTTGAACAGAACCATCGTTGGCAATAATGCTACGCCACACCTCATCAGCCCAACCAGCAGGATGCTTGGTAGCTTCTGCTTGGATGATCTTATCTAGGAACTTATTCTTGTTCAGGTGAGAACCCGATAGAGTATCCTGGCGATAAGCATTGGCACGATAAGGTTCAATGCTAGGACTAGTATTGCCCATGAGAATGGAAGAAGAAGCATTGGGAGCGATAGCCATAAGATGACTAAAGCGATTACCAGTACCCTTCGCATCAGGAGCCTCGCCACGCTCAGATCCCAATTCCTTATTCGCAACATCTAACTTTCCTCTCACTCCCGCAAAAATTGCCTTGTTCAAACCAACAGCCATGGAAGATTCCCATGGGATACCTTTCTTCTGTAGCAGTGCGTGCCAACCTAGTGCACCAATACCAATTGAACGCTCGTTCATTGCAGAATACTTAGCACGTTTAATTTCCTTCGGTGCGTTATCAATGAAGTATTGAAGCACGTTGTCGAGCATTTCAGCTACGTCGCGAAGGAACAATGGATCGTTAGACCACTCGTCATAATACTCAAGATTCAGAGAAGATAGGCAGCAAACAGCAGTACGCTTCTCGTTGGTTGGTAGAATGATCTCAGAGCAAAGGTTAGATTGGTGGATCTTCAAACCCTTCTCTTTAAGCCAAGTTGGTAGCTTACGGTTTGACTCATCAATGAAGTGGATGTATGGCTCGCCAGTCTGCATACGCATTTCGAGAATACGCATCCATAGTTCTTTGGCAGATACCGTCTCACGAACTTCATTGGAAGCGGGATCAACCAGATCCCAAGAGTCATCAGCTTCGGCATCAACCATACAACGCTCAATGATTTCCATGAATGAATCAGGAATATTGATACCGTGGTGCAGGTTCAGAGTACGCATGTTTTGGTCGCCCGTAGGCTTGCGCATCTCTAAGAAGTTAATAATGTCTGGATGACTAATGTCGAGGTAAGCAGCATAAGAGCCACGACGAGTACGTCCCTGACGATACGCCAAACTCGACGCATCGTACATTTTGAGGTGAGGCATAACACCAGTAGATTTATCGTCCGCCGAACGGATACCAAAACCGATACCAACACCACCGCCAAGCATACTAAGCCAATTAGTTTCACTAAGATTATCAACTAAACCCTCCGCAGTATCTTCAATGTAGTTCAAGAAGCAGGAAATTGGCAGACCACGTTTACTGCGTCCAAAGGAAAGGATCGGGGTAGAATAAGACAACCAATGTTTGCTTGAGTATTCGTACAGGCGCTGAGCATGCTCAGGGTTAGAGCCAAACTTAGACGAAACATAAGCAAAACGCTCTTGTGGTGAAGTCTCATCATCTTTCATGTAGCTTTCTTTAAGACGAATTTTCCCGAGTTCATCGAACAAATCGTCACGGGAATAGTCAACCCTTATGCCATGCACAATGTCTTCCATACAAAATCCTTTTTATACTTTTAATTGTTTACAAACTCGGAAGCCATCGGGAATGCTTCAGCAATAACTGCGGCGCACTCACGTGCAACTTCCATGTGTTCCTTTTGTGTTCCGTGTCCAGAACGAAGTTCAATAAAGTGAATCCAAGAACGCAGCGTACCGTTCATGTACATACGAGAGGCAGTTAAACCTTCTGGCAGTACAGCACGTGCTTGTTCCTTGGCAATACCTTTACTAATTGCCCACTCATATGTATCTTTTACTTTAGCGATGAGATCCAACTGACGTTGTTTCCACTCATCTTGAATCATTGCGTTACCAATGGTAGGTTCCATCTCAATACTATTTTGACGATTCTTTTCGTCTTGAAGTCGTGCTTCACGCAGGACAAATGAGAGATCCTTGGTAGGGTCGGCGTAACGCTGAGAGAATTCTTGGAAAGAAAAAGAACGGTGGCGTAGAATTTGGCGAGCAATGTCACGAGTAGTTTCAATCTCAAGACATGCGCTTACCATTTCTAGTGGTGACCAGTGTTTGTGTTTGATCAAATAACGAATCAGCTTGTCAGCTGTTTCCATATTGAATTGGTTGCTTGGGTTACTCACACGTGCGCAAAATGCGATGAGTTCCTGAGCATCTGTTAGACCTTCATCATACATGGCACGGGAGGGCTTGCTGTAACTAATTAGCTTAACTTTCAAATCTTTCTCCAATCTGCGAATTTCAATTCTAAAATTTTATAAATAATCATATGACTACTTATAAAGCACTTCCTTACGTCTACATCTGCACTCACAGAGAGACTGGACAATTTTACATTGGGTATCGAGAGGGGAACAAAGTTCCATCTTCTCAAGACCTTCCATTATACAAAACATCATCTAAGCATGTTAACCCTATCTTTGACCAGTATTCTTGGGAAATCGTAGCTGAGTTCTTTAGTGGAACTGATGCTTACGAATTCGAACAGTCGCTAATTTATGAGAACTGGGAAAACCCTCTTCTGATAAACAAGTCTTGCTTCCACAATAAACGACAGTTTAGAGGGAGTTGCGGTATGCTCAATAAGTCTCATAATGAAACAACTAAGAGCATGATGTCAGAAAAGGCTATCGGAAACAAAAGAAGAGCAGGTAAACAACATAGCGTTGACACCAAGTCTAAGATGTCCGAGTCTCACAAGGGGAAAACTCTTTCTGACGACCACAAACATAAACTATCACTAGCAGGTAAAGCAAGAACACATAGCGACGAAACAAAGAACAAGATGAAAGAATCTAAGAAATATAACAGAGTTTGTAGAATCCGAGATCGCAAAGAAATGGATATTGCAAACTTCCATAGATACCCTTAAATCTTTCGCCAGTCGGCGAATCTTAACTTCGCCTCCATACCACTGAAGGTATTGGTATTTATTAGGTCAAGAATCTCGTCTGGTGAACGACCTGCCTTGACCATATCGTTGATGTCTTTTTCCTGCACGCTGTCAGGATACATCACTACATTATACCCTAAGTCGATATACTTAGCAAGTTGTTTGACGATGTCCTTGTTACGAGGCTCATTGTCCATTACGATCGTTGCATTAGTAAGTAACTGACGGATAGTGGGTGTGTCAAAACTAGCGCCAGACACAGCAATGGCATTTGGTAGGAAGAGAGAATCAATTGGTCCTTCCACCACGTAAATGCGTTTGCTGTAATCAACACGTTCAAGTCCAAAGATCTTCTCCTGAGTTTCATCCACTTTGATCGTGTAATACTTAGGTTCTTCATCACCATAAGCACGACCACCAAAAGCAAAACACTTACCGTGTGGTGTGAAGTATGGGATGATCATTCGTGGGTGTTCACCTTTGATTGGTTCCTCAAACTTCGGCGTAACGCTGTTCACGAACTTCTTAAACCTTGGAGCAAAGTAGAGTAGGTTCCACTTGTCACGAGGAATCTTACGTTCAATGACGTACTTGACTGCAGGGTGTGATACGTCTAGCAGGTCGAGACGCTTGAGCGAATCGAGAATGCCATCGATGATCAGTTCTTCTTTGGGTTTGGTTTCGATGAGCGGAGCCACTTCTTTGTGGTCGTTGTATCGGGTAGCGCCAGCTTTGTAACGCTCCAACACATATTCATCATAGAGGGATGGATCAACACGCTTGATAAGATTACCAATGTTTGAACCGTAGCCACAGTTGTGGCACTTCACGAACAAGTCAGACTTCTTACGGTAGATGTAACCACGAGCCTTTAGCTTATTGGTTGCACTATCCCCGCATACTGGACACGAATAGTTCCAGACGTAGTCGTTTACTTTTTTGAAGTTTCTTAGGCGACTGCCAAGAAATTGGGCATACTTTGCATCAATGTAAAGCATAATAAATCTCCACTCAGAACCATTATTTTACCCTAAGTGGATATAAAAAGCAAGTCTATTTTGTAATTTGCAAGTATTAGTTGATTAAGATTTGGCGAGAAGGCATAATAACGGTGTTAGGGTTGATGATGAGATTAACCAAAGAACTTACCAAAGAATCCCATGTTACCTACAATGTAACCTACTGCAACAGCACCACCAAGAATCATCCATCGCCATTTCTCTAGAGTGTCTACACGCTCTGAGATCTCCTTGACGTCTTTCTGGATTTCTTTCTGGATTTCTTCGTGTTGTTCTTTAGAAGCAACAGCTGCTTTACGCATACGCTCTTCTAAACAACGGTCAAGGTTGTCGATCTTTTCTGAGATCTCACGATTTCCTGTAGTGATACGGGAATGCAACTCCTTAATGTCTTCCATTCTGGCTACGCTAACTCTTTCTAATTGGTCGATACGCTCATCATGAACTGCAAGCAGACGACCAATGTCGTTGGAAACTTGACTAATCTTTTCAATTGAGTGGTCTAACTTACTAACGACCGTCTTCAATACTTCGACTTCTACCTCTAGTGCCATTACTTCACACCCTCGTAAATTGATTTCTGTTTTTGGTACCACTCGTTCCATGCATCATTCTTTAGGGAGCACTCATGGTATAGAGTATAATTTCCAGTCACAGTCTTAGCTACTTCACTTAGCACAGTTTTATCTGGAAGTGTCTTGAGGTCGGGGCAAGGTTTACGTAGAGCCTCTGGAACATCAGGAAACTTCGGTGCTACAGGCACAACTGTTGAACAGCCTGTCAGCAAAATTGCGGTGATGATTAGTGCGTACTTCATTCTTTACTCGCTGCTTTGTTTAGTGCTTGAACGAACTCAGTAGGAATCTTACACTGATCATCATATTTGACGATTTCACGATCAATATATTTGACAACATCGTCGCCTTTGACACGGTAGTACTCGGTCTTGGTGACGATCTTCTCTACAATCTTTACATTCTCTTTTTGGCTTTGCGCTTCAGCTTGAGCCACCTTCACTTGCATCTCTTTTACCTTAGCTTCCCAACGCTCTTGGTTAGCTACACCACCTTCCATATATACGCCGAACACTAATGCGGCAATAGCCACCACTTGTAGCGGTAGCTTGTATTGAGAAACGAAAGGAATGAAACTAAAGAACTGCGCTGCGATCAGTCCAACAACACCAGCGAGTGTGATCAGATGGAAGATCCAGAAAGGAAGCCACTCAAGTATCCACATTATGCCACCACCTTACTGCGACGAGCAACTTGTTGGTACTTCTTGATATTCTTTTTGTCGATCTTTGGTTGATCGACTGCAGCACCAGACGTATTGTTTGTTGGTGCGCCACCTTCGCCTTCTTCTTGAAGCGCAAGGAATTTACCTAGTTCAATCTCTTCTTCGACCAGAACAACACCTTTGTTGACTTCTTCAAGGACACGAGCAAGACGCTGTTCCATTAGAGAAGTAGTGCGGTCTTTAGAGACATAGTATTCTTTGACTAGAAATAGTGCAGCCACTAGGTTAGTCAGCTTTGAGTCACCACCTGGAAGTTTAGAGATAATCTTCTTCATGTTGAAGACCAGACGATGTAGGTATGTATACGAGTCACGCTCTTCAGAAGTCTTTAGAGTGCTCGTTTTGCGTAGGTTAGTTCCTTTATCGTCGATGATACCTAGCTTATATGCCTTGGTTTCCTTGAATGGAGTGACCAGCATATAAAGAATGCGGTAAGCGATTAGGTTATCGATAATTCTAGACGACATTAGATCTTCCTTAGAGCCGAAATTATCTTTTCATCTAAGACAACATCGGACAACTTAATTGAATGTTCAGCAACATATTCAGGCATACGCTCAAGGTAAACTAAGAACGTAACCAAAGAGTTCCAACACTCTTCGTCAATTTTATAAAACAGCATGTTGGTTGCTGCATCACCAAATACATTATACAGAACGATGATGTGATTGAGAATCAAACGCTCTCTTAGCTCACCATCCTTTTTATAACGAGACAATAACTTTTTGAGATAGAGAAACTTCTTCAAGTCCTCTTCAAACTCCTCTAGCGAGTGGCACTGTGGATTATCATAGTGGTGCATCGCATAAAGAAGAAAGTTATTCTCACACAACTTATCACTTAGCATTAACAACCTTCAATTCAATGAGGGGAAGCCAACCTTCCCCTCTCATGATTTATTTATTAGGCTGCAGTAACAGTTAGAGTTGCAGCGTTAGAAGTCTTAGTATCAGCGCCAGTTACAGAAACTAGAACACGATACTTGTCGCCATCGTCAGCAGCAACAGTAGTTGCGCCAGTAGTGTAGCTAGCAGAAGTTGCGCCAGTTACATCAGCCCATGCGCCAGCGCCACCTTCTTGTTTCTGCCACTGATAAGTGATAGTGCCAGTACCAGTGCGAGTAGCAGTTACGCTGAATGTCGCAGTAGCTGGTTCAACGACAGAAGTTGAAGCTGGTTGAACAGTGATAGTTAGTTCAGGTGCTAGAGTATCAGTAGCAGAGTCGCCAGTGATAGACTTAATAGCAACTAGAACTTCAGACTTGTTACGAGTGTTGCCTTGAGCATCAGTGTAAGTTGTATACTTAACCCAGCCTGGAGTGTTGATACCCTTAGCAATGTTAGCAGCTTGAGTTGCTTCAGTTACGCTTACGCCATTAGTAGCAGCAGCGTCGGCTGTGTTTAGATACTTTGGCTTAGATGCATCAGCATCAGTGTTAGACCATAGAGCCATTATTGTTCTCCTTGATTATCGGTTAGAGCTTGGTAGGTGAAGTGAATGGGTAGCGATGCCACCGTATGATTTTCCAGAAGTGACCTTCTGATTTGCGCCAGATTTAGAACCAGCAGGACGACCACGACCACGCTTTACAGCAGGTTCAGCCTTCTTCTTTGGTTTATCATCAGCATCGTCATCTCCTTCTGGGTCATGATACTGTGCGCCGTATGAACGACCTTGTACACGAGTAACACCACCTGGACCTGGAGTGTATTCTAGTAATTGCTCCATGAATTGAGCATAAGTTAGTTTTTCTGCCATTAGATTTCCTTCTTCGTCGAATCCAACAGACTCTTTAGCGAAGTCAGATTCTTTGTATGATTTCTTGAACTTGCCGAAGTCTTTCTTGATATATTCATGATCGTGTTCGTTACCAGCTAGGTGACGACCATGACGAGAGTCTAGGTAGTGCTTGACCATTACATTTGGCTTCTTGGCGTCACGTAGGTGACCAGCTTCACCAGCTACCTTCTTGACCTTAGCGTGCATTGCAGAGTATTTCTTATCAGCAACATCAGACTCATGTTGACCGTGGTAGCCATAGCCTTTGTTGCCAGACTCAACTGCTTCGTCTAGAATATCAACTTCTTCGTTACGTAGAGCACGACCGATAGCTTTGTTCTGGGCTTGAGCAGTCTTGTGCTTGCCATCCCAGTCACGAACATCATCGGCTGATACTTTGTTTTGAACTTTCCAACGAGCGCCACGAGAAGCATCCATCATCTTACGGCGAGTTGCGTTCTCTTTGTTACGTTCGTCTAGTTGTTCTTCTTCTAGATTAGTTTCTTCAGTTTTCATAGTAGACTTTGGTTGTGGAGAATGGTACTCAGCATCGTGTACTTTGTAACCCTTCTTCTTGTAGAATTCTTTAGCCTTAGCAATAGCACCATCTTTGTGGTCAGCCTTAACGATGACACGCTTCATGATCTGCTCTTTGCGCTGAGAAACTGCTGGGTGGTTAGGGTCAGACACTGTAACAACAACTTTGTGCTGACCAGATTCTTCCTCTAGACTTTCAGCTTCTTCTTTCATGGCTTGCTTAGTGGCAGTTGCATACATAACTTCTTTTGCACGCTCGCCATACTTAGCTTTGAAGCCAGCAAGGTTCTTTTTCATACCTTTAACAATACGCTCACGTTCAGCTTTCTGAGCATCAGTCATTTCTTCGTTCATATCAGTTTCCTCTCGAACTTCGTTCTTCTCATTAGCCTCATCGTTGGAGCCATCTTTGAAATGGATCTGCTTGTGGTACTTACGACCAGACTTGTCTAGTTTGTAGTCAGCACGTGCTTGGACGTCAGCTTCGTCTAGACCTTCAATTTCTTCGTGAAGATCAGCATAAACTGTTTTGTGTGGAGCAGCTTTAACGTGACGAACAAAACCTTCAGCATCACTCTTAGAGTTAAATTTGAAGTATGCACCTTTATCAGAGTGCCCGTCAAACTTACCATTATGCTTCTTTACGCCAGCCATAACATGGTCAGCGTCTTTTTTGTGGGGTTGGTCGCCGTACTTGCTACCATCATCAACGTGAACGATATGTTCTTCGCTCAACTCGGCTTCTTCTTTGACGTTCTTACCGTAGATAACTTTAGAGTCAGACTTTAGTGGTTTCTTCCACTTAGCATTATATGCAGCACGGCTCATAGCGCCAGCCATCATACGATCGAAGTCAGCCTTCTGTTGAGGAGACATTGCTTCATCTAGTTCTTCAGTTTCTTCTTTACGTAGAAGTTTGAAGTCGTGTGCATCCAACTTACCGTTCTTATTCTTGTCCAGCTTATGTTGGTTGCCTTTCAAAGCCTCCATGAACGATTTGTATTCCATTTTATTCCCCAGACTTTAAGCATGAACGAATCATCCATGCATGTTTCTTATATGCGTCTAATTTACCAGCAGCGTAATCGGCGATACCTTGCTCTTTAGCTGCAGTTGCTACCTCGAATAATTTATTTAGGTTTGTGATGAGTTCTTGATTGGCTGCACCAATGTTACCTAGCATACCCATAAGAGTCTCTGGCTTAGAAGCATCTTCAGAGATAGTCTTGTAGTTATACATTTCCATTAGGCTTACAGGAGCATAATCGCCTAGGATACGTAGATACTCAGCTAGTGTGTCGATCTGACCGTAGTAGTCACCATATAGGTCGCCGAAGAACTCGTGGTAAGTCGGGAATTGTACACCTTCAATATTCCAGTGGTAAGACTGGGCTTTGAAATAGGCTACAAAGTGGTTGGCTAATGCCACACGCAGCGTTGCTTTTAGTTCGTCCATATTATTCCTTATACTACTGGATCAGGAATGCCTGTACCAGCGATAGTTACGATTGGTTTATCAATAATGAGTAGGTCATAAGAACCAGCCACCATACCGTTACCTGTATTTGCTAGAGCACGCAATTCGATGTCAGTTTTTTCTGGCAATACAGTTGGATATGTAAACTCAACATCATAAGACTCTCCAGTTAGAAGAGCAGAGTGACGGATACGGCTAACTCCATTTAATCTAGTTCTAAGCGTAAACTTACCATCAGTGCTCTTAGAAGAGGACAGATGTAACGTGTGCAGATATGCAACCTTACCAGCAGGAACAGTATACATACTAAATGAAGATTGACCTGCGTTTGGTTGAATTGTACCTTGTGGGTTAGCGTTTGAGATGCTAATAGTACCTACGTTACTCTCAGTAGAACCAGCAGTAACAACAGTCATACGCTGAATGCGTAGATAAGACTTTGATGTTGTAACAGCAGTAGTACCATTCAACGTAACAGTTTCGCTAATCTCAGCATAGTTTGAATCTAGACCAGCGATAGAAACAGTACGTGCGCCAGTTCCAGTAGCAGTATCGCTAGTGCTACTAGAAACAACAGTCATTGTAGTTGCTGTTGAAGGTGGAACCCAAACTGTTGTTGCGTTCCATAAAGTCTGTTCGTTAGAGAATGTACCACTAACGAACGCACGGTGTAGGAAGTTTACTCCCTGAACGATCTCACGGGATACGTTAATATTGAATTCATCGATATAATGCTTTGCCATTTATATCACCATGCCTTGCAAGACCAATATCTTGCTTTATCTTTTGGTCCAGGGTTTTCGCAGTTGTGTCGTGCACGGAAAGACTTACGGCGAGCAGGAATATGTTTCTTGATAGTCATATTCTTATCACCAAAGTTTACCTTTGTAGCTTTACCGTCGCCATCTGGATCAACGTACACTTTTGACTTCTTAACATCACCCTTCATTGGTTTGTTAAGTGGAACTTCCTTACCTTGGTAAGTGGCTTCAGCCAACCATTCCTTAAACGCTAACATTAGGAGCTCCTTTAGTAAATTTCTGGTGTGCCATACGAGCCTTCTCAATACCACGGACACGTGAAGCTAGGCGCATAGCTAGGCGACCGATAGCTTTCTTACGCTTTTCGATCGTACGCTCGATACGTTCTTTCTCACCAACCGATACTTTAGAGATATCGCGACCACGCAGAAGACGCTTCTTCATTAGTTGAACAGCCAGTCTACGTGCACGTTTGTTAATCTTATCAGTACTTGAGTATGTGCGTAGCGCAATCTTAGTTGCACGCTCACGCTTTGCTTTGCTTCGAGCAATGCGAACCTTAGCCTTCATACGTTCCATACGAGATAGAACTTCCATGAGCGCAGCTTCGTTCATCTTCTCGTCTGCATCGTCTTCAATTTCTTCGCCAGTTTCATCATCAACGATAGCTAGTTCATCGTCGTCGTATGCGTCGATAACATCTTCAATATCTTTAATGCTATCTGCCATACCCTCTAGTTCTTCATCGCTGATATCTTCAACTTCGTCGTCAGCTTCTTCAGCGAAGAAAGGGTCGAAACCTTTAGCGTTGTGCGCACCTAGTTGCTCATCATCTTTTTCGCAAGTGCATTCTTCTTCACCGCAGATTGGGCAAACTTCGTTTTCTTCTTTAACAGGTACGCAGTTAGGAACTTTCTTACCGTTCTTTTCTTTCATGCCTACAGCTTCATAGCCTTTCCAGCATGCATCCCTCAGAGCCTCGTCTACAATCTCGTCGGCTTCTTCAGCTAAACGAGAACGGTTAAGGTTCTCAATGTCTTTACGTACTTTCTTGGTGTCGTTACCATACTTCTTGTGGTGAGCGTGAACAGCTTGCAGATAAGCAAGACGCTTTCTTGCACCTTCTTTACCTTGTAGAACTGAACCTTTGTCCATTGATTGGACTTTCTTCCAATCGTCAGTTTGCCCTTCAGACAATCCAGTTTCTTCTTTAACTTGTTTCTTCTGCTCGGCTTCTTTTTTCTCACGTGCTAGACGTTCTTGCTTAGCAGCTTGTGACATCTTCTTAATCCAAGAAGACTTCTTCCAATATGGAGTAGTTTCTTCTTTTAGAGCCATTGCTTTTTCGTGGTGCTGTTCTGATTTTTCAGCATGACGATCGGCTTCACCATGACGACCTTTACTAGCATGCCACTCAGCCATATTGTCGTGGTGGTCAGCCATGTGTAGGTGGTGAGCGAACATATCGCCTTGCTTCTTAGCTGCCTCGGCTGAACGCTTATTCTCTTCAGCCTTTTCGTATGCACCTTCAACTACAAGTTCTTCGTTAGTCTTGCGATTACCCATTACACGGTCAAGCGCACGATCAACACCAGCTTTGCGCTGCTTACCCATATCCTTTTCGATACGGTCGTACATGTTGTGACGAACGCCACCAACCTTCTTAATGTGCTGTTGTGTAACCTTAGCGTAGTAGTTACCTGCCAGTTTCTGAGAGATCTCATCTAGCTGCTCTTCAGAAACATATTGGATCTTCTGACGACGATCGCTAGAATCTTCTAGAGGATGAGTTATAGACTGACCAACAATGCGATGTGGTTCGGTAGCTTTGATTCGATCATGTGCGTCAGCATCAACGTGGGCTACATCACCAACATCATCGGTTTCATCTTCTTCCGCTACACCCTTGTTCATCTTAGACAACTTGGCGAAGTCTTTGTAACGCAGACGGTCTTTAGCTGCATTGTAAGTAGATGACTTATTGATCACTTCAGACTCTTTTAGTTTTGTTGGGATGGCAGTAGTGTCAACCTTGATTCCAACCTCACGTGCTAACTCTAGCATCTTGTTTAGAATGCTAAGTGCTTCTGGGTTTAGGCTCTTAGTGCGAACTTTACGAAGTGCAAGATTAACTAGCTGGTCAGGGTTAGCTGATGTTTCAGCATTATCAATTCCAAGCATAGTTGCAATAATACGTGCAACCTTAATCTTGTCTTGACTCTTAAGTGTCTTGTCTGTTAGTTCTTCGTTCATTTCAGATTGACCTTCTTCTTTATAGTTTGACAGCATGTCTTCCATTTCATGCTGGTGGTTGTCCCAATAATCGCGATGGTGTAGGAACTCTCCAAGTTCATCAAGGTGCTGCTTGGCATGCTCATGAGATTTAACCCACTGTTCTTTTTCAGTCTCAGTTGGTTGTTTGCCTTGATTTAGGTGAAGGTCGCTTAACCCCATATAAGTGTCAGTAGCCATTAGAGCATGCAATACTGCAGCTGGCTTCTCTTTACCATGACGTGCGATTGTATCTTGGAATGCTTTTGCGGCATCCTCAGAATGATGTAGGTTTTTAGTTGTGTAACCACCAAAAGAAATTTCTTGTGGGGCGTAGCCAGTTGATACATCCTCAACTAGAGAGACGTCTTGAATCCACTTGCTTACTAGCTTACCAGATTCTTCTTTTAGCAGTAGGTGATTAGAACCACGCTTAACGATTTGGTATTGAACACCAGCAGACTCTACAATATCGCCGATGTTGAAAATCTCGCCACGGAAATACTGCTCACGCAGTTGGTCCTTGACGAGATTCAGGTGTTCTTTGATAGGTTCAAGACCCATTCCCTGACGCACATCGTTCATTAAACGACGACCGTCGATCTCACGCATTGTCGAAGGAAGACCCTTCTTGAACTGAGAGTAGTCTCCCTTGGTAGCAACAGCACGCATCTTAGATGCAGACATACCAGTTGCATCATCGGCATCTGGGTCACGCTCACCAGCAGAGATAACTTGGACAGTATCGTAGTGAAAATCCTTACCGTTGTAGGTATTCAGGATTCTCTCGTATTCTGGGATTCGGTCGCTACCAGCGACCATGATTAGGTTCTTGTACTTTTTATTGAGAGCCTTAGCTGCTTCAATGAAAGTGCGTTCAGTAGGGTTAGCTGCTACGAAGTTGGTGTTTGGGAACATCAACTTTAGGTAGTGAACCTTTTTCTCTACTGATAGGGGATTCTTTTTAGCATCCTGAGACTTGGATGCATAGATGGCGTGGTCGGCTTTATTCGCTACAGCTAGTTTCTTGACAGCTTTGACTAGGAGTTCATGCCCTGTAGTTGGAGGGTTAAAACGTCCAAAAGCGAATACGACTGTGTTTGAGGGTAGTTCCTTCAGGAACTGAGAGTATTTTTTCATTTGACCCATCTATAAAATTTGTAACAGTATTATTTAGCCATTCCGTTATCGCTGCCAACCCTTGATGATCTCTGGGTTAAAGTTGTTCTTAGAGAACTCCATACGGTCTACGATCTTAACAGCACCACCCTTTAGGTGGTCGATAGCAACGAATCCTTCTACTCCAGTAGTCTTGAACCCATTAGGGGTTTTAACGAACGTAGAGATATGACCAGCCTGATTCATCTTAGCGATGATAGGTGCTTTGATATCAGCGATTAGGTTAGATAGTTCAAACACTTTAGCGATCTGATCTTGGTCGTGGTTGGCGAAGTAAGCTAGAATCTTCTTACGCTTCTCTTCTTGGGCAGACTTACCCTTCTCAGTTTTCTTTGTGTCGATCTCTTTCTGGAATCGTTCATAGATCCAGTGAAACAAACCTTGTACGTGTAGTTTAGGATTCTGAATGCGCTCGCCAGCACGAACTTTGGAGTTGTTATAAGTCTTAACGAGCATCAGTAGATCGGAGTCTTTAGAGATGCCGTTGATTGTGTCAGCTTTGATCTGCTGGAATAGAGTACCAGCACGTGACAGCATATCAGTGACTGCTTTAGTCTCAGCAGCTGTAAAGGTAGCAGTACCAGAATAGTCTTTGTAGTTAGCGTCATCCATCCAAACAGATGAAACATGAGATAGTTGTGAAGCAATTGGCTTACCAAAAGAAGCCGTCATTGTCTCGAAAGAATTTCCAGAGTATGTTGTGTGCCAAACAACTCCAATCTTGGCAGCTTTGATCTTTCGTGCCAACTCACTGTTGGCTGGGACAGCATATACAATAGTGTTAGGATGAAAAGTAATATAATCAACCTCATCAATAGTTTCTTTCTTCAGATCTTTGCTTGTGAACATCAAGTCGCCTTGGTAAACACCCTTAGTGATTCCCAGCTTCTTGAACTCAGTCAGAGCAATCTTCAGCTTATCTGCTAGGTCGCCTTGAGTGTCAAGTTCGATATCCTTGTGAGTCTTATAGACTTTAGGCTCTTTGTTGAACACGCCCTTCTTAGCCACAAAGAACTTTCCATCACGTGGATCAACACCAGCAAAGATAGCAGGTGCGCCATCCCACTTAACAGTGGCAGTTACTTTGGTTGCGCTATGACCAGCCAACATATCACGCAGGTCACGTAGGAAGTTGATAGCTTTACGAGTGCCCTCAACACCTTCGTTGAATACTAGATCTTCAACGTGCTCCATGTGCACGTTTTGTTCAGCTTCTGTGATGAATGTCTTTAGTGTTTTCATTTCTTAATCTTCAGGATAACCAGACCACCACGGGTAGCCATTAGTTTATGTGGGTAGATGGCAACACGTGCGCCGTTGTAACGCTTGCCTTTATATGTAAAGCCACGACCAGCACGGAAGGTTGCGCCGAACACAGGCAGGTAACCACCCTTGAAGTGGGACAGGTCGCCAGACAGACTCATGTGGCTGCTGAATGATAGTTCGACTGTCTTGCCAGTATTCTTAAAGACTGGCTTACCTTGACCGATCAGTTGAGTGTGCTGAAGTGAGAATGCACGACCATAGTCTGGTCCATAGATGGACATGTTGGCAAGTTCATCATCAGCAAACTCACCCATGACTGGCATTGGTAGTTGATCACCATCGCCGATAATCTTAGCAACTTCGCCGAGGAACTTTTGAACTAGCTTGTGATTGTAGATATGCTCACCAGCTTGCTCAGACAAACCACCGTACTGCTGGAACGCTTCTGGTCCACCTTCCTTCTTGTGAGAGATATAGATTGAACCCGCAGCAGTTGGGTTCTTTTTATCTTTACACAGAATGATGTCAGCCTTTGGGTCGCCTTTAACGCCAGCTTTAGCTTTAATTGGGGAGTCTACCTTGACAGCGAATGCGATGTCTTTATAGGTTTTTGAATCACCCTTCAGCTTGATGTCGATCTTACCACCAGCTTCTAGGATGTATGCGTTGATAGCATCAACGACTTCGTCTTCGTATTGAGTACCGTTTCCGCCAGTTGGCTTACGGATTGTGTTGATTGGGATGAATCCTTTGACTGTGCCAATCTGAACTGCAGCCATCTTCATCTTACCGAACTCATACATCTTAGTGTCGGTAATCTTAATCTTGGTGCCAGCTTTGAACTCTTTAGTTCCAGCAACTAAGTTAGTGCCCTTCTTCGTATATACGACTGTGCTTTTGCCTTTCTCGATCTCAAAATCGACTTCAGCAAAACGCTTATTCTCTGTAACGTATTTTACGAAGGACAGTCTTCCGTCTGTCGCTTTACTTCCCAAGTCAGCCATCAATGTATCCTAAGTTTGAACCTATTATTTAGGTTTCTTGATTATACGTTGATACTTACGATCCCACTTGGCTATTTGCTGGATGATTTTGGGAATGGCTTCGTTGTTACGGTAGTCGTAACTGAAGGTCTTGAGGAAGTAGTGTAGAGTTCTAGAGTCTCTACGGAATTTGGATCTCACTAGCAGATCAGACACAGGAACATTTGGTCTGAACATCTTATAGTCTAGCCAAACGCAATGAGCATAGGCTTGAATCTCATCGAACTCGGATAGGTATCGACGCTCCTCGTCGATCTTACGGTGACCGATTTTCTTATAGGGAACAACGTAATTGCTCCACTCATCGTCACGACGATCGTACTGCATGAAGTGGACTAACTCATGCATCAAGACTTGGATCATCTTATACTTGAAGCGATCCCAAGTCTCTTTGGTGAAGGTGAATGTATTGAAGTTAGAACAGTGTACAAAGATTACACACTGACGCTCGTCTGGAGCGTACTCGCCACCTACGGCAACGTAGGACTTATAGACTTTGGAGGTGGACTTTTGAGGTAAGAAGACGACACGTGTGCGCCACTTCTTAAAATAGTTTGAGAGACCCTTAGCGTCATTTTCATAACGATCTAGGTCTCTCCAGACTTTTGCGGGGATGAGTTTAGCTCTGAATGGACGCTCATAGAAGTTGAGCATATCCATCCAGTCGAAATTAGCTTCTTCTAGGAATCTCATCTTATCCCAGAAGACTCTGGCTTACACGACTAGGTGTTTCTCCAAGAACGCCAGAACCTTCGCTTGCTCCTCTAAGTTAGTGTTTGCAAACTCAGTAATATAGGACATCAAGTCAAAGTTGGACAACAGGTTACTATATTTAGTCTCCCTTCCCTTTAGGAAAGTCTCAGACTGGTCGGAGCCACGATCCTTGTATCGCTGCTCCAACATATCCTTTGGAACCTTCAGGAATACCACCTGCAGATCCACATCCTTGAGATCCATACACATCTCTAGGAAAGACTGGTTGAAGATGCGGTCGCCTTCGAACAGTACGTTGGAAGTGGTTTCCTTAACGAACTCGGTAGCTACAGGCTGGACTGCCATAGACAGTCGGTCTGTGCCAGCGAAAGTCTCGCCATCCTCGTATTTACCCAGAACGTATAGGTCTAGTTCTTTACAGTAAAGAGCAGGGAGCATCTTCTTGGGTTCAACCTTCTCCCAAGTATGACCCTCCATAAACTTACGGAACAGAGTGGTCTTACCAGTTCCAGGGCTACCACCAACAGCAATTAGTTTTCTCATGTAAACATCTCCAGTCCAATCATTTGAGGCTGCTCGTCATCGAACATCCACTCCAAGTTCTCCATTTTACCTGATCTAAGGAAGTTAGGAAACTTTTCTTTGTCGATACCTTTCTTGTGATCCAAGCGTAGGTCAATCGTCTCATTTCGTGCTTGCCAAAGCACATCCCAGTCGATACCATACCAACCGTCTTTCTCGCACTGCATAATCTCTTCAGCTTGGCGATCTAGGTAGTAACCAAGGTAACGACCATGTTTCTCACGGAAGATCTTCTTGAAGGAACACAGACACGTTTCCATCGTGAAGAAGTCAATCTGGTGGCTCAGATCGGGAAACCTTGCTCTCGTTTCATCCAAGATTTCCTTGGCTTGACTTTCAAGAGATACATACTCTGCTCCAGTAAGTTTCGTATCGTACTTGTCATCTTCGCCGATGGCGAGATGCAACCCATTACGGTGAGAGCGAGAGCCATCATAATCATCCAGCATGAGACTAGTAGGGCTAATCCGTACACCAGCAGTATGCTTAAGATGCTGAAGATAAAACCAAGTGGAATAACGACCAAACTTATGCAGCTGTGTCTTAACGCCACTCCACAGATTGTTAAATGATTCTTCCTCGTTGTCTCCATAGTAGGACTCCAGTTTCTCACGTTGAGTTTTATCACCAATGAATTTCTGATAGGAGTCGAACATGGCAGGTAAGTGACCTTTGTTCCACTTCGTGTCAGTTTGGTAGCGCAGTCGTTTGTAGTTTGCGGTGTTCCATACAGTCATACGATCTACCGTAGCCAACTCGAAGTCAGGAAACTCATTCATGAGAATCCATGAGGTTGGTAGGTAGTAAGTATTACCGTAGAGCCATGCTAACCATAGACGCTGTTCATCATTGTGTTCGTATCTCTTGTTCAGGTAGTTCGTAGCCCACACCGCAGGGTCGCAGTCGTCATACTTCAGCGACCATGCATACCAGCGGATGAAGGCTTCACGGCGATTTTGTTTTAGTCGATAATCCATTTTTCTTCTTAGACAGTTTGACAAAGGCAGGCAGTTCTTTGACAGTAATCTTCGCATTCGGGTGAACACGCTCAAGTGCCTTCTTCAATTTATCAGAGTGCTGCTTGCGTGCTCGATACTCAGTCATGTTTCGATGAGAGACAACGATGATACCTTCCCAAGTATTCATACCACCCATCTTGTTAAGCACAGCCCCGATGCCGTCGTTCATTGAACGATCGGACGAGATACTAATAATGCCAGCAGCAGGATTCTTTTGTTCCAACTCAGCAACCACAGTCTCAAGTTCTTTCTTCGTGTAACGCTTGAAGTTATTGCTTAGAACTTCTTGCTCTTCACGCAGCATCTTTGCCACAGACTTGATGTTGTGGGCAATGGCACTCTTGGAGTAGTATTTAACGAGATTGCGTAGAGCAGTGTTCTTGAATGTCGTGGAGTTGATATCAAGACCAGTAGTCTGAATAAGGTTCAGAATGCCACGCTTCAAGTCAGCTTTCGTATTAGGCTTCTTGCGCTTCTCTTGGTGATTCATGAGAAGACCGAAGTCGTCGTAGTTGGCTTGCTTGTTCAGGAACTCCGAACTGTTGATGTAGATAACTGGGACGTTTGTCCAACCCACTTCGTATGCAGCAGTGATGGTGTGGTTGCCATCCAGAATCATCTTGTTGCCGAACTCATCAACAACGATAACGATTGGAGAAACATTTTCACGTGCACGCTTAGGGTCATCACGCATGAAGTCTTTAATGTCTTCAAGGTGCTCAGGTTCAATGCTATTGAATCGAATCTGATTCTTCGGCAGAGAGTAAACTTCTTTTGTATTGGCTTGATAGACGATATAGTGACCAGCTTCAATACGTGCTTTGATACTGGCAGTTACGTCTTGATCAGCAATGTCTAGGTAGTCGAGATTCTCTTCAGGTTCAATACCCTTGATCCAGTCTTCACCGACACGCTTAACAGATTCAGTTAGATTAGAGAAGTCCTTGACGCAACCTTTACCGCCACCAACAGACTTGTTGTAAAACTCGGGATTTTTGTTAGCCTTGACAGACTTGAGAAGGAAATTCTCAAGAGTAATGGCTACAGATTGGCTACCACGATAGAGAATCGTGCGGCGCATATGACCATTCGACCATGCATACTTCAATTCATCGTCTTCGGATGAAGTCACATAACCGTCGAATTCCTCTTCGGTTTTGTGAAAGCCAATATACATCTTGCCATTAATGATATTGCGCCAGCCGTAAACAATCGCTTCGTATTTCATAACAAAAATCCCTCAACTCAATAGTATTATTATACTACATAAATTGATTTAAGTCAACACTTTTTTGCGAGTCGTAGGACGAGGCTAGGCTTCCCTTTCGACCTGAGAATAACGCTTTACGAATTACAGGGTCGTTTTCGTCGTATATTCCAGTGTCGATTCTTCCACCTGCAACTTTGAACATGGATAGGCTGCAACCACCCTTTTGTTTCCCCCAGAACTTAAACCCAACGGATTCGTAGAATGCAACTGCATCTGGTTCAGCGGAAACTCTAAAGTAAACTGCTCCCTGAGTCCAAGTAGCCTCGCTAAATGATTTGAGGGTTAGTTCTTTCGCTACACCTTTACGGCGATGTTTAGCAAATGTATGAAGCAGTTGAAGATTAGCAACCTTCGGTGAGGTCTTACTGAGCGTAGTGATGATTGCGCCCATTAGTTCGCCGTCGTCATTAAAAGCGCCAAGACATTCATCCCAATTTTTCTGCATGTCTGCTTTGGCACGAAATGTCTTAGCGAAACTATCAGCTTTGTCGTCAGTGATTGCGGCGACAAATTCCTCACGAGTGCATTTACGCAACTTCATGGTACTCACGATGCTTCTCTCCACGTGATTTATCGTACTTAGTCTTTTCCCAACCAACATACTCATTCAGATCCCAAACGAATGGGGGGAACTTATAAGTATCGGCTGCTAGGATTTCCTTGACGCTTGGACCATCGTTGAGCGCAGCATCAATAAACTTCTCGGCGAAACGGAATTGAGATTCGATCTCGTCACGCTTAGTTGAAGAACGGAAGCAACGGAACTCGATAGTGCCAGTGTGCTTCATACAGTAGGTGTTGATTGCGTAACGGAATGGACGACCCATTGATACACCGTCTTTACCTGCGGCATGTAGCTTGATGAAGTGCTCAAAATCAGTTGCTAGGTTTACGATGTTGTCGCACATGTAGTCAGGCATCTCACGACCACCGTCGTACTTCAGATACATCTTAGCACCCTTAGCACCTTTCATCTGACCACTCTCGTAGAAACCATAACACGCTTCAATGGTGTCTGCTTGATTGGCTTTGATGTAGGAAATAAGACGTTTCAATCCATCGAGGTCATCTTTAAGACCTGGAACAAACACGTGAAGGTGTCCGTGATTCACACAAGAAGCAGAAGGTTGGTTGCCAGCATCAACAAAGAACTGATGCAGTTCCATGACACGATCAACCTGTTGCTGCCAAGTAGCAGTCGGCTTGGTGTTAATCTCGCCACCCATGTAAGGTTCTTTACCTAGCGGATCGCAAGCAACGTACTTGAATGGTTCATGGATGTTCACAATGTCAGTCTCTGCGAACTCCCACTTACCAAGATGTTCTGGCGGAGTCAAACGGCGATCAACATCACCCCACTCGATCTCGTAACCCCATGTAAACTTATCTGACGGATACTGTTTCATATTCTACCTTTTGATAATCATGTTCATCATTAGTCTGAACCCTCTCCATCATAACTGCTAGATTCGAGTCAATAGTCATGTAAAGGTTCATTGGCACTTCAGCTGGATACTGTAATCCTGCACGGACTGCAATATCCTCAGTAGAAGTAATTATACTACCGTTTCCAACCGTAGTCAAATATAATGGACGCTTACCATTGCGGTACAGTCGGATAGTCTTGTTGATGTTCAACTCAACTACGCCCATAGACATGTGGTTAAACTCTCTCAGTGGATCGTTAGAGTGCAGCACAAGTTCGCTATCGTTCTTTGTGATGCACTCATACCCATAAAGTTCTTTCCAGTTCTCTGGCAACTCTTGAGTAATAACGCCATTGTGGACGATGGACTTCTCGTCACCACACATTGGTTGGTTATACTCAAGGTCACTGGTAGAATAGCGGCAATGACCAATCAAGTAAAGATTGCCATCGTCAGCAACCATACTCGAGAGGTTGTCATCGTGTAGATGTTTCTCAACGAATTGGTCGGCTGGGATTGGTTCTTTAATAGTTGCGATCTTATCGCTCCACTTTGGTAGGAATGACATACCAGTAGCGTGTAACCCACGAATCTTAGACTCGTGGAACACACGACGAATCATAGCGAAGTCCTGCTTAGTGGGTTTAAGCAGGATAGCACCAATCACAGCGCACATTAAAAGAATCCTTCTAGCGAATTAGACTTCTCAGCTTCTGGATGCATCTTCAGAAGTTCTTCACGACCAAGACGTTGCTCACAGAAGTCGAACCATTCTTGGCTTTCCCACATTCCTGGATACACACCATTGAAACGTGGCTTGTAGTATGGATGCTCAACGTCGTTCTTGCACTGTTCAACGAACGCTTTACGAGTTTGCTCATACTCCCAAGAACCAAGACTCAACATACCTTCGTGGAAGAACGCAATGATAGAGATACGTTCTGCAGTTGGGTCGTCAAGAATCAACTCAGTGTTACCATGCAGACCAGCCATGTTGTTAACGAACAGCAAGTCTCCTGGACGGATATCAACAGCGTAACCAATCTCAGGGAACACTAGGTATGCGCCACGATACTTGTCAGAGTTACTGAACACGCAGATATTAGCGAAACCATTTTCCATGTTTGCTGGGTCATAGTGAGCAGCAGTGCGGAAGTTTCGGTTAACAGTGATAGTTGAGAACGGAGTTCCAGGAACCAAGAACTTCGGATCAACCTTGCTTGCTGCTTCCATCTGATTACCATAGCGCCATGGTAGCATTTGCTTGAACGCATCAGCTAGGTGCTGCAGGTATGGATAAGACTTAGCAAACTTTTCTGGCTGCTTCTCAGTGTAAGAAGTAGCACGACCCCAAGGGATACGTGGGTAACGATCATACCAACCAGCGATACCAGACAGAACAGAGTTGGCGTAAGTAGTCTTACAGATCAGTTCGTTCTCAACCCACTCGGCTTCAGCTTTCTGCTCGTCAGGAGACAGTTTGCGAGTCTTCTCAACCCAGTCGTCAAACACGAATGCAGTATCACGAACAGCTTCGATAGACCAAACCTGAGCACGACCAGATACAGCATCCTTCGGTTGAGTTTCATACTTTTTCTGGATAGCTTCGATTGGGTCTTCACCAAGGATGTTAGCCTTAGCATCTTTGAACTCGTCGATAATATCCCACTGGTAAGTGGTAACCCACTCACGGTTACCCAGTTTACCTTCACGTGGACCAGCAGCAGTGCCACGGTTCTGAGTTTCTTGAGCAGCTTCACGAAGACCTTCGTATGCGGAAGCAACCATCTCTGGTGAGAAGTAGTTCTTACGGAACTTGAAGACGATGTTCTGTTCGTTCAGAGCATCACCGCAGTTGCCACAGTCTTTATCGCAGTCGGTGCTACCCAGTTCTCCTGCGCACTTAGGTGGCAGATACAGATCCATGTCGCTCTGAACCAGAGTATGGTAGTGACGCTCGTCTAGCCAAGTACCAACTAGATCAGGGCGAGGTGTAACGTCAGGTGCCTCTAGAACAACAACCTTGACGTTGCGGTTGATGTCGATGGTGTTAATTGTCTGTTCCATTTTCATTCTCCTTAAAACTTGAAACCACTAAATCCTTCACTACTATGTATGCGCTTTCCAAAGTCTGATTTATCAAACAGTGGCTTATCATCGTATTTGTCTTGACCTGCGTCAGACAAACCGTCTTGAGCAGACGCTTCAACGTCATACAGCTTCATCTTGGATCTGTCAACACCGATGATAAAACGCTTGTAGAAGTTTGGATCATTGTAGCGGTTCTTCAGTTGCTTCACAATAATCTGATTCAATTGCTCCAACTCTTCATTACTCACCAACGCAAACATAAAGTCAGCAGTGGCTGGCAGACCAAACGATTCAGAAGTATCTTCCAAACCTGGATCGCTATTGGTATAACCAGAGCGAGTGGTTTGAGTAGCCGAAACGATAGGCACATTGTACTCTACCGCAAGACCACGCAGTTCTTCTGCAATCGACTTGATATATGTATAAGAGTTTACAGAGGCTCCCATTTTCATACGCTGACTAGAACAGATATTCAGATAGTCAATCATGATAATGTCAGGCGCGAACTCACGCTTCATCTTCAATTCTTCCAACAGCGCACGGAAGTGTCCAGCGTGAGCACTTGCGGTTGGATACTCTTTGACGATCAGCTTACCTTGAGTCTTCTTGGCGATTTTGTCAAGACGAGTTTCAAAGATGTCACGATCGACAACCTTCAACTCATCCATGGTCAGGTTCAGAAGGTTCGCATCGATACGTTCAGCGATACGCTCTTCAGCCATTTCCATGGTGATGTAAAGAACATTCTTACCTTGCATCAACGCACCAGCAGCCACGTGACACATGAACAGAGACTTACCAACACCAGTACCAGCCAGTGCGATGTTCAGAGTCTTCTTGCTCAATCCACCTTTGGTGATCTTGTTGAACATCTCCAAGTCGAAAGGAATTTTCTCCTCGACACGGTGGTAGTACTCATAGCGGTCGGCGAAGTCTTCAATGTAGTCGTGACCGACATGATTATCAAAACAGACGGCAAGAGCATTAGATAAGATATGAGGAATAGCATCTTGTTGGTGGTTCTTGTCTCGACCATCAATGATCTTGATGGAGTCGAGGATTGCGTTATAAACTGCACGATCCTTACAGAACTTTTCAGTCTGTTGGATTAGCCACTCTTGGTTTGGTTCTGCTTTATCGAGTTGCTTGACGTACTCCTGCAGTTCGGGTACTTCTTTGTCAGTAAGACCTTTGAGATTACCAACTTCGATCGCCACGATTTCGGGAGATGCGGGATGGTTGTAATCTTCAAAGAACTTAATGAGTAAAGAGGCAATTGCTGCCTCTTTGTGGTCGGCAAAGTATTCCTTCTTTAGATGAGGAACTACCTTGCGGCAATACTCTTCACTGTGAATCAGGTTCGATAGGATCGCCTGTTCTATTCTCATCAACACCACCTGTGTAAGTTAAACTGTTTTCTTCAATCCCTTGGTGAATAAGTTCTTGAAGAATATCGCCAATGTATTTCTCAAACGGTTTCATGTCGCTGAACTCTTTACTGTTCTTGTCATGAATCTCATACTCGAAATTGAGACGGAGTCTATCATTGGCTTCGTCTTCTTCAAAACTAACTCTACCGTAAGAGTAAATTATACCTGAAAAGGGTTCTTCAAGCAACTTTATCGCATCGAACCCTTCCTTGCGGCTCTCAACCATTACGAACTTAGGCATCGTTCTCACCAAAGTCAGAGGCATCAATGGTTTGCAGATCAGCAGAGATGTCTTCGTCTTTGAGAATCTCTCCAGCTGCAACTTGGTACTTACCCTTGACGAACTCAACGAAAGACTTTTGCATCAGGATTGGCATCCAGAACTCTTTGCTGTCAGTGTCCTTCAGGCGATACTTCTTCTCATCCATCTCGCCAGTTTCTTTGTCTACCTTTTGATACCAACCATTGCTTGGCTTGATGACATGACCTGACTCGAGTGCGATATCCAGCAAGCCAGACCAACGGCTAATACCACCGTCAAAAGATACACTAACAGGAATCTTTGATTTCTCACGAACGTAGCGAGACTTCTCCACGTTGATGATAAAATTGTATCCAACAACTTCAGTACCTTCCTTTTCTTGTTGGCGACCCAAGATGAAGATGTTGTCAGCAGAGTAGTACGAACCAGTACCACCACCAACGATATCTTTCGGATACAGACCAATCTCTTTGTATGTGTGGTTCACAACAACGCAAGGAATATCCTTTAGCGTTAAGTGCGGTGTAACCATACGCCACAGACTCTTCATCTGCTTTGCACGTGACATATCAGCAACAGCTTTACCGTCAAGTGCGTCTTCGACTTCTTTCTTAGAAGCAAGGTTACCGATTGAGTCAACAACGATGATGACATGCTCACCACGCTCAATCTGCTCCAGCTGCTTCATGATGTCAAACTTCAGCTGTTCAACGTCAGTAATAGGTGTATGAATAACACGCTCAGTGTCAATACCGAAAGAGTCGAAATAACTCTGCGGAGTACCAAACTCAGAATCGTAGAAAAGAACAACACCATCTTCATACTTGTCCAGATATGCTTTCGCCATCAGTAGGCTGAATGCAGTTTTGAAGTGCTTACTTGGACCAGCCCACATAGTGAGTCCAGGAGTAAGACCACCATCCAAACGACCAGATAGAGCCACGTTAATGACTGGAATGCTCGTAGGAATCATGTCCTTCTTGGTGAAGAACTTAGACTTCGATAGGACAGAAGTGTCCTTGATCGTAGAATTTTTACGCAGTTTCTCTAGGATACTCATTAAGCCTCCAAGAATTCTAGGACTTGGGTTTCGTTCATCATACCAACGACACGCTTCATCTCGGTGCCATTGTCATCAACGACGACCATAGTTGGAACAGAGCGCACATTGTACTTGCGAGCAACTTCCATGTTTGCGTCAATATCGACTTCTTCGATAGGCATGCTAATCTTGTCAGCCATGCCATTGAGGGTCATAGTCAAACCCTTACATGGTCCACACCATGTAGCATAAAACTTAAGAACTTTCATCTTCTTCTCCATACGTAATTGTGAATTGCGGTTGCTCAATCTGAACGTGGGCGTATTGCGTTACGTCTTGTCCTGTTAGCTCGTGGATGATTTTAGCTAGGTAATCGTATCCTTGTACGACAAGATCTACATCCAAAACAGACAATCCCGTGTATGGTCTTTCGTTCAGCCACTTTACAACGTCTCGTCTTGCGTCAACTGTTTTCTTTAGAAACTCGACATCAATATCCATTAGTTTACTCCTTTTGCGCCTGCAAGTCAAGTTTATATTCTGGATTCTTTACATCAAACACAAAGGTGATGCGTGTCTCGTCTCCAAGATTCTCTGTTCCATGCGGCAGTTTGTTGTTGAACCAGACCAACATTCCAGGTTCAATTACAATTTCTTCGTCTCCGACATGGTACTTGTATTTACCCTGAATAGAAAGGTGGTATCTATCTCGTGTAAGGTAGTAATCCCCAATATCAACGTGTGTGCCTACTGTACCGCCAACTGGAAGGGAAAGAAATCCGCAACGGCTGACGTTCTTGAAGTAGCGTCCGAGAATACGTAGCACTTCTGTGTGTCTGTTAAATGCTGGAGTTGGTACGCAGATTTCGCTATCGCCTACGTATTGGTCTGGTCGTTCAATACCACCCATTACAAGTTGTAGCACACCTGCTTGGACGGCAGGGAATCCCCATTCGTCCACCAAGTCTCCAACACCTTCGATGTTTTTCTGAGCACCCCAGTCTTCAGGGTACTGCTTCAATTGAGCAAGTACCCCTGAAACGTCAATGCCAGTTTCCAAAACTCTAATGTTCTTCATGCAAAGAAATCCTCGATAGATGATTGTTGTTCGGTCTTCCAACCAAGTGGTTCGATGACGGTTTGCATCGCATCAAGGAAAACTTTCTCGAACTGCAAATCGTAATCTACGTAACTATGTAGGTTGAATTCTTTCGGCAGTTCTTGAGGGAACGAAATAACATCTTCTTGGAACGGATTCGGTTTGCGTACATACACAAACTTGATCTTGTCGCCATCACGAATCGCTTGATACTTTTTATCAAGACCAAGACGCTTGCAGTGATGGTTGAACAACAGAGAACCACGGACATGAATCGGCGTACCCTTAGCGTAGATTGGCGAACCTTTGTAGGTGTTCATACCATTCACGCCACGTGGGAGTGCGATGTCTTCAACTGGAAGCTGACGGAACTCTTTGCGGAAGTCTTCAATGTAACTATGCAGCTTGGACTGATCGCCTTGAAGAATTACGCTGATGGAGTCTTTCAACTTGTCACGGATGATGGCTGGAGTCGAAGACTTGACCATCTCAAGACCCATGACCTTCAGCTTCGGCTTCGCAAACTGAACACCCTCAGAGTTGTGGACGTTCAGAATGTAACGCTTCTTGGCAGTCCAGATGGCTTTGTCGGCTAGGACTTCTCGCTTCATCTGCATCTTCTGACTGTATGCGTTCATATAGTCAGCCAGCTTCTGATAGGTATTATCAATGAATGGATGGAAGATCTCTTCGCAAACACGATCCATGTACTTGATCTTTTGATCGTCAGTCTTACCCTTGCAGGTATGTTCAACCAGATCTTCCATCGTTGGGTAGATTGAGTCAGTGTCAATCGCAATGACGTAGTCTTTACCTTCAGACTTCATGATCTTGTTCATGTACTTGTTGAACTCGTTAGCCATCCAACGAATAGACAACTGACCAGAAGTGGTAATACCTTCAGCCATACGGATATCGAAGTAACGGAAGTACTGGTTACCCATTGCACCGTAAGCAGAGTTCAGAGCAATCTTCATCGCCATCTGCAGGTTGTTCAAACGGCTGATCTCTTTCAGCAGGTGCTTTTGAGACTTATCGTTTTCGTAGTTCTGCTGAACCTTCAGCATCTGCTTCTTGAACTTAGAACGGTCAGCGTACATCTTTTCCATCAACTCAGGCATGAACCCTTTGATGTCTTTGCGATAACACCATCCGTTTGCAGTAAGCGCAAGGTCACGGCGATGAGCGTAGCTGGTGTCAACTTCTTGATTGAGCAACTGTTCAACGGTACAAGAGATCTTCTCATGCGTCAGCGTCTCGGGTGAGATGTTATACTGCATGATCAGGTGAGGATACAGAGAGTTCAAGTCAAATGACGCAACCCAACGATGTGGACCAACCAGCGGATCCTTCACATACGCACCTTCAAACTGCTCAGACTTAGCCGAGAAACCCTTGGAAGGAATCACGATCTTCTTGGAACGTAGGTGGTTGTAGATGATGGCATCCCACATACGGACTTGAGAGAATACGTCCTCGTAGTTGATCTTGGCTTGATATGCCATAGTCAAACACAGTTCAAGCAGACGCATCTTGTCGTCGAGCATTTCAACCAGCTCAACGTCATGGATGTTATACTCTACGAACTTCTGCCAGTGTTCAGTGTAGAATTCCTTGAAGGTGTCTCCAGGGTTTTCTTTCTTGTTCTCGCCGAGTTCTTGTTCGGCGATATAGTCAAGACGGTAAGACTCTTGTTTTGTGTATGTGTATTTCTTGTAGAGTTCCAGATAGTCAAGCTGACTAATACCAAGAATATCGTAGTGAATTTCTTCGTTACCTTTGATGAATGTATTACGTTGATTGATAATACTCCATGGAGAC
>OGWN01000010.1_pt1 | contig 34150 bp, 83 predicted proteins | sample 1575921 | NCBI WGS metagenome assembly OGWN01 (sample SAMN07581531, study PRJEB24739) | freshwater metagenome
GTTTCCCAGTCACGATAATGGCAGTTGAAGGTTAATCTGAGTAGGTGTACCGTCAGGGAACGATGTGAATTGACCGTTCGGTGTATAGTTCACAGACATTTCTGTAAGAACGCAACTTGTATGCTTATGAAGCGAAGTATTCTCAACACCGTTAGTGAAATAAGAGATGTCAAACTCAGAAGGATAGATGTAAAGGAACTTGTTAGTATCTTTGAACTCTGGGTGCATGTGCAACTTGAACATACGGATAATGTCAAGTACGTTCTTAGCTTCTCCTGGACTTCTTGGGAAGAACTGATAGTCAAACTGGAATGTACGGAAGTCAACACCCTTGAACACTTGTTCTTTGCGAGGGTTGAATGCTAGACCAGTGGCAGCTGATACCACGCCAGTGTTTGTTCCTGGGACGCCACCAGCAAGACCAAATGCAGCCGCACCTTGACCGATAGATCGAGCATTAGGGCTATCACCACCCCAGTTACCAGTAGCTGCGTTTCCTAATGCCTTTAGTGCAGCTTCGCCCAGCAAAGGAAGCATCAAAGCAGTTGAAGTATCTTCTTCAGACCACTGAGTACCGTAACGAATTTGTAGTTGGTTGGGAATATGTAAGGCGATGGAAGTTTCAAGACGTTTCTGAGAGCGATTAGTAGAACCAGCAATAGCAGCCGCAGCGCCGAGACCAATAGCACCTGGAGCGCCAGCTACCGCAGTACCCTTAATTGCGCCAGACAAGAAACTTTTACCACTAGCTTTGTTTGCCAGAGCGCCAGCAACTGCACCACGAGCCACGTTCTCGCCAACACCAGCTGCCACAACGCCAGCTTTACCTAGATCTTGCGCCACTAGAGGTCCACGCTCTCTAGTGTAGCTTTTATCATCAGTAATCTCCGCAGTACCACCATTCTCCTTTAGGAGTTTGGAGTCTACGTTTACGTTGATGTAAAAGATAGCGTAGTTGCCACCATAAGTCTCGCTCATAAGATCTTCAGGATACGTATACCCTTGGATCTTGTACTTGTCTTGTTGGTAGCGTGTAGGATTGATTGCTTCAGTCGCCATGAGTGCCTTAACCTAAATAAATTGTGGTTATTTATACTCTACTATTTATTCGATGTTCCATAAGAGGCTTTACAAACCGTTATTTCCTGAGAAATATGCTGGCGATCCTACAAACATCGTCATGCGTAGCTCATGGGAAACCAGATTCGCTTCATGGTGCGATAAGAATCCTGCAGTCGTGAAGTGGAGTTCGGAAGAGACGATTATCCCGTATCGCTGTCCGACTGATGACAAAATACACCGTTATTTCGTAGACTTCAAGATCCAGATCCGTAACAAAGACGGGCTACTGAAAACCTATCTGATTGAAGTGAAACCAGCTAAACAGACGCAACCACCCGTATATCCTGGACGAAATACTCAGCGATATATCACAGAGTCGATGACATTCATTAAGAATCAGGCTAAGTGGAAGGCTGCAGTCGAATATGCTAAAGATCGAGGCTACGAGTTCAAAATTATCACTGAACACGAACTTGGGCTAACAGCCTAAATAATTGTATGGCTACTAAACCCCCTAATTTACTCGACGTGTTCGAAAAGAACAAATACAACTTGGACGATGTTTCCAAGAAGAGTCGTGCATGGTTTAATCAGCAAGTTCTCCTGATGCGTGGTCAGCGTATCACTCCCCAGAAGGTTCTGAACAGCGATGTGAAACAACTTCGCCAGCAGATCACTCCTGGATTCATGTATATGTTTGCGTATGACCCGAAGTATAAAGAAGAACTACCGTATTATGACCGTTTCCCGTTAGTTCTTCCATGGGACAGAGTTCCTGGAGGTTTCATCGGGTTAAACCTACACTATCTACCATACCACATGCGTGCAGTACTGCTGGATCGTCTAATGACCTTCGCATCTAACGACCGCATGGACGAAACAACAAGAATCAAATACTCTTGGCAGCTTATCGGTGGAGCCTCTCGTTACGCACTAGCTAAACCTTGCGTTAAGCAGTACCTGATGGAACATGTCCGTTCTCCGTTAAGAAAAGTGGACTCTGACGACTGGGCAACTGCCATGATGCTTCCAGTTGAGCAGTTCACTAAGGCAACTAGAGAGCAAGTTTGGTCACACTCTATGAGACAGGCAAGATGAGCACAAAGCTAAACGAATTCATCGCACAGGTTAAGAACTATGGTATGGCTAGAAACAACCGTTTCAGCGTTATCATGAACCCACCTGCGACCATTACACGCTTCAATGGGTTACGCCAGATTCTATTGTACTGCGATCAGATTCAGCTTCCAGGGTTAAACCTAGCAACTACTCAGAACCGAACATACGGCGAATTCCGTGAAGTTCCATATGAGAAGTTGTACGGAGACATTCAAATGTCGTTCTATGTTGACACTAACCTATACGTGAAGACTTTCTTCGATGAGTGGATGGCTTCTATTCAAAACCCAACCACTCGCACGTTCCAGTATTACAACAGCTACATCACCGACATGGAAATTCGTGTCGAGGATCTACAGAACAGTTCAGTTTACATTGTAACTGCTTATGAGTGCTATCCAAAAACTGTTAGCCCAATTCAAATGGACTATGCTAACAAGGATGTCATGAAGCTGCAAGTTACTATGCAGTATAAGTACTGGAGATCTGAGTCCAATAACGTGGAACTAACTGACCAGAGCGTTGAGCGTAACGAACTGGTGCCAGAATCTTACTATAACAACTTCAACCAATTCCAACGTGACTGGGATAATGCTCAACAGGCAATCCGCACTGCTGGTCTTGAAGAATTCGATTTCGACTCACCAGACGGTGAGATGATTTGACAACTTGGTGACTAATACATGAAAATTGATGATAGATTATCAGATATCTTTGACGTGCCTAAAATGCCTGAGCCAACTACAGGTGAAGTGATTGACGCATCAACTGGCGAGATCGTAGTCTCTAGCGACGAAAAGATCGAGTCTGATTATGAACAATCCCGTAAAAATTTACATGACCTCCTAATGAAAGGGCATGAAGCACTCAGCCATGCGCTTGAGGTAGCTAAACAATCTGAACACCCACGTGCTTTTGAAGTGGTGGGTAACCTTATGAAGCAACTTGCTGATGTGAACCAACAGCTAATGGACGTTCACCAGCAGAAACAAAAACTTGATGCACCGAAGGCAGCTGAAAAGGCTAACAAGGTGACGAATAATAATGCAATCTTTGTGGGTAGCACAGCTGAATTGACAAAGATGATTAAGAATATGAACCGAGGAGAATAATAGTATGGCTTTACCAGTACAGAACACCCCAACCTATACGCTTGAGATTCCATCAAGCAAAGACAAGCTGAAGTTCAGACCATTTTTGGTTAAAGAACAGAAGGCTCTTCTACTGGCGCAACAGAGTGAGGATCTTCATGTGATGGTTGATACGCTGAAGAGCGTAATCAAATCCTGCGCTCAGTCCAAACTTGACATTGACAAACTAGCTGTATTTGATCTTGAGTATATCTTCAGTCAAATCCGTGCCAAGTCTGTTGGTGAGAACGTCGAACTTTTCTTCTATTGCGACACTTGCGATGACGAAAAGGCGAAAGTCAAGATCAATATCGACATCACCAAATTAAAAGTAGAACACTTTGAGGGGCATACAGATAAGATCCCTCTGTTTGACGATGTTGGTATCGTTATGAAGTATCCGAACATCAACGTGATTAATAATATAGAGAAACTGGGCAATCTAGATTCTGAGATTGACCTTGTTTTTGATATCATCACTGAGTGTATTGACTATATCTACGACACTAATGAAGTTTATCATGCTTCTGAGCAATCGAAGCAAGAGTTAGCTGACTTTATCAACAACCTGACGGCTGAACAGTTCGCGAAGATTGAAAACTTCTTCGAAACTATGCCAAAACTGCGCCAAAAGGTAGATTACCGTTGTCCAGTTTGCCAAAAAGAGCATCACAAGGTGCTCGAGGGTCTCAACAATTTTTTTTAATGAACCTTTGTCATGAGAATGCGTTCAACCATTACAAGACGAACTTTGCATTGATGCAATATCATAAATATTCGTTACAAGAGTTGGACGACATGATTCCATTTGAGAGAGAAATCTATATCAGTTTGTTGGTCAAGCATCTAGAAGAAGAAAAACAACGATTAAAGAGTAACCAATAATGCAAGCATTGCTAGAACGTCAAACAAAAGCACTTGAGTCCATTCAAAAGGACATCGAGCAGGATAAGATCATCCAGATTGCTCAGCTTTATGAAGAGAAGCGTCTTGACGAAGAAAGCAAAGAGAACATAGAAACTCTCAAGTCTCTTGACAAAGGTATAAAACAGCTAAATGAAACTTCAGGTAACAACCTGAACAGTAATGTAATAAAGCTATTCAAAGAGATCCAAAAAGTCTCTACCCCAAAGCGTAGCCTCAACGACGAAGAAGTTAAGTCTATCACTGGCGCTGCGGTTGATCGTCGACAGTTCAATACTCTACAACCACGTGTCGACAGTCTAAAAGATAGTGTGAAAGACTTCTTCACAATGCGTGGATTCCTTGATAAAACTGGAATCGTTTCACGTGGTTCTGGCGGTATCATCTCTGAGTATCTAGACAGAGGTGAAGCTAAGAAGAAGTATATTGAACAGCGTATGAAAACTAAGGGAACTACTTTCGGTTCTCGTGAAACATTCGCACGCCAGTTTGATGAGCAGCAAAAGATTCAGTACGACATCAACAAGAATGAGAAAGAAATAAAGTCTCTTCGTGAAAGCGGCGCAACTGATATTGGGCTAAAGCGTAGTGGTCTGTTAGAAAAGCGTGCTCAATTGGCAGCTAATCTAGCGAAAGTTGATCCTAGTGTACGTCCAGAAGGATTTGATCCAAAGACTGGTAAAGTTAAAGTCGCTCCTCCAGAAACTGCAACTGAGCAACAAGCTAAAGCCAAGAGTGCAGGTAAGGGTAAAGTAATTCCGTTCTCTAGTCCAACTGAAGCTGCTGGATCTTCTCTCGGAAACGAAGAAACTATGCTTGAACAGAACCGTATGGTTGCCGAGCAGAGCGAGTTGCTTAAGAAGATTGAAGAAAACACTCGTGCTCTAAAAGGCGGTACTCAAGGTAGTGGTACTACTCAGAAAACTGAGGAAGAATCTGGTGGTCTTGGTCTTATGGATATGCTCGGTAGTAGTAAACTGGGTAAAATCGCCAAGACAGCTGGTCGTGGTTTATTGAGTGGAGCTAAAGCAGCAGGTAGCTTTATGTTGCGTCGTGCTGGTCCATTGGCTGCAGTTGCTGCAGTCGGCGCTGGTGCGTATGAGGGATATAAAGGTTGGACTGAAGCTGGCGATAAGCAAGAAGCTGCCAAAGAAGAGATCAAAGCTAAACTTGATGCTGGTGAGATTACGCAAGGTGAGGCATCACAGCTAACAAAACAAGTCAACGAAACCGCAACAGTCGAGAAAGCTGGTGCTGCTGGTAAAGGTACTGGCATGGCTATTGGTGGTGCAGCTGGCGCACTTAAGGGTGCTGCAGCTGGTGCTGCTATCGGTTCTGTTGTTCCAGTTGTTGGAACTGTCATCGGTGGTGCTATCGGCGCAACAGTCGGTGCTATCGGTGGTGGTTGGCTAGGTGGTAAAGGTGGTGAGTGGGCTGGCAAGAAATTGGGTCAAGCCAAGAACTGGCTGTTTGGTAGCAGCGATGAAGTTGCTCCTTCCAAGGGTAGCTCAGTAAGCATCCAATTCAGCGAGTCTGAATTTGCCCAGAAAGATCCAGAATCATATGGGCAGTTTGCTAAAGACAGAGAAGAACTAGCTAAAAAATACGCTGATGATAATGCCAAGAAATTTGGAAGAAAAGAGCCTTCTCCTGTAGATAAAAAAGCTGCGTACATGAAGGCGAATACTGAAACTATTGAAAAGTATCGCAAAGAAATTGAAGCATCTGGTGCAGGTAAAGTAACTGGTGGTAAGGTTGATGGTCAAAACCTATCAGGAACTGAGACTGCGAATACTGCAGCACAGGTCGCACCTGCATCAGCACCATCTACAGGTAGCGTAATCAGTAAGGCATCTGGGGATAACGAACAAGCCAAGCTAGAAGCTACACGTGGTGGCGGTGGTAATACTGTTGTCTCTGCTCCAACAATCAACAACACTACTCAAAATCAAACAAGCAGCGTGAAACTCTCTCCACGCAATAACGACAGTACCGTCAACAAGTACATGCAAAGTCGTTGGGCTTTCTAAATGCAAAAAGGGCTACCAAACGGTAGCCCTCACTGTTTCTACTTAACGTAGATCAGTCTTCTTTTGCGATCTTCTCGAAATAAGACATCACATCATCGTCGTCATCTTCCATTGCTGGCTTCGCAGCAGCTTTCGGTGTGAAAGCAGGTGCAGAACGAGCAGGTTCAGGTGCAGCCATGACAGGACGATCTTCTTCCTCAGCCATCTGAGCAGCAGACTTGCCAACGAAGGTGTCGCCAGAAAGCACTTCTTCCAACTTCTTCTTCAGTTCGTCGTAAGACTTGAAGTTCTTACGATCAGTGAATTCAGACAGCTTGTGTTGGCTATTGACAATACGAAGCAGAGTGTCTTCATCTTCTGAAATAGCAGACGGTTCCATGAAAGCGGATTCGTCGTAGTTGGCATAACCATCCTTCTTACGCATACGCAGTTTGAAGTTGGCACCTTCCCACAGGTCAAACACGTTCACAGGCTTTTCATCCTCGAAAGTAGGACGAGCCTTGTCCATGATCTTGTCAAAGATCTTCTTACCGAACTTGAACAGGAATACCTTACCTTCATTCTCAGGATGCTTCGGATCAGAAACGACCAGAATGTTGGCAGTGAAAGACAGCTTACGCTTTTGCTTACGTGCGATCTCTTTGTTAGCTTCAGAACCAGAGTTCCACAGGCGAGTGTTCAACTCACCAACAGGGTCGTTCTCGCCAAGAGTAGTCAGCGAGTTTTCGATGTACCACTTACCAGTCGGACCTTGGAAGCCATGAGAGAAGATACGAACCCAAGGGAGTTCATCGCCTTCAACACGTGGGAGGAATCGAATCGTAGCTGTACCGTTACCAGCTTTGTCACCTTCGAGACGCCAGAAGCGATCATCGACATATGACTTGGATTCAGATTGGGGATTGGCAATCTTTTCGAATTCTCCAGCGATCTTGCTGAAGTCAGAATTGCGCATTTTACGGAGTGCTTGAATATCCATTTTGTGTTTCCTTTATTTTAGTATAAACGCAGTATAAAAGTATGATTTTGATAAATAGATTGGTAGTCACGGAACTGCAATTCCCACTACCTCTAGATACCTAATCTTACAACAGGAGTACCCAGCATGTCTATTTATGCAACAGAACATGATGAGGTTTTTGATTCGCTAAAAACTTTCATCTTCACCGAATCAGAATTGGACAGCTGTCCAATTATTTCCAAAGGTTACTTCACTAGCCCATTTTGTGGGATGAAGCATACCTCTGAGGCTCGCGAAAGAATGTCGCAGTCCAGAACAGGAAAGAAACATTCCCCACAAACTATTCAGAAAATGTCTGCCAGACGTAAGGGTGTTGCTAAACCCGATGGGTTTAATCACAACTTTATCGGAGGGGGAGTTCAACTTCGCCGAATAGAAGAAGGCAGACATAACTTCAAACAAAGTTATACTTGTCCGCACTGCGGCAAAGAAGGTAGAAGCGCATCAATGTTTAGATGGCATTTCGACAACTGTAAAAGTCGTAGCTGAAACATCGTATTTTCCTTTGTATAAAAATGTATTACGTTTTGTCTTCTTGTATATGCTGAATATAAATTTCATCAACAATCCCAACATCATCTTCGAAGGGATCGCCGTAATCTTCATCTTCGGCATAACTATTTAGCGTTCTCATACCACCAGTTTTCTTACCGTTGGAATGTTTTTTATGCTTGCCTGAACGCCCACTGGCAAACTCGTCGTCATAGCGATGACTCTGACTTTTATAGGTCTTACCCATTTTATAACTCTGAAACTTCTTCCTTGAAAGAACTAAAAACTTTAGTCACACGTTCTTTGTCGTACTTGACAAACCCTTTGGATTTTTCGATTCTTCGTATATCATTCTCCCACAAAAACATCATTGAAGAATTTTCTTTCCACTTCTCAACTAAACCAAGCATGTCATCAAGGATACGTACAGTTTCAATACTGATTTGTTTCCCAAGGAATAGCTTAAGTATACCTGGATATGTATTGGAAGTAAAATAAAATAGATCGTTCTCTTTAAGTTTGTTCTTGTGAGCAGTTAGCAATATCGTACCGCAATCATCGCTAAAGATCTTTGTGATTGACTGTTTGCGTTTCTGCCACTCGAGTAAATTAGTTTCAGCTTCTTCATAGGAATACAAAGACGTATCGTTACCATACGCAAAGTTAGCCACGAAGAATTGAATGAGGTCTTTATCAACTGGGTATTTGCGTGCCAGCTTCTCAAAGATGTAGCGATCGTTTCGTGCATTAAATGCTTCACGTGTACCTTTGATATTGCCACGGTTCTTGAAAACATCGAAACTATCTTTGGTGAAGTGCAGCTTAATAGCCATGTAATACTTGTATGCCTTAAAACCGTCCACTTCGTGCTTTCCTACAAAGTTCTCTCATTTCAGGTGTGAAGTCTGGAGAAATTTCAGAGATTGAGCAATTGATAATGATAGTATCACCCTCTTGTTTCCCAAAGTTCTTCAGGAAAATATAGGCAACACCCAACCAAACGCTTACTATGATAGTCCAGACGACAATAGACAGCGTCTTAAATATCAAGCTGTGCTTGCTTCGGGAGGTAGTTAAGTTCACGGAAATTCATCTCAATTTTGTCCTTGAGCGACTTGTTGATTAGCTTAGCAACATCGTCAGGTTCAAGGAAGTTCTCTTTACAATAATCAAGGACAGCGTCCATATATGAGACACGTTTCTCCTTGACCACCTGCTCAATGTGTAGTGAAAATTCGTTGGAGTTCTTAAACATTAGGTCTCGTTAGATAATAATTTGAAGACTTAATCGTACGTTCAATTTCACCGTACTCTTTCATCTTCTGTTTGTACAATTTCCAGATCGGGGTATTCGTATTCTCTGGATCCATCTTACGCTCAAACTTATCCAAGAACATGCTGAAGAATTTATCCAGCTTCATTCGCTCAACCAGTAGCTGTGCCTTTGCGTCAGCAATACCTTGATAGTTTCGTTCGCCAGCCATAGCGGAAAGTTGTTCAACCGTAATCATGATGTAATTATACCTTATTTGTTGTTACAAGACAAGTTTGTAATCTTACCTTCGTAGAATGCAAGATCGAGGGACAAGGAAGAGACTTCTTCCTCAAGTTTGCGAAGCTGAGCACTCAACTTCTGCAATTCTTCATAGTGTTTCTTCTGTAGCAACTCAATAGTTGCCTCATGGGCAGCGCACTTGACGCAAAACTCAGCCATTAGTTTCTCCTCATAGTAGCAATTGCAACTGCTTCTTCGTCAGAGAAAATAGGAACGGAGTTGGACTTGTGCATCGTACCGATACCCTTCATAGCAGTGCCCGTGTAACGTGGCGACTCTTTCTTGGTGCATGGTTCGGCTGTAAATGGAAGGCTCGGAATCTTAGGCGTCTCTCGACGAGCAGGTTCTCCAAGCGAGTATGACCAGTTATCCTTTGACTTTGCAACAGGCTTCTTGGGCTCATACTTCTTAAGCAACTTCTCCCAGTCAGATTGCAGCTGGCGCTGTTTAGCGTTAGGCTTGCGCTTCTTAGACTTTGCAGGTGCGGTAAAAATCATCATAGCCATATTATACCCCAATAATGTTTACAAGTCAACAGGTTATCGGTAGTAGCAGTATTGAACGGTGCGGTGTCCGCCAAACTGATCAACGACAGGAACGGATTCGCAAAATTGTTGCACCTGCGGTTGAACGTAAACTGGAGGAGAGACGTATACCTGTGGTGCAGGTTGCACATATACAGGATTGACGTTCACAGGGTTTCCGTTCACGTTGATGATTGCGTTCGGACGAGTGAGTTGTTGGATAGTCCATAGACCAGCAGCACCGATGAGGATACCTTGTTCTTTCGGACCCCACGCAAACGCAGAAGTCGAAACAAGCATGCCAACTATCAGACCAGCAATAAGTTTGTTCATGATGACCTTTCTTAGATTACAAACCCAGTGGTGTCTTTCTTAGCTTTTCCCTTAGCTTTCAGACCAACGATAACACCCTTCGGGTCGAGGAAACGCAGATCGGTATCGTCACCGTTGATGACAGGGCGACCGATATACGTAGCGGGAATTTCTTTGAACACTGCAGCGACGTTCATGCCAGCTGATGCAGCCAGACGAACATCCATGTCGTTACCGTCAGCCTTCGAGAAAGTCAGGTGGTAGTTGTTGATGTGAGCGACTTTGCGGTTACGGACTTTAGTGTAGTCGTAGAATTGAACTTCAGGGAACATTTGGAAGATGTTCTTACCTTCTTCGATCTCGTACTTCTCCCATGCGAGATCAGAAGTACCGTTGAGACGGAAACAAGGAACCATGTTCTTCTTTTCGGCTTGCTTGATGCCAAGTTTGACATCAGCTACCAGATCTTTGAGGAATTGTTCACGATTCTCAAAGAACATCTTGGTTTTGCGGATACGTGCTTGTTGGATAGCGTTGGTGGTTTCGCCAGTCTTGAACATACCACCACGACCAGCAGTGTTCAGACATGCAGCTGTGCAGCCAGCAGTGCGTTTCGGGCAAACTTCTTTGCCAGACAAGTCAGCAGGTGCAAGGTGAAGGACGAAAGACAGATAACCGAGTTTCTCACCCTTCATGAGTTTGGGATTGCCAGTGCTCAACAGTTTCATAACGATCTCCTTAGGCGAGGGCAACACGGAACATCTTCAGGGAGCCATTGTCGGCAGGAATCTGAACCGCAGTAGCAAACTTGACACCGTCTTGAACGGGAATGTCGAGAGTCAACCAAGTGTTCAGGAAACCAGCCTTAGCAGTCGGACCAACTTTGATAGCACGGACGATAGCCTTACGGGTGCCAGCAGCGGAAGTATACACGATCTTGGAGCCAACTTCGATGTTCATTTCGGTGTCCTTTTCATTCATCATAATAGAATTATACACCGTCTGCGAATTAAAGTAAACAACCCGCAAACCCTTCTCTCGTAAGGCGAAAAATAACCCTACACTCGGTAGGGTTATTCGTTTACTTTAGGTTTACTTTTTTAGGCTCGCTGCATAGACTAGGCAGACGTTATCGCTGGCTCCGTAGGCGCATCGGACAGCCATAGGGTCAATCCCTTTGACGATAGCCGATTCGATGCTAGACTTCAGAGCCTCATCCTTCTTGATCTGATAATAGGTGATACTGCCGATCAAAGAAGCAAGTGCAATAACAGCACCAAGAATACCAGTTACAATCTCAACTCTCATAATTTCTCCTTACCATGATCCATCATCTAAAACCGCACGGAGCCAAACTGGTCCGAGCGAGATATAAAACCCACGCATGTTAGGGTTCAATTCATCGGGATGCATTTGTTCAATGCGGAAGTCCCAATGACACGGGTTGATAACCAAACCAACCCATATTCCTGAGTAACGGACGTATTTACTTAAGATCTTTAACATCGTCGCAGATACCATGTTTCTTCGCTTCCAGTGCACTCAGCCAAACGTCTTGCGGTGGCAATAACACTTCACGAATCTTTTCTTCATTCAAACCAGTGCACTTCTTATAGTGAGCGATCATACGCTTAGTGGTAAGATCGAATTCCTTAATCTGAGCAAACAGTTCATGCTCTTTACCAAACGCACCCCATGAGTATTGATGACTCAGAATAGAAGTGTTCGGTGTAAGAATTCGCTGACCTTTATCACCAGCAATGAAAATCATCAGACCAGCTGAAGCGATCTGACCCAAACCAATCGTACGAATAGGAATGGCAGAACCACGCATCGTATCAACTAACGCAAAAGCGGCATTTAAGTCGCCTCCTGGAGAACACACAATCATGTTTAACATGTCTGGTCGTTCTTCAGCAAAGTTAGCTTCGAAGATCCATTCAATGGCTTGCTTACAAGTCGATAGACTAATCTCTTCCATCAGAAGGAAGAATGAGTGTCTAGAATTGGAATCCTCTTTCAGTTGAAGATTTAGCTTTTGCATCATAGTGTTTTCCACCTTCTTTATAAAAAATGTGACGACCGATAACAACCGTCTTTAACAACTTCCATCCTGGACGAACATAGTCCGCATGGTAGTATAATGAGCCACGAGTGACGTCATCAATCAACTCATAATTAGCATAAACGTGTAAGGCTGTTTTGAGTGCTTCTTGATAGTCTTCGCTACTCTTATTTAACCTCACCTGCATGCAGTACCAACTGAATTGGCAAACACCGTTAGTTTTTTGTTTAACAACTTCGCAAATCTTTTTGGGGAATCGTTCATCATTGACACGATTCATAGTGACAAGGGCAACAGCCATTTGTCCTTTTGCTGATTCGGTCTTTGCTTCATGATAGATGTTTTCAGCAAGACAATCAACTTCTTTCTTGGCGTCTTTAGTTAATTCTGTATAGGCAACGTCAAGTACACGTTCGCTTGTAAACCCTGTAGCAGAGGCAGTGAATAAAGCTAACGATAAAATTAGTGTGGAAACAACTCCAATTAAAAATGGTTTTGATCGCATACGATCTCCTTTTTAAGTTAGAGAGTGAAGGATGAACTTATCCTCCACTCCGATCCCTATCAGGTGGACTTTTTGCTAGTCTTTTCTAGTGTAGTGGGGATTTGTGAAACGAAGCCATTAAGCGCAGTGGCTTTAGCAATAATGTCGGCTTCGGTTGGGTAGGCTGGATAACCTGGATGTTCAGGAATTGGATTGCCGTGGATTTTGGCAATGTCAGCCTTCAGTGCCCATTCATTACTAATCTTTTCTCTTGAACCATAGTAATCTTCAACGAGCATATCTTTCGCCATTTTTAAGAGTTCAAGGCGAATCTCGAACGGTGTCATATTAGACATTTACTTCTCCTGTAGTGATGTAGTGTGTAAATGGTGGATTCTGGACTGGCTCCACCAAGCCAGTATACTATTTAGGACTTCTTCTCAGCTGGCTTCTTTGGAGTCGGCTTAGGAGACTTCGGAGCAGGAGGACACTTACCATTCTTATCCTTCTTTACGCAGTTTACTTCTTCTTTCTTCTCAGGTGCCTTAGTGATACCTTCGGGTTGCTTAGCTGCTTGAGCAAACGCACTGGTGGCGAATGCAAATGCTACGATTGCTAGTAATTGTTTCATCAGTCTATCCTCATCGCTTGAATGTTTACATTTGGATATCTTTGAAAGATATCGTTCCAGACTCTTCGCCAATGCTTAACGAATCGCTCCGTGTCTGGGTCTTTCTTCACATAAACGTCCGTGGTCGAGGATATGTCATCCTTGAAGATAGAATCACAACCCCATACGTTCAGTTCATCACAACCAAATTCCAGCAAAAACTCTGCAGCGTAATGTGCAGCGTTATGCCAGTCTTTCACATCAAACACATGATGGATGTCGAAGTGTCCGTCAATGCGGAGTTCTTTCATCTTCTCATATGCTTTGGTGCTCACAATAACTGGACAAGTGATCAAGTCTGGGTCGTTCTTCAGAACCCAAACAATTTCTTCGTCACATATCACAGTAGCGTCAACGCTGAACTCATCTCCAGGAATGTTACACCCAACTACGTAATCTCCCTTGCGGTCGAAATACTCTTTACTTGGTCCATTACCTAAAACTACACCCAGCATTGTTCTTCCTTATTCTGTGGTGGGTTATTCTGTTACGAGGAAACCCACCGAAACCCTAGTCAGCTATCAAGCTGCCAATGCGTAAATGCTTTCGTTTGCGTTTACTTTGATTTGCTTCATTTACGTCGATCGCCTGACGGGTTGCCGTCTCTACTATCTACCCCTGTCGAAACCTAGTCACCCCCATCAAAAGCACACATTGTCCTTGCACCTTTCGGCATAGCGGATCCAGTTTAAGGATTATGTGCTTTTGGTGGAGGTGGGCGGAATCGAACCGCCGTCCAGAAGTCCTTCGTTTTGAAGGGATTACAACCATTATCATAAGTATACCCCACAATTACTTGCAAGACAAACTTAAATACCAAACTCATTCTTGTAGTCTAAACGTAGCTTGCGGAAGCCACCGATCCAGTTGTCTCGTTTCTCAATGAACCAACGTGGGTCGTCGTTATCGACTGCCATGATAATTACAAGTCTTCCAATAGGAATACCTGTACGCTCTTCAAACGCAACTGCATATGCAGCGCATTGCATAAAGTAGTTGTAAATGTCGTCACGATCCTTTGGCTTGCTAGCCGTTTTGAAATCTATGACAGACAGTTTACCTTGAAACTCTCCGATACAATCGACTGTTCCTGCGACTTGTAGAAAGTCAGAATAGAGTGGAGTCTCCAAGCAGTGAATGTTGTCGATCTGGTCGAGCAAAAACTTGATTGAGTTGAACATCTCTGCATCAAAGATATCTGGCTCAAAAGATTCTCCAAGCAAGTAGCTTTCACAGTTGCTGTGGATTCTTGTTCCTCTCGCTGATGCTCTGGCAGAAACTCGGTTGGCTTCTTCTTCACCAACTCTTGCTCGCCATTTTGCGATGCCTTCTCTTGTGTGCAATCCTGTAACCGTTGTGACGGAAGGATAGGCTTTACCCGATGGTGTTTTGTAGACTCTAGTACCATCGGGTGCCGTGTCACGCTCAAGTTTTGGCAAATCATGATGTATAAATGTACGCATTATGTAAGTAGGTGGATCGCCTCATTGTAGTGCTTGATACGGTCTTCAAGACCGATGTATCCACCGTTAATTTTCCTTGTCATAGTTTTAATGTCACCAGCATCTGCTTCTTTGTTCAGACCATTCTTGTTCCAGAACCAGATAGCAGACATCAGGGCGAAGTCTTTATCAGACGTAACCCAATCAGGATTCTCAACTACGTTCTGCCAGTCTTCGAACATGTCCTTAGCAAAGGCAGTGTAGTTTGAACGTCCAGTCAATTGGATTGGTCCACGCCCACGATACTTCCATCCATCACCAGATTCAGGAGAGCCATTACCCATACGGTTAGCATAGATTTTATTGGCAATCATCTCTGGCTTACGCTCATAAGGCATTGCTGACTCAAGCGTAGGGAAATACTTTTTGAAGATGCCGTTCAAACCCTTTGCAGAATAATTCAGGTTCTCTTCAAATACTGTCCAACCACCAGACTCGTGACCACATTGCGCTAAGAAAGCAGCAACTCGCTGTGGTGTATTAATCTGATAATTTGGGAACACCGCATTCATAGAGTCGACCCACGACTGTGGGTCTTGTGCTCTAGGAAATAAGGTGGCAAACTGTTTAGCGGTTAACTGCATTTTGGTTTCCTTCGATTTTATCCTCATATCGAAGTTTAGCCAAAATGTAATCCTTTACCAAAGAGCTTCTCACGATGTCATCTGGCGTAAACTCAATACGAGTAAACGCCGACATGTGTTGGGCGATATCAAAGAACTTCAAAATACCCGACATGTCGTTTTTCTTTTTATTCAAATCGGTCTGTCGATAATCACCGCACCAAATAATCTTTGATCGATAGCCGACACGTGTCATCACTGTGTCAATTTCTTCATAAGTCAAGTTTTGCATCTCGTCAACGATGATGATTGCATCATCGAACGACATACCTCTAATGAACGATGTAGAAATAAACTCAATGTGGTGTTGTTCTTCTAATCGTGCATAAGCGTCAGGTCTACCAAACAGAGTTGTACAAATCTGCTGATATGGCTGACGATAAATCTCAGTTTTCTCGTCAAGGTCTCCTGGAAGGTGTCCGACTTCACGTGATGGAACAGCCGAACGGACGATGATAATTTTATTGAATGGGTTGCTCTTGTCGAGAACTTCTTCAATGGCTTTGTACAGAGCAATAAATGTCTTACCTGTACCCGCAACACCGTGTAGTGCTACGAAATAGTCTCCTCGTTTATAAGCGTCATAGAACGACTTCTGGTTGGCAGTCAAAGGTTCAAATGTCTTGAGATCATCAAGGCGAAGTCTCAGGTGATTATTTGGTTTTGACTTAGATGCGGTTTTGTCTTCACAGAGTTCATTATCAACTGTCTTAGCTGGACGCTTAGTTGCCATTAACAGTCCTTATTAAATTTGGGTTGAGATTCTATTCAGTTGGCTTCCTGGAGTTTTTTCGTGGATCTTTTGTAGCACCTCCTTAAATCCCGAGTCTTTCTTGACTACGATATGATCACCTGTGAAAGCTGGCGCTTGAGTCATTGTCTGCTCTAAATGAGGATTGTCAAGTAAGTATTGATCTCTTTGAGAGATCTTCATGAATACTTCTGTAACTTCGCCAGTCTCTTTGTTTCTGAATTCATATGTTGGCATAATATCTCCTTACCTTGTATTTAGCCATTAATCCATTCTGGCGTGGGTCTGTTCTTCCACTTGAACATTGTCGTCTTGGCACCGTTGTAGTAGTTACGGTAAGACTTCACTGTGTAGTTCTCAACAGTACGAGGCTCTTTATACTCATCAGGCATGGCACGCCACGGAGCAGAGAATGGTTCGGTTTGGCTGATGTTCTTCGGTGGGTTCTTAAGCGCACCAATCAAACGAGAGCAAGAATGAATCTTACTGTAACGGTAGTTATACTCACGCTGGAGTTCAATCCAGAGTTTGAAGAGCCACATGTAATTATGGACACTGTGACGTGCCCACTTTGCGGAAGGGTGGTTCATGTGTGTCGCTTTGTATAAAGCAGCATCACGCTCATCAGGCAACTTCCAGATTTTCTGTTTACGACCAGAAGGCGAGAGACCTTCAGTCTGCTGACCATCGAGTACACGATGTGCAGTAGAAAGAAGTTGTGCGTACTCTAGGATCATCTTGACAACGTGTTTGTCAACATGCTGTTGTGCGCAAGTCGCTGCGTCTTCGTGAACGTAAAAGATATTCATAATGTAGTTAGCATTGTGCCATTTTTATCAAATTTAACTCTTGGTACGTCTTGCCAATATTGCTTGACTGTTCCGCTACCAAACTCATCATGCTCCCAAACTTGCATCTGTAAAGAAACCTTAATGACTTTACCAGAGTCATCAACTGTCTCAGCTACACGAAACTCATAAGAGACTGGTTTGACAAAGTCAATTGGAATAGCTGGTAGCTGTACAGATGGTGGATAGATTTTCTTATTGGTCAATTGCATCACAACATCCTCACTAAGCCAACAGCATCAATACTTGTCAGCAGTAGATAGTTAGCAAGCATACCAAAACTTCTCCGAGTCCAAGCAGCCCAAGCATAGAGAGCGCAACCAGTAATCCAAACGGGATAAAGAGCAAGTAGCGGAGGGTTTGGGACTGTGACCGCCATAGTAAGCGAGCAACCAATACTGATAGCCCAAGCAAGCAACTCAATAAGAAAACGAACCCTGTGAGACTGATAGTCATCTTTAATCCACTGTATTGTTGGTGCGAAAATCTCAAGCATTGATAGCCTTAATCTGCAGAATAGTTGAGTCAAGAATACGAATCGTCTCAGATGCTTTGTGGTGCAGAATACCGTGCCCACCTTTCTCAATGAACGGAGAAATACAACCTGGAGAGTCATCAACCAGAATCGAAGTCGGTGTAGCGTATGCCGACTTCTCTTGCTTGTTACGAACAAAGTTGGGTTTGTACGGAATACCATGCGCTTGGAGCCATGCAGTCTTTTGACGTTTGGCTTCAGCACCCTGAATCGGGTCATGAGTACCCATTGACGTAAGAATCTCAACATGAATGCCAGAGTTGGCAAGGTGCTTCACGTGGTTCAAAAGTTCTTGAGTGTCTGGCATAAAATCCAGCTTCTCAAAAATCTTGTGATCCATCACAGAAGCACGAAACTTCTTACGGTCAGATTTATCGGGATCGTACTTGACGTACTCTTTGTGGAAATCGGCGAGGACGCCATCCATGTCTAGGTAAAGTGTAATAGTCTTCATAATAAAATTATACCTCAAGTACGATTAAAAGTAAACAGTTATTTTGCAAACTTGGTAAAGTCGGGAGGACGCCAGCCTTCGGGTTTGAGAATCTTTCCGTCTTCTGGACGACGAATAACCTTACCAGTAGTAGGGTCAATCTTTGCAAGATTGCTCTGAGAGCCTTCATCCCAAATAGCGTCGCAATCCCAGCCACGAGACTTCATGTAGCCAACGATAACCCAAATCATATCGAAGCATGCGTCGATCTTCTCAACATCATCGTTAGCGTCCCACGCTTCAATAAACTCACCGTATTCTTCATCAATGAGTTTCTTGTAGAGACGAGACTGGTCACTCTCATTTGCAACAAACGGTGGAACACTCTGTCCAACTGCGTTCAGGAATGTTTCAACGTCGGTAAATACTTTAGTCATGTTCTTCTGCCATCCATAGTAATCGGTTAATCTGCTCTCGGAGTTGTTCGTTCTCATCCTTGAGCCTCATGTTTTCTTTAAGCAGCTGTTCAACTGCATCGTGAGCGTAGGAGCAAGCATCTTGCTTTTCTTCCTCAGCCCATTTCTCCATCATAACATCACGCCCACTGCTCATCGGTTTCTATCCGTATCGTAGTAAGCTGCAGAATGTTCTTGGTACTTGCGTAGTGTCCAAGAACCGTCTTTGTTATCAACCCACTCAAGAACATCACCAATCTTCCAACCAGTGGTTTCCATGAGAGAGTCGGGAAACTCTAAAATCAGATCTTCACTCTCAGGGTCTTTTTGTACAGTTAGCGTATAACTCATGGCTTCACCCACTCTTCTGCGAAAATCTCGGCACTATCATCATCGTTGAAAATAGATGTAAACGCAGTGCCTGCCTCAGAAACCACAGTTACACGGTATTCACCGCTATTAAGGTCTTTGAGAACTGTGGCTCTGCGTTTGTTGTCGTCGGAGAAATACTCCGACAGTAGTTTATAGGAACTCATACTTCCACCACCTTTAACGTAAATTCATCGGCACGTGGTTCATATCGAATGTAGCCACGTGGGTTACAAACTACACGACAGTCGCCGATCATGTAGTCAAAGTCGTCGTGAGTATGACCATGAGTCCATAGAACGATGTTCGGGCGATCAAGGATAAACTCCGACAGGTCGCTGTGATAGCCACCATTCATTAGGCTGTCCCAAGAGTAACGTGGATGGCACGACTTAGTCGATGGCGTGTGATGACCAACAACGATGTACTTACCATCTGGATTGTTCGCATAGACGCACTTGATATACTCCAAGCACTTCTTATGTTCTTCCACTGCATCCGCTGGAGAGAAGGTTGAAATCTCTTCCTTCATCTTCATACCTTCTTGGATGTAGTTACCCTTCTCGTCACGTAGGTAAGTGCCTATCTCATCTTTCTTGTAGAGAGGAACTTTACGATACGTCTTACGGTTGGAGTTAGCAATGATACGGAAGTCGTTCATAGAGTGGCGGATGTACTCCAGCGTCATCGGGTCTTCCTTGTTCATATCAGTCCATAGCGTGGAACCAATGAACGTATAATCACCAAGCTGGAAACATTCCTTATCCAGAATATGAAGATTCTCGTGGCGCTGTAGCTTTTCCTTCAAACCCTTGTAAGTGAGTGCAAAGTCACCATGATAAGACTCATGATTACCAGCCACGTAGACAACGTGTGGGAACTCGGCGCATACACGATCGAAGAAGTCATGGAACAACTTACTACGACCACGCATGAACCCCATTTCATATTGACGGCGATCCCACATATCCAAATCGTTCTCAACAAGGATATCCCCCGAGAGAACAAGTACGTCTGCGCTCTGATCGTTCTTTAGATCCAGATCTCCAAACTCAAGATGTAGGTCGCTACATACAGCAACTTTCATAATTAACTCCAATTAGCCTAAGCCTTTATTATACCTCAATCTTCTTTGCAAGGCAAACGATCTTTATAATAGCGATACAACTTGATCTGATGTGCAAACTGTCTAGGATAATGTTCGAAGTTAGCCAGTTTATCACCGTAGTGCTCAACCAACTCTTCGTAGAACCTTACAATTTCTTCATCAGACACGCTATCACCTCTTTCGCCTCACGCATATCTCCCAGTTGCTCTTCTATTAGAGCGAAGCGATCTACTCTAGGAGCAGGTAATTCACATTCAATACCATTAATCTCAAACTTCACGAATTTATACGGCGTATACTCATACGAACCCGCACGGAGCCAACCAGCATAATTCTTTTCCATACTAACCTCCAAAATACTTAATCAAAATCTCGAGAGAAGGAATTAGCTTAGTCTTACTCTCATGGTAATCCTCGGGATGCATGTATTTCCCATTCTTCTCATGTTGCACTACCTCATCTCGTAGATACTTTAGCTGGTCTTTCATAACAGCTAAAGCAATACGATCCGCAGTATCATAATCTAGAACCACACCCCTCATTTCTTCCTCCAATTAGAGTGGTGTCCCTTATCAAGAATAACACCATGCCATAACATAATTAACGCCACACGTATCTGTTTGGTTGATTGCTCCCAGTAGTATTTTCTATAGGTCACGTTTAGCTTCTTTCTTCTGCGCTTGACGTTCTGACTTCCAAAAGATACGCTTCCAATCCCTCAAATGCTTCCACCACTGAGGAGGCTTAGTGAGATTACCCTTCTTTACATTAGCCATCTTTCTTCTCCATGAGAGCAAATAACCTAGCATAACCACACGAATAAGCAACACTATGCTCTACACCCGTATGACCGCAAGTACCATTAGAGGAGTCCCGACACTGATTCCTGTAAGGACAGGGAGTATGAGGAGGAATCCTACCGTTGATTAGTTTAGTGTCCATAGTAGGAGTCCCTTAGTTCATTATAGAACGAGTACAGCCTTTACCACACGATTCGTTATAGAAGGTGTTATCCTTCTTCCCGTCGCACTTAGTGAAATACACGGTTCGGTCATCATAAAAACGATAGACGGTGCATCCATCGTGAGTGAAGAGAGTCTCCACCTTAAAGTTACCAACACGCTCGGTAGTCTGCGGTGATTCCTTACAACCTAGAAGGAGGAGTCCCGAGAGGATAATTACAAAAGTTTTCATAGTAGGAGTCCCTTGAAATGCAAATGATGAAAGAGAGATAAAAAGAGGGGTGGGGTTAAACCCGATATTCCTATTAGCGGTAGGAGTCCCGAGTCTTGAATTTCATACAGTAAGCCTAATCCTTCAGCACATGTCCACGATTAAACCAATCACTAACACGATCCAAAACACTAGGGCGAACCACATTAGCCCATCACTATCCCACCACTCAGAAATCCCCTTCATAGCCATAATCCTCATCAGTACCCCAGCCAGCAGAAGCCAGAGCATATCCATCGTCGGAATCGTCACAGTCTGCTTCTTGAGCACACATCTCATCAAGGACGTCTTCCACCTCACCCAGAGTCATATCGTACTTCTGAGCAATTTGAGCGAAGGACAGGTCACCGAGACGGATATCCTTCTGAACAGCAAACACATCGTACATAGTCTTCTCCATTAAGCAGTCAGAATGTAGGTAGCCAGATCTTTCCAGGTCTTGGCATCGTTCGAAGCACGAATCTTTGCAACAGCAATCAGAGTACGGAGGCTGATCTCTTTACAGTCATCCTTGATCTCACGGATCAGAGCCAGTGCATCGGTCTTGATCTTAGAGTCGTACTCAGGCAGGAACTCAGCAGAGCCAGCGATGTATTCCATACGATCGATCTTCTGGTCCAGAGTCATGGTCAGATCGATCATCATCGAACGGCTACGGATAGCTTGGTCGATCTTGTCTTGAGTCATGTTGGAGATGAAGATCACACGACCTTGGAACTCGAAGGAACGAGGCAGGTCTTCATCACGCATATCAGCATTCCAGCTAATAACACGCTTACCGTAAGAGTCCAGAGCACCTTTGAGCAGGTTCAGAGCCACGGGATCTTTCAGAACAGCATCACAGTCATCGAACACGATAACGCTCTTCTGGTTCTCGAACAGAGTACGGTAGAGACCCTTAGCAGTAGAGAAACCCTTAACCATCGTGAAGCACTTACGCATGTTCAGGATAGTACCAGCTTGGAAGCCAGCCAGATCGGACACATCGGTGTAACCCTTTTCTTGGAGAGTCTTAGTGACAGTGTAGGTCTTACCCAAGCCACCTTCACCAGTGATAACAGCAGAGGGTTGAACAGAGTCAGCAACCATCGAAACCAGCTTCTCAACGAAACCGAAGCGAGCATTGATACCAAACTTCTCAGCCTTCTTTTCGTTCTTCTTAGCAGCTGCTTGGAAGTCGATCTTCTCACCAGCCATCTCTTCCAGACGACGCTCGACGTAAGCACGACCAACAGAACGAACGACAACTTGACCGTTCAGAGTACCAACGAACTTCTTAGAACCAGCATCGAAAGAAACAGAAACATTCATCTCAAATCACCTTAATCATCAATCAATAGAGTTATTATACAGGTCGTTGCAATTAAAGTCAACAAGTTTCTTACAGAAAGATGCCTTCTGCAGCCAGTGCAGCCTTAGCGTCTCTCTTGGTCCAGAAACGATTGCACCAGTTACCATTACAGAAGATGTCCCATCCGTCGAACACGTCCATACCCTTGGAGTTCATCTTGTAGGCTTTTTCGATAGTGTATTTGTCAGTCATGTAGCTATTATACCCCTGTAGAGGCATTAAAGGCAACAGAATAACCCTCAGAATCAGTAGGGATTACTGGACAACCGATCAAGACACCCCGATAAGCCACTACATACGTCTCTGCAAGTGCCTTAACAGAGAAAACCAGCGTCTTACCACTCGGAAACAGGACAGTATACACTCTTATTCCTTATCATCAACCCTAACACCGTTATTCTACCGTCTCGTCAAATAAAAATCAAGTATTTTTGGTGTTGCAGATGTAAAAAATGCCCTTATCGGGCAAAAAAGTTGTGTATACTTCCGTTTTAGAGTAGAATCACCAGTCTGAGTCCGTCCATAGGTCACCATCCTGTACAAATTGACCCTCTGACACACGCTGAACCACTGGCTGAACGAACAAATCCTCATAGGACAGGTCTTGAAGGTCTTCGTCGTCCTTGTTGAGAGCCTTCTTACGTGCCAGCACACCACCAGCCACGAATCGCTCAGTGTTTTCCACAGTGGCACCACGATGATACGCTTCGGATGCTTTGCGTGCTAGGTGTTCTTTGTGCTCTTGAGTGTGCTCACGTGAGTTGCCACAGCTGCGGGAACAGTATGGACCACGCTTGCGATGCGTGACACCGCATGTCGGGCAGGTTTTTTCTCGGTAGTTTCCCATTTTTGAAGGTTGTAAGTGTCCCAGCTGTATTTATGTTCGGTGCGATAACTACCCCATAGAGACGCTACTAAATAGCGCCATCACCTCAACTCTGGATCTTTCTCGTAGCACTCTATACATACAGCATCATACTTTGGACCCATATTTGGCGAGATTGCACCATTACAGTACTTACACAGTATAAATGCTTGGGTAACGATTGATCCTTTAGGAGCAGCATAGAGTTTGTAGTAGCCTTCTTCTCTCTCTATGTAGCCTATTACTGGAAGGTCATTTGATTCCATTGTTTAGTACCTCTGCAATAGCCTCAGCATATTTCATTTGTAGTTCTTGGTCGTAGAAGTCACCGTTGATATAGAGTCTTGCATCGTACTCGAAATTATCGTCTTGGATGTATACTCTACCGTCATTGGTTATTCCCGTGGTCCATTGCTTATGGTTTGGGAATCGTTCTTTCTTATGGGCGAAGTTTGGATCTTGGAGATTCATACGTTGTTTAATCCCACACGGCTATATCCTAGTTCTTTCTTGGCTTCTCGCTCTCGCTTTCTACGTTCTCTCTTAATAAACTTTGCATCGGCTTTTGCTTGTTTATTCTTACGGTATTCTTCCAGTAGACGCATTTCTTCCTTTACCTTTGATGCAATTAGCTGCACCTGCGGTTGGGATAGTGGTAGTTTATTCTCTAGGAAGAATGTGACAATCTGATTGTAGGTGAATTGCTTACGTTTCATTATTCTTCCTTGAAGTGAGCGTAGATTCGATTAGCTATGATTGTTCCTGGACCAGATAGCTTTGGATAATCGTATTCTTGAGCAATTGCTATACATTCTCTTGCAATTAGGTATGCATAGCGTTCTTTACTAAAGATTAGTTCTCCATCGTGTTCTACCAGAGATTGAGCAGCTAGTTTGTCTAGATTCATTCTTCAACTCCAAAATGTTCTTCAATCGCCCAAATGATTTTCTGATAAGGATCTGGTCGCATCAGTTTCTTACTACCATGCGTCATGTCAATAACTTCGATACATTCCCTGACAATCAATACGGCAAAATCATATAACGCTCGTCTATCAGTTTCGAACAAACCACTGCTGGCATCATACTTCAAGTCCGAAACTTGCTTGATAATATCGTTTATGCGATGTATGTTTTGATTCATTCTTCGACTCCGAAGTGTTCTTTCAAATCTGACGCACAATGCATCCTGCCCGTATTGTAATCACTATTACCTACCCTGCTATTACAAACTTTGATGCATTCTCTAACAATTAACTCGGCAAACGGGCGAGACTGTAGGACGTCAACTGTAGTGCCGTGCCGCTCTCGTTTGACTACGCATTGGTCTACTAGACGTTGTATTAGTTCTTCGTTCATCCAATATCCTTATTAGGTTTCCAGTTATCCCATCCGTCTCTTTGTGGGATGTCTTCTAGCGAGCCGACTTCATATCCTTTATCGGACATCATTGTGGAGGCTTTTTCTAGACTAGTATGACATTCTTTGCAGACGACTCGACGTTTGTAGCCGATGAATTGTTCTTTGCAGTGGACGCATCTACAGTAGTATTGACCATTCTCGTGATGCCAGTCTTCCTGCCAATCCTTTTCGGGTTTGGTATCTTTCATACGTAGAATCCTCGATGCGTTCTTATCCATTCTAGTGCTTTATTCATATCACCCTCGCATGCGGTCAGTGCTTTCTTACACTGCATCATTGGCATATCGGTTAGATCTCGTAGGTGTCTTACTGCTTCGGCTGTGACTGTAAATGTTGGTGGTGATTGCTCTCGGATTAGTTTGTTGATTATCCGTAGTGCTTCTCTCTTGCGTTGATGAGTCATCTCGTAGGCTGGACCGAAGTCGATCTCTGGATCTGGGATTAGCTCTGAGAGTGATTCTTTGATTAGCTTTAGTTCTTCGATCATTTCCAATTCCTAAACCAATCAAGAACACCCTTGGTAGTGTTTACCTTTACATCTTTAGCCTTAAAGAACTTAGCCTCAATACCACAGTGAGGAGTTTTGTCGCTGGAGATAATCGCATTTGGTTCTCTACTGGTAGTTGCAAATACTGGCTTTGGAGTACCATCTATTGGCGATAATCCATTTTGTGGAGCCAAGCAGAAGTTTGAACCAGTGAAGTATTCGCAGTCTTTACAGAGTTTCATTTGGTCAATTCCTTTAGTGCATTGAGTATACGCTCGTGGCACTGTTTTGCAGCTAGAGTTGGAGTAGGATGATCGAAGTCAGACTTAATCTCGAACGTAGTGCCAGTCGTATTCGTATTCATTTCGATGCAGGAATACCATCCGTTGCTCATTAGGCTTACTCGAGGCTTACCGTAGAATCTCATTTCCTGTAGGTGTTCTTCCAGCGTCAGTTCTTCTACCTTAGTGGCTTTGGATAGCTTTTGTAGTACGGTTAGCATTTACGCTCTCCTATTCCATTTCTCCAGTGCTTCTTCCTTGGAATCTCCATGCACTTCTGCTCCACAGCCACCGTAGTGTTCTTGGCACACAACCTTATAGCACCACTGCTCTTTTGGAACCTCACGTGCAGAGACGTAGTGACGATAGCCACCTTCGCCAGTTTCCCAGCCAGTACCAGACGGATAGAGTGTATCAACATCGGTTGGATCGATTTTCTTACCGCAGAACGGGCATGGCTTAGTAGTGTTCATGATGTCTATTATCGTAGAAGTTGAAGTCGAAACTGTAGCCCAGCAGTTCTACGTCGAAGGAGAATCCTTTATGGTCTTGCTTGAGCCCAGTGACGTTGAATGAGAAGCCGATGATGGAGTTGTTCTTATAGAGACCCATATCAATGGACTTGTTCTCGCTCACACGGATGTCTTTAGTCCATACAGCATCGAATCGTTGGCTGAATGGATTTCGTAATGCAAAACCAATATAGATCATTTATCGTCCTACAGTTTCCACTCTTGTACGTAGTGCTTGGAGGCTAGTCTTTACTTTGACCAGTTCATCTAGAGCCTTTGTGAAGTGACCATTATAGTGCTTATCGTGAGAGAGTTTTCGATCCACGGTAGCTGCATGCTGGGTCACTAGGATGGCTTGCTCGATGGCTTCCAGTCGTTCATTTAGCTTTTCTACTTCAGTCATTTCGTTCTCTCCACAGTTTCATTGCTTGCTTCAGTTGATCCATCTGCTCGAGACGGATATCGTCCATGATATTCATACCGATGTACTCAGACTGCATGTTACGCTTGGTCATTTCCCATAGCTTATCATGGTGTTTTTGTAGTACGTCCAGCACTACGTCGTATTCTTCCTCGCTCATTGTCGTGCACCCATCAGTGGTCGTGGACCAGATTCTTCGCCGAGGATGACGATGTTAGATTGATCTCGTGCAGCCAGCAGTTGAGTTAGGAAGTTACGCTTGGTACGCTCTTCGTCCTTCATACCACAATCAAAGCAGATCATGGCTCCATTTTCTCCGTATGGACGGCAGTCGTCATCCACACCACATTCAGTACAAATAGTCATTCTTCACTTTCTACATCTACGATTGGTAGAGTTTCCCATGGCTCGTACTCGTATTCGCATTCGTACTCTGCCCACTTCCAGAATTGCCACCACTTGAACATGGCTTTAGTAGTTACATGGACGTAGCGTCTTTGCTGGATGATTTCACCGTTGCGCTTGGCAATTCTGAACTGTTGATATCTCATTAAATATACTCGGGTCTAGTAGTGGCGTGGACTTTGTTATATGGGTCTGCTGCATCAGCTTTTCCATTACGTGTTTATCAATTTCTTTAGCCAGATCATCCGCTGCTTGCCTAATGGATGGCGTACTTGTTGCCTGTACTACCTGCATTGCAGTCGCCTTGGCGCATAACTCATTCCATACTCTCTCCAGTGCATGGTTGCGTTGACTCATCATGAACCGTAGCTGTGCCACGATCTCAAGAATGTCCTTACGGCTACGCCATGATCCAATGAATACACCAGTCACATCACGCATACCTCGGATTTTATCTGCGCTATCCACATAACGGTACGCTTGGACTTCCATACCGAGTCCAGCATCATCATTCATCAGTGCTTGGTTTAGCTTCTGACGTTTGTAGGCTGTGAACTCCATATGATTTCCAGCGACGATCAGGATGTTCATTAAACTCTCCGTGGACAGTTTCGCCCTTGGTTACAGTCGTCATTACAACATTCCTTGGTTAGCTTGACGTAGACCATCAGACCCAACTTACGTGCAGTCTCAATCATGTTCTTCGTACCACGTGACTGACCATCCCAGACGGCAATCAACGCTTCGGCATTCTCTGCCATCTTACGATTACGGATTGGACCAGCAGCACGACCATGCGTGTCCCAGTCAGGAATGAAGACATTCAGAGGCAGGTTCATCTCATGGGCATATCGCTCACCCAGCGTATCAACTCCCTTGGCTCCACCAGAAACGACAGTGGAGATTGGGATCTGGCTTTCCTTGATCGCTTCAAGTACAACCTCATAGTCGTGGAAGTCTCGTCCACCTGCAATAATTGTCTTCATATGCTTATTGTTACACATTATCGCCACACCATGCGCCACCCAAACCAGTGGGGCATTGTGGTTGATTACAAGTATAGCTCATTACACCATCTAACTTAAGACCACACTTGGGACATTTCTTGTACCAGTCGTCTGGGATGATCGGTGTTGGAATAAATTTCTCGCTCTGTGGGAACTCAGGCGAACGGACACCTGGAGGATACGTCAGAGTGGATTGCTTCTCAGCCTTGACCTCGTCGAATGTACCATCGTCATAGAACACCATGACTCTTACTATTTTCTTACTCATCTTTCACCTCGTACCAAAACGCATAAGAGTCATTCTCACCAAAGTCAGATTGTTCTTTTGCATGTTTCTCACAATACGGATGCTCACCAGCAAATTGCGTGGAACGAACCCACTTTGCTGGCGCACCGCACTCAACACATTCAAGTGTACCAGATTTCATCAAAACCTTCCTCTTCTGTTGGGTCTTCCCAACTACCCCACATCTGATCAATGACAGTCCATGGAATATTCTTTCCTGGACGAGATGCAAGACGACGCTTCAACTCTTCATCATCAGGTTTGTTAAACACTACTGCAATTTTGTAGTAGTCAGGCAGCATACGGAGTTTCTTTGCTCGTGTTGCAATGGATGTGGATGTCTGATCCCAGATGATATCCTTACCAGCCTCACGTGCACGAACTACCTTATCTGCCATCAATTTTACCGCAGTAGGCATATAGTCGTCAAATACTTCTGAGTAGGTTTGACCGCACTCTTTTGCATAGTCTTCAACGAACTCATCAGTGGACACAACCACGCACTGGTCAGCCCACTTCTGGTTCTTCACCCATGTGGACTTACCAGATCCAGGAACTCCAACCAATACGTACAACTTGTTCATTTGCTATATTCTACCAATGTTACAGATCCGCCAGTCTTGCTTTGCTCTTCGGCGAACCACTCGATGTAAGACAGAATCAACTCTTTGTCTCCACCAGCCAAACCCATACCGATGTACGGCAGTCCAATTCGTACACCACGATAGTTGTGTGTCAGTTTACGGATGATCACTGCAAACGCATCATATTCAAACACATCCTCGCCAGTGCTCATGTTGTACTGAGTGTACGCATTGATGATGGTGAAGAAATGATTGCTCGGCATATCAACCAGCAGAGACGTATAAGTGCCCAGCTTGTTAATATCGCCACGTGCAGTACGAGAGTCCATCCGTGCAGCATCAGGATAACGCTCGCGAATCTCTCGTGCAATGCCACCGCCCATTGTATTGAAGCAGTTGCAACCATGCACGATTACATCGAACTCGCCATTCTCAGCCAGATCGATCAGATTACCTTTAGTGTGTAGTAGCATTACCAATTCTCCACGCCAGCAACTTCAATACGCACATCGGTTGGTCGTTTGTTTGGACCAGTGAGTGTCGTATACTCAAGATCAATACAGTATCCAATACCAGACTCGCCATGGCGAATCAGCTTGAATGCTTGAATTTCGGGATACTCTTGGAGGACTTTGACGACCTCCTCGATATCCGCACGATTTAGACCAATTTCAATCATAGCCATGGATCCTCTTTATCCCAACGACGGTTAATATAGTATTCCTGAACAGCAAGCACAGCCTCAGTCAGATAACGGACTCGCTCTTCTCGAGTAAAGATACCATCACCTTCAGGATTCGCAGTATAGATTGTCTCACCACCGCAATCAGGAACATCGACTCGGAACCCACCGTGACGCAGACGGAAATAAGCCACTTGCTGTCCGAGATCGTCAAACACATCGTACTGCTCAGGGCAAGCACTGCATGTTTGCTTCAGTCGGTAGCCGTGGATCATTACACCCAACTCCCACATCTTCGGTTTCTCTGGAACTTTCGGAAAGTCAACAGGATTGTCCGTGTTGGTAACATGAACAGAACACACGTGAGCAACGTCGAAGTCAGGAACTTCAGCACCACATGAATTACATTTCCAATAAGCCATCACTTCATCTCCTCTTCAGCAGCCAGTAAAATAAGATGAGCGAAGTTTTGACAGAAGATGCTAAACCACAGAGTGTCAAGTACATCTTCTGGCGCACCAGCTTCAACTGCAATCTCACGCAGTGCTTCATTCATCACTTCTCTCCCAGCAGGTAGACGTTGCTGATGGCTTTGAAAGTCATACCACCATTGACATCCTTGAACACAACACCCTCACGCTCAGTGTCGAACAGTTTGCTCTTACCTTCAGCGAATTGTAGAGTGCTATCAACATCAGCGATGCCAAGAGTGTCGTACAGTTCAGCAGTGTAAGCCAGAACAGGAACGTGATTCAAACCCATGCTCTCTACCATTGCACGGCGAGTGGCAGGATCAACGTAAGCACCAGTGCGAACATCGTAAATGTCGAACACAAAGAACTTGGGTTCAGTAAGTTTGTAGATGTTGCCTTGGATTCCAGGTCCGATCAGTTCGCCTTGAACAGCAAAGTCAGCAAGACCGAACTCATTACGCATCTTGTCTTCGATACCTTCACGGCGAGCAGTAGCCCAGAATGCATTGCCTTCAGTTTCCTTCAGATCCATGTTACGGCTGCAAACACCGAACACACCATCCATCAGGTAGCAGGTCATGCTAGAACCTTCCAGCTTCTCGGTGACTTCGTACTTAGCCTTCGCTTCAATTGCGTTAGCCAGTTCTTTCTTCAGGTTTTGGACACGCTCTTGGTCAGTCTTGGGAATCAGGCTCGGGAAGTTACCCTTGCAAACGCCAGCCAGCTGAGCATTGATCGGCTTCTCCCACTTCTTGATGTTCAGTTCTTCGCTGACATCTTCACCTTCTTTAACATTACAACGGCGAGTAACAGGCATGAGCCAGCCACCGTCCATCTTGTTCTCCATACGCAGCAGGAGACCTTGAGACAGCTGACCACGCAGCTTGATAGTCTTCAGTCGCTCACCCTTGACACCTTCGAACTCGCGAGGCTCTTTGCCTTTGCTCAGGAACGGTGCAACTTCGGTAGGAACCCAGCTGTCGATCTCACAGTAGACAGCCAGATCTCCTACACGGAACTCGCCTTTCTTGACGACAACTTTCCAGCCATCGACAACAGCACACTCAATTGCATCTGCACCCACGATGGGGTTCAGTGCATCAATCTTACGAACAGTAGCCATCTTACGCATAACAAATTCCTTCACATCAATACAGTTATTATACCACGGACTCGAATAAAAGTCAAGTGTCTCTACCAGACGGAACAACGATGCCGCCATCGGTGACCCATCCACCAGTGGAAGTTTGCTTCTCATCCGAGTCGTAAGTCCAACCGAGAGCCTTCATCATCTTGTGCTTCACACGCAGGTTAGGCATACGGAACCGATCAGTTGGAGTAAACCCCATCATCTTGCCAACCTCAACGACAGCACCCGAACGGCAGATACCAGCATGGCAGTGGACAACTACGTTCATCGAGTTGTCAAGCGCACGTTGCAGCAGAGCCACCAGTTGTTGGGCTTGCTCGTCGCTAATCTTGAAGTCCTCATCGAAACCATCGGCATCTTCGGCATCGAGGAACTCGAACTCATGAACCTCACGGAACATCTCTTTGCGGGCGATATTGCCGAACTCGGTAGCAGGGTCTTGAATGCGAATCAGCATAGCATTCGGACCAGCGTCCATGTGCCAACCGAGATTGACATCCTGCTTGCTTACATTTTCAATCCAGCGAATCATCTCAAGTACCTTTCGTGCCCCACTCAGGCATCACAAAACCACGATCAATCTCTTTCAGTTTCTCTTCGTTGGCACGAACAACTTCGCCGAACAGATCCTTGTTGGAAGAGCAAACGAAACTCCAGTAGCGTTTAGCCAGATCAGTATGACCAGCATCACGCAGTCGTTGAGCCACAAAAGCAGACTCGCTATTCACACAAGCACGAGTCGGTTTAGCCAGTTGGGCTTCTTGGGCTTCAATAATCAGTTCAATCTCATTCATCATAAGACTATTATACCACGTGCAAGAATAAAAGTAAACACCTAAATGCAAGAAACCCTACACACGGTAGGGTTATTATTTCGTTTACTTTCGGTTTACCTTAGATCCAGCGTCCGCAGTAGCTTCACGTTGGAGTCTGGCGCAAGGTAGGCTCTTGCAACGATGGTGGTTGAGAAGTCGAGTGGATTCTTCATTGAGTTGATCTCGACCAGTTTCTGACTCAGCATTGCAGCTGCTAGGTCTTCACACAACTTCTGACGCATCACTTGCCTTGCTCTCTCGTCCGAGAACTGATTCATCATAACATCATCGGCAACACGGACAGAGACCGTTACAAGTTTACCACCGATGGCGTATTCTTTGTATGCAATCATGGGTTCATCCCATGGTCTCTGCCATGTATTCATTTTGCGTTCTCTGGAGTGTATTGTGGATCGAGTGACTCAACCTTCAACTCATCAAACACCAGCTGGAACTGCGGTACTGGTAGAGTGTTAACATCAATCATTTCCTTGATGTTGTAAGCCAAAGTGATGTGTGCCTTGTACTGGTCGTAGTCGCTAGTTGCTCCCTCTCTCGCCAGTTGAGAGTTGATTCGTGTAGCATACGGGCAGATGACACGCATGACTAGACAGTAGCCATCGTTCTTCGTTGGGAAGATCTCGTAGCCAGTTGGTTGTGCTTCAACAGGAATTGAAGTGTTCATATGCAGCAGTGCTTCTGCTGATGGAACAGGTGTGCGTGAATAGATGACGGTGATGTGGTAGGTCTTTTTATCGACTCGTTCAGTCAGACCAAGATTCATCTCAACGAAATTGTCGAGCAGATCTTTGGACTCTTGACACATCTCAAGCGCAACGTATGTACCGTCTTTATGCTTGGCGTATTGTGACAGCGATGCAATGTTCATTTAGTTTTCTCTGCTATGTTTTTGTAGCCAGCCCAAGATGGATGGATCTTGTCAGCTTGCCATCGAGTTGTAGGGACGATAGCATCTCCATACTCAGCAGCAACTTTACGTACATGAGCAACAGCGAGTGGTTTGCTTTCGTTGTTGGGTTCAATCCAGAATACACGGCTCGCTTTAACTTTACTGCGGATCAGTCGCAGTTTCTCTTCCGTGTTAGCTTTCTCCCAATCATTTGTACTTAGGCTAATGATTACGGTGCTTGATTCAAGTTTGTTTGAACCAAACTTCTTATCCCATCCATGTGAGGTGATTCCACCCTGCGCATACGCAACACATTCTTGACGGAACATGTGCGTACCAACAGCAATGGAGTCACCGATGATTAAGCAATCAAGCATTCTTCTCTTCGACAGTTACTGTGTCGTCAGGGAGCAGGTTTGGGTTTGCGGCGATTCGGTTTAACGCTGCCTTCACCATCTTTACTGCCAGTGCTTTTTGTACTCCTCGTTTTTCGAGGGACTTTCTTGCTTGTTTCTTTGCCTTCTTCAGCAGACGTTCTTGCTTTCGTCTTTCGCTTTGTGGCAGGTACAGGTCGCTCATTAGTTTTCTCCTTCGTTGTGGAGCCACTCGAACGCTTCTTCGTCGGAGTAGCAGATGATTCCTTCTTCTTCGTATTCTTTGTAGCAGGTGTAGCAGACTGTTTTGTACGAGAGGGCTTTGTGCCATCCGTCTTCGCCGACTTCCCACTCTTTCGTGGTGACCGAGTAGTGCTTGTCTTCGTCGTCTTCTCTGTGTCCGCAGCTGAGGATGTACCCCATAGTCTTTCCTCGTATTGTTGTTCAGTCACTTCGTAGTAATGAAATGACTCAATCCAAAAAATACTCTTGTTGAATTCGATCTCTGACTTCAAGCGATACCCACGGCAGGGTACGATGTGCTTGAAGCCAGATTTCCATGTTATCTCAATAAAATAGTATCCGTCTCTAGATGCCATCAGAATGCCAGATAGTTGTAGTTGCTTTCCTTCTTACGAGTCAAGATACAGAACGCATTGTCCTTCTGGTAAGTAAACTTGCCAGCTTGAGCATCCACCTTCACGATGTTGTTCGGAGTGAATGCGATTTCATTCCAGAACTCGCCATCGTCATCAGCAGCCAAGCAAGGCATCCCGACTATCATCATCAACTCTCCGTGGACTGGTGATGGTTTCAACAAGTTCCTTCAGGACATCGAACAGCCGACTGTTATTCTGTTCGATGAGTTCGAGAAAGTGTAC
>OGWN01000011.1_pt1 | contig 32788 bp, 52 predicted proteins | sample 1575921 | NCBI WGS metagenome assembly OGWN01 (sample SAMN07581531, study PRJEB24739) | freshwater metagenome
TATGTCGGCTGTTGGCAATATCCCTTCTAGCGCTGCTGAGTTTGGTAAATCCATTGCTCACGCTGTTGCCAATCCGCTTGAAACTGGCAAGGCTGTCCTTGATATTGGTGCCGGTGCTTTGCAAAACGTATTGCCTGAGCGCCTAGTTCAAGCTATCGGTGAAAACAAGGAATCCCGCCAAAAAGCCTCTGCTGTTGCTGACTTTTACAAGCAACGATATGGCTCGATGCAAGGCTTCAAAGAGGCTTTGGCTACCGACCCAGTTGGCGTTGCCGCCGACTTTTCAACAGCATTAACAGGTGGTGGTGCGTTAGCCGCTAAAGTTTCAGGTCTTGCCAAGACGGCTCAAGTTGCTTCTGCCGCTGGTCGAGCTATTGACCCGCTTGTTATGGCTTTGCGTGGCACAGAAAAAGTTGCTAGTGGCACAGGCAAAGTATTGGCAAAAGGCTTGGGCATGACAACCGGCGTTGGTGATGAGCCAATCCGTCAGGCTTACGGCGCAGGTCGCGCTGGTGGCGCACAACAAAAATCATTTGTTGAAAACTTGCGCGGTGAAGTTCCAATGCAAGACGTATTGGATACGGCTAAGGCTGATTTGGCTGCTATGGGCCAGCAACAAAAAGCGGCTTATCGTGCAGACATGAAAGCAATTCAAGGCGACAAATCTGTTCTTGACTTTGCTGATATTGATAATGCGTTGGCTCAAGCTGCTGGTCGCACTCAATTTAAGGGTCAAACCATCAAACAAGGCGCTGCCGAACAGGTGCAAAAAGCGCGTGAACTGGTTGATAACTGGAAAAATCTTGACCCCGCTGAATACCATACGCCAGAAGGTTTGGACGCTCTAAAACAGCAAGTTGGCGACATTCTTGAAGGTATCCCGTTTGAGCAAAAGAACGCCAGAGCCGCAGTTGGCGAAGTTTACAACTCAATCAAATCAACTATTAACAATCAGGCTCCGCAATACTCCAAAGTAATGAAGAATTACTCGGACGCTGCCGAAACCATGAAAGAAATTGAAAAAGCACTTTCGTTGGGTCAAAAAGCATCCGCTGATACTGCTATGCGCAAACTGCAAAGCCTGATGCGTAACAACGTACAGACTAATTACGGCAATCGCTTGAATCTTGCAAAGCAACTTGAGCAAGCCGGTGGTCAACCAATTATGCCAGCGCTTGCCGGTCAAGCATTGAGCGAATGGACTCCGCGCGGCCTACAACGCGCAACCACTCTGCCAACTGCCGGTGGTGCATATTTGATGGGCGAACCTGTGTTGGCCGGTGCTTCTGTAGCCGCATCTTCCCCGCGTTTAGTTGGTGAAGCTGCTTTGAAAGCCGGTCAGCTTGCTCGTGGGTTGCGTGGTGTGCAGCGTGGCGCTACAGCACCGTTTAATGCTGTTGGCGTTGACCCTCGCGTTCTGGCTAACATCCTCTATCAATCTGGCGTGAATACGCAAGGACAACAACAATGAATCGTTTTGAAGCAAGGCAAAACGGTTTGAAAACATACGTTGCAGAAAAGCGTTGCAAACGTAATCACGACCCAATTAGATATGTTTCTAACAACAGTTGTTATCAATGCACCATTGAGGCTTCCGCCAAATGGAAATCTGATAATTTTGAAAAAATGCAAATAACATTAAAATTGTATCGCCAAGAAAATAAAGAAATTTGTTATACAAGAACAAGAAAATGGATGGAAAAAAACAGAGATAAAGTTAATGCAGCAACAAGGCGATGGAGCGCAAACAATAGCCATAAATCTCGCGCCAAATATGCTAGATATAAAGCATCAAAACTGCAAAGAACCCCAAAATGGCTTACAAATGAAGATTTCCGCAAAATACAATTAGAATATGAATTGGCTGCTTGGTGTAGCAAAGTGACTGGTGAAAAATACCATGTTGACCATATTATTCCGCTGCGCGGTAAAATGGTTTCTGGACTTCACGTTCCATCTAATCTGCAAGTGATTTTGATGGCCGACAACCTTAAAAAACACAATACGTTTATTGGATAGGAACAAAACATGAAAGCTGATATTGCTCAATTTGTAGGGCTTCTGTTCGCCTCCCGCGATTACGCCCATAAAGCCCATCTGAACACAGACTCTTTCGCGCAGCACATGGCGTTAAACGAGTTCTACGATGGTATTGTGGACTTGGCTGACGGTCTGGCAGAAGCATGGATGGGTCGTAACCTGCAAAAAGTAGGCGACATCCCAACCATCAACCCGCCAAAAGGCGAGGCTTTGGCTGTGATGAAACGACTTCTTTCAGTAGTGCAAGATACCCGTGATTTCGTAGGCAACGATAGTGTATTATCTAACCTGATAGATGAAATCGAAGCCTTGTATTCAAGCACTATTTACAAGCTGAAATTCCTCAAGTAAAGGATAGATTATGGCCTTCTCCGGTGGTGTATATACCCTTCCAACTCCTGCTCTCGTACCAGGTCAAATAGTATCTTCGAGTGAGAACAATACTGTAAGAAATGACATGGCGGCTTCGTTTAACTTAACGTGGCTGCGTAATGGTACGGCTGCTGCTACAGCCAATATCCCGATGGGTAGCTATAAACTCACCGGCTTGGGCGCTGCTACGACCTCAGGTGATGCACTTTCCTACGGTGCTGCTGCTGTAGTCACTACACTCACAAGCACATCGCTAACCGCAACCCGCGTACCTTACGCCGGAACTGGCGGTCTGCTGCAAGATGCTTCCACCTTTACTTTTGACGGCACAACCCTGACTGCTGGTGGGTTTACCACTTCCGGCGCTATCTCTGCTGGCACGATTACCGCATCTGGCGCTATCACAGTATCAGGCGGCACAGCCAACGGCGTAGCCTACCTCAACGGCTCCAAGGTTCTGACTACGGGTAGTGCGCTGACGTTTGATGGTACTTCGCTTGCTGTCACAGGTGCGGCGACTGTAACGGGTGACATTTCAACGACAAGCACAGGTCGATTAAATGTTAGAGGCTCAGGAACCGGCGTTAATTATGATTTGCAAATTGATAACAGCGATACGCTTGTCAACTTTAGAGCATCTCGCAGCAACGCTATAACTAAAGCATACGCTTGGTATCTGGACAATTCAGTTACCGAAGGTATGCGCCTCACCAGCACAGGGCTTGGGATTGGTACGAGTAGCCCTAACTATAAGCTGGAGGTTTCTCAGGTTTCTGGAACACGAATTGCTCATTTTGGAAATAGTTCAGACGGCAATCGCGGATTAATGATTCTAAATACCGGGGCAGGTGCTGCCGGGACTAGCTATATAGGTACTAACGGCGGCGGTTATGCGTTGACTTTTGGTACTGGGGGTTCAACCCAAATGACCCTAGACACCTCCGGCAACGTGGGGATTGGTACAAGTAGTCCTAGTTATAGACTTGATGTGCGTTCATCAAACCCATCTTTGAATGTTCAAGCTACAACAGGTACAAACCAAACATCTTTGCTTTTACAAAACTCTGGCGGGAGTTTCTATGTAGGTATAGATAATTCTTCTGGAACATCTTACGGAGCAGCAGCATACGCAAGGTCGTTATGGTCAGATGGCGCGTATCCTATGGCGTTTTTTACCAACTCCACCGAGCGTATGCGTATCGACTCCAGCGGTAATCTGTTGGTGGGGACTACGAGTAATTCGGACTTTTCGACGACACTAAAGTTTTATTCGGTATCTTCAACTTACGCTGGGGCATTTAAGACGACAGGTGGCGCATCATATGAATGTTTAGGTCTTTGGAATACTGCAACGTCTGGAACAATCTATCAGATTAGGTTCTATGACGGTGGGGCAGGAGTTCGAGGCTCAGTTACAACAAACGGTACAAGCACATCTTTCAACACATCCTCAGACTACCGCCTAAAAGAAAACATCCAGCCGATGCAGAACGCATTGGGTGTAGTAGCACAACTCAATCCTGTCACCTACACATGGAAAGCAGACGGTTCTGACGGTCAAGGCTTTATCGCCCATGAACTGCAAGCTGTTGTGCCTGACTGTGTGACTGGTGAGAAGGATGCTGTGGATGAAGAAGGTAAGCCGGTTTATCAAGGTATTGATACTAGCTTCCTCGTTGCTACGCTGACGAAGGCTATTCAAGAGCAACAAGAACAGATTAACCAACTCAAGGCTGAAGTAGCCGCATTGAAAGCTAAGTAATCCCCGAAAGGAAAAATCATGGCAACAACTTACGAATGGCAATTTCCCGCATTTGACGCATACCCAACCGAAGCTGGTGAAACGGACGTTGTTTATACAGTACACTATACCTACACCGCAACGGATGGAGAGCACGTTGGTTCTGTTTACGGTACGGTAGGTGTTACTTACGAAGCCGGTAGCCCGTTTACACCGTTTAATCAACTAACCAAAGAACAAGTTACTGAATGGGTTACGGACGCTTTAGGTGCAGAAACCGTAGCGGCCATGAAGGTTAATGTTGACGGTCAGATTGAAAACCAGATTAACCCAAAATCGGTGACTTTGCCTCCGCCTTGGGCTACTGCTGAAGAACCCGCCGCCTAATTAAAATGACTGCGTTCTATGTTTATGAGCATATCCGTAAAGATACGGGCGCAGTTTTTTATGTTGGCAAAGGCTCTGGATGGCGTTCTGGAATAACAAAGCGCAGAAATAAGTATTGGAATAATGTAGTAAAAAAATCCAATGGATTTATACATAGAAAAATAGTTCAAAACGTAGATGAGGAATTTGCTTTTTTAATTGAAGTTGAACGTATAGATCAGTTACGAAGAATTGGTGTTTTGTTAGTTAATATGACGGATGGTGGAGAGGGAATTTCAAATCCATGCGAAGAAACAAGACAAAAAATGTCTGATTCTCATAAAGGAAATAAAAACGGAAGATTTGACGAAAATAGCAATAGACAAAGATTGGCAAGAAAAGAATTTGTATCAAAAGATGTTATGCGGCAAAATATGCGTAACAACCATTGGAGCAAAACAGGTGTTTACACTCCTCCGGTTGGAATAAAGAGATCAGATGATGTCAAGCAAAAGATGCGCGATGCTCATGCTTTGATGGCATTGAAAGAATGTCCACATTGTGGATATAAAGGAAAGCCAGTTACTATCAGTCGCTGGCATGGTGATAAATGTAAACTTAAAGGAAATGAAAATGGGTAAAAATGAAAAAACCCCAGTTATCATAAACGATGTGGAATACAAGTACGAGGACATGACTCAGGAACAACAGACGTTTCTAAACCATGTTGCCGACCTTGACCGCAAACTTGCTGCTGCTCGTTTTAACGTAGATCAACTGCAAGTTGGTCGCAATGCGTTTATGCAACTTCTTACTGACTCGCTGAAGCCGAAAGAAGAAGCCGCAGAATGATGTACCTAAAGTGGTTGCTGTTATTGCCAGTTATGATTGTGGTGACAGTAGCCACTTTTCCGCTTGCCTTTATTCTTCCGCTTTTTGCTGAACAACGCGAAGGCTTGCTAGATAACGGTACAAAATCAGGTATAGGTTATTATTTACCTAAGTGGTTGAGTATCTTCCAAACCCCCGATAACTCGTTAGACGGTGACGAGGGTTGGAGAACTGAACACGCGCAATGGCGCTTTAAGCTACCTGCCAAACTTGCTACCTATGTCGGACGAGTGGGCTGGCTGTGGAGAAACCCTGGCTATGGTGTTGGTTGTGTGGTTATGGAAGATTTTGAGCATAACCTTGAAGCTACTTATGCCGGTAATCCACAAGTAAACGACAGTCCGCTGGTTGAAGGATATTGCTTTGTCAAAGCCCGTGACTTGTTTCAATTTGTGTGGTGCAAGAAGATTTCTGCCACCAAATGTTTATACTTTGTATTTGGTTGGAATATCAAAGGGCTGATTGGAAGCCACGAAACTAAACACATAGCTACCTATGCGTTTTCGCCGCGTATCTCTACCTTTAAGATTTGATAGAATGACGTTTGCATAAACCATAGGAATAGCATCATGCAAGAATTTTACGATTGGGCTTTGACAGGATTTAGTGCCGTATTAGGCTTTCTTCTACACGCCGTGTGGCAAGCCGTAAAAGACCTGCAACGTGCTGACTCAGAACTTACAAAAAGAGTAAGTGAGATTGAGGTATTGGTGGCTGGCAACTACGTTACCCGTCAAGAGTTTGACCGCGTGGTTGACAAGCTGTTTGCTAAACTTGATGCTATTGATATGAAGATTCAAAAATAATCATGTTTGGAATAACCGAAATCATCAGCGTGGGATTGAAACTTATTGATAAATTCTTCCCCGACCCCGAACAAAAACAGAAGATGCAGCTTGAATTGATGAAGATGCAACAGGATGGTGAGTTGCAAAAGATTCAAGCCGACATTTCTGAGCAACAAGAACTGACTAAAAGATGGCAAGCTGACCTGGCTTCTGATAGCTGGCTGGCTAAAAACATCCGTCCTTTGACCCTTATCTTCATTCTGGGTGCCTACTCCTTCTTCGCGTTTATGTCTATGTTTGGATGGGAAACCCGTGGTGCCTATGTTGAACTGCTGGGTCAATGGGGTATCGTGGTTATGACTGCATACTTTGGTGGCCGTAGCTGGGAAAAAGTTGTTGAGATGAAGTCCGGCGCACAAGTTAAGGAAACGGCACTCAAAGATGAAAAATAACTTTGAGCGTTGTTTGGCCGAAGTATTGAAGCATGAGGGTGGTTATGTAGATCACCCAGATGACAAAGGCGGCGCTACTAACTACGGTGTTACCCAGAAAGTATGGGAAGAATGGGTCGGCCATCCGGTTACTAAAGATGACATGAAGAATTTAGTACCATCTAACGTAATGGCGCTATATCACAATAGGTACTGGGATGCTTGCAAGTGTGACGATTTACCTCCTGGAGTGGATTATTGCGTGTTTGACACCGCTGTTAATTCTGGACGGGTTCGGGCTGTTAAATTCTTGCAGTCCGTGGTTGGAACTGTACCTGATGGGTCTATTGGCCCTATTACTATCGCTTCTGCTAACTCACGCGGCCCAAACCTAACAATCAATCAATTCTGCGACAAGCGGGAAGCATTTTGGCGCTCTCTGAGCAATTTTAACGTCTTTGGTAAGGGATGGGTTAGGCGCGGTAATGAAGTGCGCGCCAAAGCCCTAGAAATGGCAAATGTCGGCTGATATTTTAGATGATGCCTCGGAAATCGAGAGCAATGAACGCGAAAGATTGATTCAGAAGGCAAGACGGGCCAAACCCATCCTTGCTACGGGTCATTGTTTGTGCTGCAACGCCGAATTGAATGACGGAAGGCGCTGGTGTGACGAATGGTGCAGGGATGACTGGCAGCTTGAACAAGAAGCTATGAAGCGCCACGGAATCAGGTTATAATCTACCCAACACGCTCCCCTGTGTAATTCGACCCCGCTTAAAAACGGGGTCTTTTTTTATACGCCCATCATATCCAGATAAGCCTTGTCTTTCTTGGTCGTGCACCCGCTACACCGTAAGTCTTTACCCGCTAAATCGTACCTACAGGCTTCACTCAAAGCGTGAGAAATGAACTTTTGAGTAACAACAAACGTACCGTCATGCCGATACTGCCTATCTAGCGCAACGTATCCGTTAGCCATCCCGTTTCGACTATGGCAGCCATAGGGTTTATCTGCCCTAATTTTGGTAACTACATGAACTTCGTGGTCAAGAACTGGCATTATTTAATTAACCTCCAAAGACCAATCTGGGCTAAAGCATATCCAGTCCAAACCAATCCGTTATCAACATCGCCTTTTATCCAGCGGAGTATTCCAACCACCGCATACCCGCATCCCGTAGCACCTACAATCCAATGCTCAACGGTCATATTCTTCTTTCAGATTATGCGAGTTCTTGTATAACTCCACGAACCTTTCCAGTTCACGGACTGAAAAGATATAAAGAGGTTCCACGTTCATACCAGATGGAATGTAAGCGCAACCGGAGTCAAGTGCCAGCTTAGTTAAATACATATCAGTCATCTTTTTTCACCGCCGTATAAGCATACAAACGAGTATTGGGTTTTTTAATCTTGATGCGTTTAGCCAAACCTTCTTTGACAAACGTACTCATAATCTGGCTACAGTAGTTTCTGGTAAAAGGAGTCTTTGCTGCCATTTGCTCGCCAGTAATAGGTTTTGTCTGAGCGCGTAGGATGTTAAGTACCTTTTTGCCAGCCATTGACAGCTTATCTTCAAAGCTGCGGTTGTCGTCTAGTCCACGCGGATACTTCAATGGAACGTATTTTGGCATACCGGAAAAACCGGCTTTGTGGGTGATAGTACCTATTGACTGCGGTGGTACAAACTTGCCGTAGAACATTTCGGTTAGATTCATTTTCTTCTCCGAGTTAAAATAAGGAATTGGTTATTTCAGTTTTTGCCAGCTATTCAATGCTTCGGTCATGTGTTGAAAGAAACGAACCACTCGTAGGTACTGTAACTTGCTCCAAAACTCTCGTACAAACTGACTCATGGTTTGCTCCTAAAAGGGTGGGGTACTCGCTGCGCCCTTGCTGGGTATCTTGCCTCTTTCCCAGACAACAGCTACTGGCAATGTTTCGCTTTCCCCCATAAAACTAGAACGGTGCTTCAGTTGAGGCGCTAGGTTCCGATATTTCCCCGCGCTTGTCAAGCACAAGTAGTTTCAGAACTTCAACCTCAGTACGGTACTGTTTGACACCTTCTTTTTCCCAGGAACGAGTCTTAATCCGGCCTTCTACAAAGACCTTTGACCCCTTCTTGATAAAGTCGGCGGCAATCTTAGCCAACTGGCGATAAGCCACGCAGTTGTGCCATTCTGTCGAATCACGCTTCTCCCCCTGCTTATCCGTCCATTGATCGGAAGTGGCTAGTGAAAAGTTAGTGATTTGATCGCCGTTGTCAAATGTTTTGACTTGGGGCTCCTGGCCGACATTACCCAATAGGAAAATCTTGTTGACCGAACTCATCGCTTTTTACCCTTCAACAGTTGATAAGCGGCATAACGCGAGCCGTTATTAGCAACCTTGATGTGGGTAACGATATTCATGCCTCGTTTACGCAGGACTTCGATATGCGATGCCAGACGGATGGTTTTGCAACCCTTCATAGCATCGTGCGGCGTAAGGATTGTGCCTTTTTTAAGAGTGGTTTCTACCCATTCACGTTGATTCATTTTATTGCTCCTAGAGTGATTTGAATTTTGCTACTTTTGCTTCTACTTCAGAAAGAAACAGTTTGACCTGTTCCTCTATCTCAGCAATATATTCATCATCCCGTTCGTACCGGACAATAAACAAGTGCTTAGATTCATCGTCTAACCTGTCGTCATAAGAAACAAAATCAACCCATTTCCTACCCGTACAAGCCAGTTGCCATGCCATCTGGGGAACATATTTAGCCGGTGGTTTGCCAGCTAAAATATATTCAATGTGCGTATTTGAGTTTGGACATTTACATTCAATCAAACCATCTGAAAGCACCAACCCATCTGGGCTTGCGCCGGACATTTCTATGGACAAATGTTGGATAAAAGGAGCCGGTTCAACCATGTTGCCAGTTACCCATTGATATGCCCCAATAGCTGCCGGTTCCATTTCGATTCCCCGTTGGATGGCTTCATTTGTATATCCCTCTGCTATATCCCGCGTTAAACGCTCTGTAACCAACTGGTCTAGGTACTTTTGACGAGTTAATGACGGTGCCCCGCCTTTCCCTTTAGCCATTACGTCAGCAATCTTGCTGGCCGTAACCTTACCCTTACGGGCCAAGAACCATTCTTCGCTACGCTGTTCCATTACAGGCTGGTTCCTTTCTTTTTGGCCGTTGTTTGGTCTGGCACAAAGTCGTTCATTTCGTACACCCTACGACCATTGTTTTTTTCCCAAACAATGTGGACTTTGCCATCCATCAAGGCCCAGCATCCTTCAATGTAGCCTTTGTTTGTGTAGGCGTAAGCCTGGTAAATGTGTTTGTAGCCTTGGCACAGCCTATCGCTAATAACGATTTGACCACCGCCTTCGTTTGGCATGGCCCATGTATCTGCCATTACCGAACTACTCATAAACAGCATACAAATTAGTAGCTTTTTCATTTCAGACTCGCTTTCTTAGCGTTGGTGGCTGCGTTAATCTCTTTATGCTGACCAACTGCTGCTGTGGCTTTCATGTAAACCGACTTCAGTTCTTCTAGGTCGTTGCAAGCATCAATAGCGGCCAGCCAATCGGCTAATTGCCCTTCGTCAATTGTTGGTTGATTAGGCGCACTAGGCTTTCCATTGATTGCTCTAGCGACTTCATCAGCAGAGGCGAACTCTGTTCCTCCAAGCCCAAAAGCTGCCAACGCACGACCGATAGCCGAGGTTTCCGCGTTCTCAAGCGCAGACGTTTTATTGATTTTCGACGAATCACGATATTCCTCCGCATGGCCGGTTGCTACTACTGTTCCATCAGACCATAAGATTGATGCCTTCATACGCACAACGGATTCATCTGCGTACACGATTTCAGTAATCAGCCCATGTGTAGGCCCAAACTGTTGCCTAAAATCGTTTACACGCGCAGCAACGGTTTTGTATTGTTTGCCGTGAATGTTTACATATCCTGTATCAGCCATTTTCTTTCTCCCAAAGTTCACGCATTACTTCATACTCAAATTGGTCAGCCATTGTATGCCTCTACACACTCGTACTCAAGGTCTTGAATCAAGTTGTCGTTGAGATATTGATATAAATCAACTTCTTTGCCATCAATCCAAGCAATCACGGCAACCACCGTTGCGCCACCGTTATCCGGCACTTCGTATGGGTCGTTAGACGGGCGTGGTGGTTGCCAGTCGTAAAACACTTCTACTGGCTGCTCGCCCATTGAGCCAAGGTCAAGTATCGTGTTGTAGATGTGGTCTTTCATTTTCTTCTCCAATTACACAGGTCGCGGGGCATCTAGCTTAGACTTCTTGTGGGCCGGATGCAAGATGTATTTCGTACCCATCTCAGCTTTGATCTGATTCATGCGAGCCTCGTTACGCTCACGCATACCGGCCATGACCAGTAATTCTTTAGCGTCACACTCTTGGGGCTTGACCAGCTTGCGGACAATATCAAACATAGTCATCTCACACCCCCAGACCGAACATAACGCCAAGTGCGATACCGCACACGATAGCGATGGTGTAGTTCTCAATAGTTGTCTGACGGATGCTTTGCTTTGCTGCTTTGGTTAGTGCGTTCATTTTCTATCTCCTTACTTGCGAATGTATTTTGCGCGATATGTGTTGGCACAATTTGTTGCGCCTTGATGCAACCAAATTTTTTTGTGCGTTGCTTCAAACTTTGCTTTTTCTTCATCGCACACAAAATCAGCAATTTTGATTGCATCTTGTAAGCTAACTTTGACACCGTTAAAAGTGATAACCAAATCATCGCAAGGAGTAACCACAAAATCTCGCAAATCATCTGCAAGAATCATAGCGTCAGTCCAACAACGAGCAACGGCTTTATGGCTAAAACCATTGTTGCCTTCAAAGCTATATTTGATGTGTTTCATTTTCTATCTCCTGGTTAAGCCAGCAGTTGTGCTGACCATGAACGAATCTTATCAGAAGAAAAAAAGTTGTGTCAAGAAGTTTTTTTCGTGTATGATGTGCGTATCTGTTGTAAATGTGCAACAGGTTTCACAAGGAGAAAATACACATGGATTGCATCAAAGAAGCCGCGTACGAGTGCCGTATGCCTATCTCTCAGTTGTGCCACAAATTAGGCGTTTCATCGCGCCTAATGGCCTACTGGCGCAAGAGCAACGACATTCCACCAAAGGTATGCGTCAAGGTGGAAAAGATGACCAACGGGGTTGTGAACCGCAAGATGATGCGACCAGATGACTTTGCAGAAATTTGGCCGGAACTAGGAGAGTAATGTGGCTACCCAATACTGGCAAAAGCTACAAAATCCGAAATGGCAGAAAAAGCGGCTTGAAGTGCTAGAGCGCGCTGGTTTTTCTTGCGAGTCGTGCGGCGATTCAGAAAGCCAGCTTCATGTTCACCACAACGAATATTTCAAAGGCCGAGAACCTTGGGAGTACGACAAGCATCAACTGTCAGTTTTGTGCGAAAGCTGCCACGAAAACAGGCACAGCAGAATTGACCCTTTGAAGTTGATATGCAGTTTCTTGCCGCCAGATGGCCCGTTTTGTAGAGATGAGATAGCTATGGTCATAGGAGGTTTTACAGGAACCGATTATGATGCGCTTCTCAAAGTGCTTGACGCTGAAGATTGCTCTTACATCAAGCACCGTTACGAAGCAGGAAAGAAAATCCGCGACCAATTTGAGTATTGATAATGGCTTCTCCGCAAACGGAAGATGGGTTCACACGCATAGCAAACGAACTGCTAGACGCGATTCTTAGCTTTGGCTTTACTGGCCGCCAGCTAACGATTGTGATGGCCGTTATACGCAAAACGTATGGATTCAACAAAAAACAGGATGAGATAGGTTTGTCGCAGTTTCGCGACATAACTGGCATGGCTCGACAACACGCCAGCAAAGCAATCATTGAACTTCGGGAAATGAACGTGCTTTTTGTGGGCGAAGGTCGGTTTGCCAATCTCATTTCTTTGAACAAACGATACAAGGAATGGAAAGAACAAACTATCACTAAAACGGTGACACCTATCACAAAAACGGTTATAGTTGAACCTATCACCAAATCGGTGACAGGGTATCACCAAAATGGTTCAAAACGTATCACCAAATCGGGCACCACAATAGACAAACCAAAAGACAATACCAAAAGACAACAGGAACCGATGCCGATTCCTGAGTTTGGTGGGGATGAAATGATGAAGGCTTGGGATGATTTTATTGAGCACAGAAAAGCGATCAAGCAACCACTATCTGCGTTGAGCGCCAAGAAGAATCTAGCCGTTCTTCGCAAAGCCGATGCAGAAGGTTATTGCCCGATTGCCTTGCTTAACAAAACGATGTGCAACAACTGGCGCGGTGTATTTGCGCCGAAGCAGGGAGATGTACGAAAGACTGGCGCTAAAGATGTGAAGCCAGGTTTCTTTACTCAACTTGGAATGTTAGGAGGCCAAAATGAGCCAACACCAATCGCCATTACCGCAAGCGTGGATAAGTAAAATCTTTTCCACCATGCAAGGTCATTACGGAACCCGTTTCCTCAATATGTGGAAAAGCGGGGATACTTTGGATAACGGACAGGATGCCGGTCTTTACAACGCCCAGCGCACTTGGGCTGAGAAGCTGGCTGGTTTTGAACAGTATCCAGAGTGCATAGCTTTTGTGCTTGACCGATTGCCGGACACACCGCCTACTTTGCCGCAATTTGTAGAAATGTGCCGCCGCGCACCCCGTAAAGAACCGCTGATGTTAGTGCATAATCTAACGCCGGAGGACATAAAGCGGAACAAGGAGCGCCTGGATGAAATCAAACGACAGCTTAACGCTCGACTTGTTGTTAGCCGAAACGCTTGAGGAAAAAGATGCAGACCTGGCATACAAAAATTCAGAAGCATATCGACACCAATGCGAGATTGATAGCATTGTGCGTATGTATCGGGAGCGCGGTGGTGATAGGGTTAAAAGCTATCTTCTACAAGTCGAAAAACACCGAGGAAGCGAATCAGCCGGTAGATTACGAATTGCCGCGCTGGACAGACTCGGACTGGGCAAGTTGGATAACCGAAAACAAAGATAACTGGAACTGAGAAAATGGAACAGATTGACGTTTATAAATGCCTTGATTACATAAGAGATCATGCAAAGCAATACGCTCAAGCCAAAGCCAACCGCGTGTACCTTGAGGAATATCGCAAAAGCCTAAAGGCTACTTTGATGGCAACGCAGATTGGCGACCCCGTAAACGCTCAAGAGCGATACGCCTATGCCCACCCCGATTACACGTTGCTTCTTGAGGGTATAAAAGAGGCGATTGAGCAAGAAGAAAGCCTGCGCTGGAAGCTAATTGCGGCCCAGGCAAAGATTGAAGTTTGGAGAAGTTTGAGTGCAAACCAAAGAGCTGAAGCAAAAGTCCTGTAAGGTTTGCAAGACCAAATTTATGCCACGGGCAAGCACCCAAGTTGTTTGCTCTTGGCAATGCTCTATAACTTACACATCAAAGGAAAAGGTCAAACGAGAACGAAAAGAATATCGAGAAAAGAAAGAGCAATTAAAGACCCGTTCAGAATGGTTAAAGGATGCTCAAGTAATCTTTAATAGATACATACGGGAGCGTGACGAAAACCTACCTTGTATCTCATGTAATACACACCGTACACACTATGACGCAGGACATTACCGAAGCGTTGGTGCTGCACCGCAACTAAGATTTAACGAAGATAACGTACACAAACAATGCGTACATTGTAATCAGCATAAATCAGGAAATGCGGTAGAGTATCGAATCAACCTGGTACGAAGAATCGGGATTGAGAGAGTGGAAAATCTTGAATCTTGCAATGACCCCATAAAATACACGATAGAAGATGCTAAAGAAATCAAACGCTTGTATAATGAAAAGCTAAAGGAACTTCGCAAAGGAATCTAAATGGATGACTTTAGTGACGCTGAACTAGCCCTTATCAACGCCGCCATAGAGGGGTTGGGTGATGAGGTCATTGAAGTTATCCGCGCAGAAGAACGCGAAATGATTATTGAGTTTATCCGGCAGGAAGAATGGTTGTATGAGTGCGGCGAACAGATAGCCGATGCCCTTGAGGAACTGGAACACTACCCTGGCGAGGAAATTCATTGATGGATCATCTTTTAGAATTTTGCAACGGCGATGTGCAGACTAAAATAGTTGAATTAACCATACAGGGTTTGACCAAACGAGAAATTGCCGAACGGATAGGAAACTCGGAACGGCGGGTATTTAAGGCGTTGCAGATTGTTAAGGCTAGGGCGGCGATGGCCGGAATAGCCCCCGATGCGGATATGGACTACCGAACCCCCATTGGGTTCAATGTAAAAGGTACTTCGACCCTAATCAACAAGGCAACCGGCGAATCCATGCTGCAATGGGTTAAAACCGATGCCAACAAGGATGCCCAAGAAGAACTGATGCGCGAGTGCGTAGAAGCACTTAAATCTGAACTACCAAAGTACGAGCCAGTAGCGTTTAAGGCTACAACTGTTTCCAATTTGGCAACGGTTTACACAATTACCGATGCCCATGTGGGAATGAAAGCATGGGGTAAGGAAACTGGGGCAGACTGGGATTTGACCATAGCCGAAAACACCATTACAAGCGCAATGAAAGAACTGGTCAATGCTGCTCCCTGCTCGGAAATCGGGATAATTGCTCAACTGGGTGACTTTTTACACGCCGATAACATAACCCCAATGACCCCGACTTCTGGGCACTTGTTGGACGCTGATGACCGATTCTCAAAGGTTGTAAATGTAGCCATACGGATACTAAGGCGCGTAATTGCTTACGCTTTGACAAAACATGAGAAAATCATATTCATCAACGCCGAGGGAAACCATGACCTCAGTTCATCCATCTGGCTACGGGAACTGTTCAAAGCCGTGTATGAGAACGAACCAAGAATTGAAGTGGTAGATACTCCCTTACCCTATTATGTGTATCAACACGGCGAAACAATGCTGGCATGGCATCACGGCCACTTAAAGAAGAACGACCAACTCCCACTAATGTTTGCCAGCCAATTCCACGATATGTGGGGCAAAACAAAGAAAAGGTATTGTCACACCGGCCACCGCCACCACTTTGACGAGAAAGAACACAGCGGAATGTATGTAGTTCAGCACTCCACAATAGCCGCCAGGGATGCTTACGCCGCCCGTGGTGGATGGATGAGCGAACGAACCATGAAAGCTATCACTTATCACAAAGAATACGGAGAAGTTGGTAGGATTACGGTAACACCCGAAATGTTTGCTAAAACCTGATAACATACTGACTTCTTAACGGGCAACCCCAAGAGGAAGAAATGGCAGCACGAACCAACAAGAAAAACCATGACGAGAAAACCAAGAAGCTAATTCAAGCGAGTCAGCTTCTTAACCGTTTGATTTCTCACGCTAATGGTGAAATTGACCTTACGCAAAGCCAAATCAATGCGGCTAAGATTGTCATAGGTAAATATATCCCCGACCTCAAAGCTATTGAACTGTCTGGCAACGAAGAAAAGCCGGTCATCGTTAATACTTACTCATGGCTGAAGTAGAGGAACGCCACTACGTTATTCCTTACAGCCCAAGAGAAGTATTCAAGCCGTTTCACTTTAGAAAACAACGGTGGGCTGTAGCTGTAGCGCATAGACGCTGCGGAAAAACTGTTGCCTGTATCAACGACATCATTTTTCGGGCACTATCGGAAAACAAAGAATCAGGGCAATATGCTTACATCTGCCCGTTTCTTTCTCAGGCCAAATCGGTAGCTTGGCTTTATCTACTCAAATATACGGAACCGTGTAGAAATAAATACAACGCCTCTGAATTATGGGTGGAGTTACACAATGGTTCCAGAATACGTTTATTTGGTGCTGATAATGCTGACGCTCTCCGTGGTATGTATCTTGACGGGATTGTTTTAGACGAATACGCCGACATGAAGCCCCGTGTGTGGGGTGAGGTAATTAGACCATTATTAGCCGACAGACAAGGTTTCGCCACCTTCATCGGAACTCCCAAGGGTAAAAATTCTTTTTGGGATATTTATAATATGGCTCAAAATAACGATGCTTGGCACGTTACTACGCTACGGGCTAGTCAGACTGGTTTGCTGCCCGACTCGGAACTGGCTGATGCCAAGTCGATGATGAGCGAAGATCAATACCTGCAAGAATTTGAATGTAGCTTTGAAGCCGCTATTCTTGGGGCTTATTACGGTAAGGAAATGCGGGAAGCCCAGGATGAGGGGCGTATTACCCATATTGGGTATGATCGTACCCATAAAGTTTACACAGCATGGGATTTGGGCTATACCGATGACACCTCCATCGTATTCTTTCAGATTTTGCGTAATGAAGTACGCATTATTGACCACTATGCTGGTTCTGGCCTATCTATGGATGATTACCTAAACCTGGTGATTGGGAAGGGATACAACTATGGCAAACACTATTTACCCCATGACGCAAAGGCTAAAACGCTGGCCTCCGGTGGTAAATCCATTCAAGAGATGGCACAAAAAGCACTCGGAGTCGGAAATGTGCGAATCGTACCGGACTTATCTCTCCAAGACGGTATTCAAGCCGTTCGCGCTTTATTCCCAAAACTCTGGTTTGACAACGTAAAATGCTCCGAACACCAGTTGCTTGAATCGCTCAGGCAATATCAACGGGAGTGGGATGATGACAAGAAACGCTACCGTGACCGCCCTCGTCACGATTGGACTTCTCACGGGGCTGACTCTGTGCGTTACATGGCTATTGCTTGGCGTGAAGAAGCTGCTCGACAAGAACCGCCGAAGCCGAAGTTCTGGGATGACCAATCGTTAGATGCTTTGTGGGAAAGTTCTACTAAATCCAAGAGAAACCGCATATAATGACAAGGCGGCAGGGGATTGCAAGCCCCGTTCCAGTTTCATCCGCTGGAACAGCCGCCACTTTAACCGGATGAAAAGGATGAATCATGATTACTCAAGAAGAATTGAAGCAACGGCTTTCGTATGATGCGGAAACCGGAATCTTTGTGTGGATAAAGCCGCAAAAAGGAATTAGGGTTGGAGATTTGGCTGGAAACTTATCTGCAACCGGATACGCCAGAATTGGATTAGACGGAATCTCATACCAAGCACATCGTTTGGTTTATTTGTATATTTACGGATATTTGCCGGATGACGACATTGACCATATCAATGGCATAAGAAATGATAACCGGCTTTGCAATCTTAGATTGGCAACAAGAGGTCAAAACAATCAAAACAGAAAGTTTGCTAATAAAAACAACAAAACTGGGCATAAAGGAATTTGGCGGCATCAATCTGGAAAATACCGCGTTTCAATTGGCGTGAACAACAAAAACATACATCTTGGCTATCACAACACTCTTGAAGAAGCGATTGAAGCCAGAAAAGCTGGGGAATTGTTGTATCACCCATTTTCTGCAACTGTGGTAACATCGCGTAAACAGCCGTTTTGAGGACAAACACATGGCTTATGATGCTTTCTATTGGCGCGATGAAATAAAGCGTTATTCCACCGATTACAAAAAGTGGGCCGAATCGGGTCGAAAAATCATCAAACGCTATCGAGATGAGCGTAAGGATGCGACCAACATTGATATTCGGTTTAACATTCTGTGGTCAAACATCAAGACTCTGAAGCCAGCGGTTTATTCCCGCGCCCCGAATGTAGAGGTTTCTCGCCGGTTTAAAGACCAGAACGATGTGGGTCGTGTGGCCTCAATGATTCTGGAACGGACGATTGACTATGAACTGCGTCAATACTCTGACTTCCACTCGGCTATTTCAAACTGCGTGGATGACCGCCTACTGCCTGGACGCGGTGTGGCGTGGGTTCGCTATGAACCGAAGATTGAAACCCAAGAACAACCAGAAATTACGGATGATGTAGAAGATGAAGGTCGCGAAGTTGGTGAAGGTGAAGCCTATGGAATGGCAGGTGAGGTTGAACCATTTGAGGTCGTGGCCGATGAAAGAACCCCAGTTGATTACGTTTTCTGGGATGATTTCGCGCATCTACCGGCGCGTACTTGGGAAGAAGTAACTTGGGTTGCTCGCCGTGTGTATATGTCGAAAGACGAGGGCTTAGAGCGATTCGGTGATATCTTTGAACAAGTATCGCTCACCTACTCACGCGAAAAAGACCCGCAGAATGATGACAACAATCAGAACGTGGTCGCAGACGATAAGAAAGCTGTTGTATGGGAAATCTGGTGTAAACCAAGCAAAAAGGTTTACTGGATTGCTGACGGCTTTGACGAACTGCTGGATGAACGGGATGACCCGCTGGAATTGGAGTGCTTCTTCCCTTGCCCCAAACCGCTATTCTCAACCGTTACAACTGACTCGCTGATTCCTGTTGCCGACTTCAAACTGTATCAAGACCAAGCTGACGAAATCGACGAAATCTCTGGCCGTATCGCCCATCTGACCAAGGCTTGTAAGGTCATGGGCATTTACGCTGCTGATGAGCCGAGCCTTGCCCGTCTGCTGAAAGAAGGCCAAGATGCTGTGCTGATTCCGGTGGAAAACTGGCCCGCGTTTATGGAAAAGGGCGGTCTGGGTCAGGCTATCCAACTCGTACCGCTGGCAGACATTATTGCCTCGCTGCAACAACTATATCAAGCCCGTGAAGCCTGTAAGCAAATCATCTATGAAACTACTGGTCTGTCTGATATTCTGCGCGGCGCTTCTGCTGCAAATGAAACTGCCACCGCCCAGGGGATAAAGGCGCAGTTTGCTTCTATCCGCTTGAATGACATGAAGGATGATGTTGCTCGCTTTGCCCGTGACGTACTACGGATGAAGGCTGAGATTATCTGCTCGCGTTATCAGCCGGACATTATTCTGCAAGTATCTGGTATTGCTAACACGCCTGATGGTCAGAACCCAGAACTGGTTGCTGCTGCTATCCAACTGCTCAAGAACGAACCAATCCGCAACTACAACATCGACATTGAAACCGATTCGATGGTTGAGATTGACCAGCAAAAAGAAAAGGCTGACCGTATTGAGTTCCTGCAAGCCTCGTCTGGTTTCCTTGAGAAAGCCGTACAAGCTGCCCAAGTAGCGCCGGAGATTTTGCCGCTGGTAACGCAAATGCTGTTGTTTGGTGTGCGTGGATTCAAGGTTGGCCGTGAGTTGGAAGGTACGTTTGAGAACTTCCAACAACAAGCAACCCAAAAGGTTGAGCAACAACAAGCTAACCCACAACTAAGCCCTGCCGAACAGGAAATGCAAGCCAAGATGCAACTGGAACAGGCCAAAGCCCAAGCAGAAGCACAAAAGGCTGATATGGACGCGCAGATTGAGAAGTATAAGGCCGACCTTAAAGCCCAGACCGATATGCAAGTTGCTCAAATGCGAGCCGAAACCGACATTAAACTCAAGGCAATGGACAAGTCGGGTGACTTGGTTGAATATGATGAATTGGGTCGCCAACAAGCCTCTGCTGTTATCCAAGGCGTAGTTGCTGAAAACAACGCTGCGCTACAGCAAAACATGGCCGGTGTAATCCAAGCAATTCAAGCATCAAATGAGCAACAAACCCAAGCCCTTGCTACAATGCTTGCTCAACTTACCGCACCTAAACAAGTCATCCGTGATGCAAACGGCAAAATCGTAGGAGTCAAATAATGGCCGCATTTAACAAGTATCAAAAGGGCGTAGAAGCCCTGGTAGAAGGTATCAACGCCGGTTCTGACGTTTGGAAGGTTGCACTTAGCAACCGCACCCCTGTTGTCGCTTCGGACACGAATCTGGCAAGCGCCGTGGAAATCTCGGCTGGCAATGGTTATACGGCTGGTGGCAATACCGCCGCAACCGTGAGTTCTACAGAAACCAGCGGAACTTACAAGTTAGTGTTGACCTCTCCGGCAACATGGACTGCTTCGGGCGGTTCGGTTGGCCCGTTCCAATACGCCATTCTGTACGATGCCACGACTGATAACTTGGTTGGTTATTGGGATTATGGCTCGCCAGTTACCCTGAGCGTTGGTGAGTCGTTCTCGGTGGTTCTGGACGGTACTTCTGGAGTGTTTACGGTAGCCTAATATGGCGATAACCGCCCAATATGATGTAGCCGTCTATGACGACTCGTATTACGACCTGCTGGTACTTAACTGTTCCGGTGGGTCGTATAACATTACGGGTGGGAACGCCACATTCCTGTATAACCAAGCAATACAGGCTGGCGCGGGAAGTTATACATTAACGGGTAATGCAGCGAGTTTTATTTATGACCAGGTATTGCAAGGTAATGCGGGTTCTTACACGCTCACGGGCCAAGATGCTGGGCTTGATTACGACCAACTCTTAAACTGTGAAGCTGGTTCGTTTACCCTAACAGGTAATTCGGCTACATTCCTATACGACCAGACAATCTACGCTGGTGCGTTTAGCTTTATTTGGTCGGGTCAGCAAGCCGGTCTGATAAAAGATGCCGTATTAGATGCCGAAGCTGGTGCTTATACGCTTACAGGTAATGCGGCTGCATTACTTCAAGATTACTCGCTTTCCTGTGAAGCCGGAAACTTTGTATTTACAGGAAAATCCGCTGCCCTATCGTTTAACCCCATCGTTACCTGGGGCGACAAAGGTGGGATTGGTAAGAAGAAAAAGAACACCAAACTTGCTGACGAGAAACAAAGCAGGGAAGAACTGGAAGCCATCGTTAAGCGTGAGTTTGACATTCTCGACGGCACTTATGAGCCGGAAGTGGTAGAGGTTGCCAAGCAACAAATCCTGCCGCAAATCAAAGAAATTGACTACACGCAATATGCTATTGCGATTGCCCAAGTTAATGCGCTACTATTGCAAGCCAAGATTGCTGCCGCTGATTACCAGGCAGAACTTGATGATGAAGAAGCCCTGTTAATGCTTTTATGAGGAATTAAATGACTATCGAAAGAACGCTTTGCGACCAATGCGGGAAAGTGATTAGTGAGAAAGAAGCCAAAACAGACAAAGAAAAGTTCCTAGAGTTCTGGACTCCGACCTACGGAGAAGCAGAAGCCCTAGAACTGTGGAAACGCAAGCTAGAATCGCTGCGAGTTCCCCCCGCCACCGCCCAAGTTATTAGCGACATAACCCCGTACATCTCGCAAATAGATGGCTCGGTTATTTCATCACGCTCTAAGCACAAGCAACATCTAAAAGAGCATGGCTGTATTGAAGTAGGCAACGAGAGCATGGAACCCCGCAAAACATCGTGGATAGAAAACAAAAGCAATAAAGAAGCATTACGGCGAGAAATCGCTGCCCGTCTTGATTCAATTTCCTAACAGGAGAAACAAATGTCTGAAGAAAATCTGGAAACCCAGATTGACGAAAACGAAGAAGTTGCGGAATCGTCAGTCGATGAACACGGCTACGAAAAGGACGATATTCGCTCTGTAATCGCTGCCGAAATGGACAAACACGAGGCTAAATCCGCAGAAGAAGCGGAGAATAAACCTACCGATGCGGAGAATAGGGATGATAAGGGCCGCTTTAAGAAAGCCGAAGCTGCGGTACAAAGTGAGGTATCTGAGAACAATGCAACAGATACTACGGAAAACAAACCAGTTCGCAATCCGTGGGCTTCTTGGAAACGCGAGGCTCAATCGGTTCTATCTGCGCTGCCACCTGATACGCAACGACTTATTCAAGAACGTGAAGAACAATTCCACAAAGGCATAGAGCAATATAAAGCTGACGCTTACCAAGGCCGCACGCTGAATAAAGCGCTTGCCCCGCACATGGAATATCTGAATCAAGTGGGCGTTGCGCCGGAAACAGCTATTTCCACTTTAATCAATGCCGAAAAGATTTTGCGTACATCTGACCAGCAAACAAAGACTCAAATGTTTGTAAAACTGGCACATGATTACGGAATTGATGTAAATAGCTTGACAAATGTTCCATTTGACCCGTATAAATATCAACTAGAGCAACAGTTACAGGCCCAACAAGCCCAACTGGCTCAAATCATGCAATCTCGACAGATTGCGGAAGAAGCGCAACTCGGTCAGACAATCGAGCAATTCGCGCAAACGCATGAGTATTTCGACGAAGTTCGAGAAACTATGGCTGACCTTTTAGACAAAGGGCTGGCAAGTGACTTAAACGACGCATACTCAAAAGCAGTACGTTTGAATGACGATGTATTTAGTCGCACAACCCAAACCAGCGGCCAAGTAAATCCCGTTCAACGCGCCAATAACGCTGCCAAAGCTGCGAAAGCCGCTGCTGTATCGGTAAAGGGTGCGCCTAAAGGTGGTATGAGGCCAACCGAAGCCCAGACAACAGAGGATGCTGTTCGTAACGCAATGGCGGCACTCGGATTGTAATTAACTGAAAGGAGCCTAACATGGCATTTGCGAACTCCGCAATTAGCGATATTATCGCTACCACTATCGAGAGCCGTACTCGTGCTGCTCAAGATAACTTGACCAACAACAACGCCCTGCTGATGCGTCTGAAAGAGCGCGGCAACGTTAAGACCATTTCCGGTGGCTCGACCATCCTGGAAGAACTGTTCTACAACGACCCAAGCACCAACAACGCCAACTCGTACAGCGGCTACGAAACCATCAACATTTCGCCGGATAGCCCTATCTCGGCTTCGCAATGGACGATGAAGAACTACGCTGACGCAGTTACCATCTCTGGCCCCGAAATGCTTATGAACTCGGGCAAGGAACAGATGATCGACCTTATCGCTACCCGCGTTGAAGTCGCTCAGGCTCGTCTGGCTAACAAGATTGACTATGACCTGCATGGTGATGGTACTGGTAACGGCGGCAAGGCCCTGGTTGGTCTGGCTGCAATCATCTCGACGACCCCGACCTCAACCGTCGGCGGTATTTCGGGCGCTACTTGGACGTTCTGGCAGAATGGTTCGTACACCGGCACCGGCATCACCGGCGCTGCTCTGACGACCTCGACCATTCAACAAGCTATGAACACCGTTGCTCTGTCGCGTGTTCGCGGTAATGATCGTCCTGACCTGATTTACGCAGGTTCGACTGCTTATTCGCTGTACCTGGGTTCGCTGCAAAGCATCCAGCGTATTACGGATGAGAAGATGGGCGCTGCTGGTTTCACGGCCATTAAGTATTATGGTTCGGGTGGCTCGGCTGATGTGGTTCTGGGTGGTGGTATCGGTGGCAACCAAACCCCGACCCGTATGGACTTCATCAACACCAAGTATCTGAAGTTCCGTCCGCACAAAGACCGTAACTTCGTTGCTATCGGTGGTGACCGTCAAGCTGTCAACCAGGATGCCATCGTGCGTCTGATGGGTTGGTCGGGTGCCCTGACCACATCGGGTCGTCAGTTCCAAGCAACCCTCTCGACCCTGTAATTAAGGAGATATAACATGGCATTTAGCACTCTCCCCCTCTCTGGTATCGCCTTTGACCAAGTTGATACTGCCCCAGGTTTCACTCTGGGTACGCAAACCTTCGGTTCGGATGGTCGTCTGTACGTTTATGCTGTTGCTGGCGCTGCCATCTCGGCTGACGATGCTGACTGTTCGGTTAATGCTACGACCTTCGTTGTTACGGCTTCGGGTGGTTCGTATCTGGCTCCGAACGTGGATGTTCCTTCGGGCAACTACGCTTGGTTCAGCAAAGCTAGTGTTTAACCTACACTAGTGGTATAAAGAGGGGCGGCTCAAAAAGCTGCCCCTTTTCCCTTTCTATTTGGAGAATCAAATGTCTGACCAAATCGCTTATGTCGGGGATACCTCCGGCGATGAGATTTTAGACGTAACATTTTATGAACAACTGGTTAATGGTGAGCCGAAAGACTTTATTCACATCAAGATTCCAGGTGATAAAACTGTAGAACTTATTTCTGAAGTTACGGATGAATACCGCCGTCGTTTCGCCCGTAAATACGATGCCTACAAAAATCTACAAACCTACGACCACGGCACCCCGCTATCTGAGTGGGATAACGTGCCGGAAGGTTTGAAACAGGAACTTCAATATCAAGGCTTCCGATTCATTGAACAAGTTGCTGGTGCCCCAGAAAGTGCGTTTGCCCGAATCATGGGTGGCTTCCAATGGCGCAACAAAGCACAAGAGTTTCTGAATCGTGGCAAAAAGTCGGCGGCTGATATGGCTACCGAAGTAATCAATCAGCAGCAGAAACAAATCGAACAGTTGCAAGAGCAAATGGCCGCACTACTCGCTGCAACTACTGAAAAACGTGGCCGCAAATCCAAAGAATCTACCCAAACCGAAACGGAAAAGGTAGAATCAGAGGAATAACAGTTATGGAGTAGCTTTATGGCGACCCTAATTCAGAATATCCAAGATGTTTGCCTTGAGTTGGGGTTGCCGCTACCTACGGTTGCTGCAAGCGCCACCGATGAAACCGTACTGCAACTCGTAGCTTTGCTGAACCGAGTTGGCAACACTTTAACTAGTGAAAACAACTGGCAGTTTCTTGCTAAAGAATATCGGTTTGAAACGGTACAGTTTCAAATCAACGGTTCCATTGTTGAGAATGAACTGACGATTCAGCTTGATGATGTAACTGGCATCACCACTAATTTCCAAGTTCAAGGCAATGGGGTCTTACAAGATACTTACGTCACGGCTGTTAATACGCTGACGAATCAGGTATCAATCAATATTCCTGCTACCGGCACCTTTACCAACACCCAATTCACATTTGGGCAAGCCAACTACCCGATGCCGTCTGATTACGATAGAACCGTAAACAAGACGATGTATAACAAAACTAACCGCTGGTCGGTTATTGGCCCGAAATCTGCCCAAGAATGGCAATGGATTAAAGCCTCATACATTACTACCGGCCCCCGTATGCGTTATCGCATCATGGGTGACGAGTTCGTTGTATGGCCAGCAGCTTACGGTGCGAATGTAGTATTGGGTTTTGAGTATCAGTCTAATGGTTGGGTTATCGAACCCGATGGAACTCCGACTACCAAAGCAACAAATGACCAGGATACATTCCTGTTCCCCGACAAGTTATTGGTATTGGGCACGAAACTCAAATACTTTGAGATTAAAGGCTTTGACACCACCACGCTGTTCTCGGATTACAACCGCGAACTAAGCAAGTTCAAGGCGCAAGACGCTGGTGCAGACACGCTTTCGATGGCCCCGCGTTACCCGAACATTCTGCTCACCCAAAACAACCTTCCCGACACGGGATTTGGCAATACGACTGCATAAGGAATTACTATGGACGGCAACAATCCTTTTCTCAATGGTGGCTTTGCCCTCGGTGGCGGTCTTGGTTCAATGCCTGTTGCTGCGCCTTTTTCAATGGGTGGCGTAGGCCCCGGCGCATTACTGCAATCTGGAAACGTGCCTGGCGTGTTTGGCGCTGCGTTACCATCGGGTATGCGTGACGATATGCTAAACCTGATTCCAGGCATGAACAATGAAGTAATGGAACAGGCCAAAATGATGCCAAATCAATATCCTGGCTCTGGTCAAGAAATTGCAGACAAAGTTGCCGCTGCCGACCAACAAAGAAGCCAAATGGACGCTTACAAGATGATGGCTCAAGGCGTACAAAACATGGGTCGTGGTATGCAGATGCAAATGCCTTCTGGCAACACCGCACAAATCATGCGTGACCAAAACCAGTTCCGCTTTGCTGGCACCCCGCAACAACAAATGGCTCAAGCACTACGCCGCCGTTAATCATGGCTGATAACCGCTTAAAACTTGCACAAGGCTTACGCAATCTTTCGGCTTCGGCTCGTGAGGACTTAGCTGGCCGCGCCGCTGATATTGAGCGTGGTAAAACCGTAGAACTACTACGCCGAGCCGGTAAAGAGATGTACGACAACCCGATTGTAAATACCGCGATTGGATTTACTCCTGTTTTGGGTGACGTACAAGCCGCTGGTGAAACAATGGCTGCATTAAATCGTGGCGCACCGTGGCAAGAAACCGCTGGCTACGCCGCTGGTATGCTGCCTTTTGTGCCGATGATTGGTAAAACAGTCTGGCATGGCTCACCGCATACCTTTGAGAAGTTTGACCTATCTAAGATTGGCACAGGCGAAGGCGCACAGGCTTATGGGCATGGATTGTATCTGGCTGAATCTCCTGATGTTGCAAAAGGATATAAAGAAGCGTTATCAAATCCAGAAGTTGTTTTGAAAAGCGGTGAACGTATATCAAATCCCTCGATTGGAACAAATGAGGATGTGGCAAAAGCATGGCTAGAGGAACAATTCTTAAAAGGAAGCGCAACTCCTTTTGATGACGCTATTGCACGATTAAATAAATTAAAAGTCGCGGCTAACAACCCACAACAATTTGAAGGCGCAGCAGAAATTCTAAATCAATGGAAAAACGAAGGCGCAACAGTTGATTTGGGAGGCTCTCTCTACAAAGTTGACCTACCAGACGAACAAATAGCCAAGATGCTTGATTGGGATAAGCCTTTGTCTGAACAAGCGCCGGAAATACAAAATGCAGTTGCGCCATTGATTGAAGCGGCAAAAAGGTCTTATCCAAATATGTCAACCGATTTGGCTGGAAAGCATTTGTATCAGCTTTATTCTGCCCATCGGGGCGGTAACGCTGCGTCTAATCAAAAAGCATCGCAAGCATTGTTTGAAGCGGGTATTCCAGGCATCCAATACCTAGACCAAGCCTCTCGCGGAGCCGGTGAAGGCACTCGCAACTACGTTGTATTCTCTGACGAAATCCCGCAGATACTAGAACGCAATGGACAGCCAGTAGCACAGGCTTTGCGTAACTATGAAGCGCCAAAGCAAGCAACATTACAAGACGTTGTTTCTCCTATTGAGCAACGAGGCGTGACGCTTGATGTTTATGAAAGCAACAAAAAGCCTTTGATGACGCTTTCTCGTATTGAAGTGCCGAAAGAAATGCGTGGACAAGGCGTTGGCACTCAAGCCATGCAAGATTTGGTAAATTATGCCAATCAGCAAGGCAAAACTATTGCGTTATCGCCTTCAACTGATTTTGGCGGCACTTCTGTAAATCGTTTGAAAGACTTTTACAAACAGTTTGGATTTGTTGAAAACAAAGGGCGCAACAAAGACTTTGAAATCAGCGAATCAATGTACCGCTTACCGGAAACAGAATAATGATTGCTAACCTATCCGGCACACCTTCTCGCCTATGCCAAAAGGCCATAGGAGCCACTAGCACCACGCTATACACATCTCAACCAGATGGGCGTACTGCTATTTTAGATATTATGGTGACTAACACCACTTCGGCCCCAATCAATCTGTCTATGTATATCGGGTCGGTTGCTGCCGCAAATGCGTTTGGTTTCTATTCAACCTCAATTCCATCTCACTCAAGCCTACAGTATTATGGATTTCAGATTCTTAACATCAATGAATCTTTGATTGCAGTAGGCTCTGCCGCCGGTCTTACCATTACAATTAGTGGGCTTGAGCGCGTATGAGGGTTACTAAATACCCTTCTGGTTTTGCTGGTGGGCAAGGTGTTTTGTATGGTGCGTTTTCTGACACAACATCACAAAACATAGCCGTAGCAAACACGCCATATCCGGTGACTATGAACACAACGGATTTGGTAGATGGTATCTATCTTGACCAAACGTACACTAGCCGAATAGTTTGCCCGTCATCTGGTATTTACAATTTTCAGTTTTCGTTGCAGCTACAAAGCACCAGCGCAAGCACAAAAGTTTGCGCTATTTGGGCAAGAAAAAACGGAACAGATATTGCCAATTCTTCAACCGATATAACAATTCAAGGTTCAAATACTCAGCAAGTTGCGGCATGGAATTTTATGCTTGAAATGAACGCTGGCGACTACTTTGAACTGGTATGGGCAAGTGACAGCACAAGCGTTTCGTTGTATCATTCAGCAGCGCAAACGTCACCGTATGCTCGTCCTGCAATTCCATCTGTAATAATGACTGTCGCACAGGTGAGTTAAATGCCAGCTAAAAGAAAAGTATCTAATATCATCTCTTTGCCAGCCCCGATTGGCGGTTGGAATGTGCGCGACCCGCTTCCGAACATGGACGCTCAATACGCGCCGATTCTGGATAACTGCTTTTGCCTACCAAGCGAAATCCAAGTTCGTAAAGGCTGGACTGAATGGGCTACGTTTACTGGTGTTTGCGAAACTATCATGGACTACGATGCGGCAACCGGAGATGAGTTACTCCTTGCCGCGGTAAATAATAGCGGTTCGTGTGCGATTTATGACGTTTCGACTTCCGGCCCAGCATCAACTGTGGTTACGGGATTAACAAGCGCCCAGTTTCAGCATTGTCACTTCGCCACCTCTGGCGGGTTCTTTTCGTACTATGTAAACAATGCAGACTCCGCTATTCTGTATGACGGAACAACCTGGCGCACAGTTACGACCAGTTCCACACCGTATGCAATCACCGGCCCATCTAATACCGAGTTCCTTGACGTTATTTCGCACAAGAGAAGGCTCTGGTTCGTTCAAGACAACGCTCTGGAGGCTTGGTATCTCCCGACAGATCAAATCGCAGGGGCAGCGGTTAAATTCGATTTTGCGCCTATCTTTAGCAAGGGTGGGCATATTGTAAAGATTGATACTTGGTCGCTTGATGCTGGACAAGGTTTGGATGATTACTTTGTCGTATTTACGACTGAGGGCGAAGTTGCTGTTTATACGGGTACAGACCCCGCATCTGCCTCGACTTGGCAACTTACGGGTGTGTTCTACATCGGCACCCCTACGGGAACCCGTGGTCGAACCTGTAAATACGGTGGTGATCTGCTAATCATTAACAAAGATGGCGTGGCGCAGATGAGCAAATCGCTCATGTCTAGCCGTGTGAATACCTGGCTACAGCTATCAGACAAGATTCAGCCTCAACTTGCCCAAGATACAACCACTTACCAATACCTGACTGGTTGGGATATTATGCTGTTCCCACCGGCCAATATGCTGCTTATCAACGTACCGATTGAGCAAGGCCAGGCATATCAGTATGTAATGAACACTATTTCCGGCGCGTGGGCGCGTTGGACGGGTATTCCTGCTAAGTCTTGGTACTACTCGCAAGACCAGTTATGGGTGGGAATGGATGGCAAAGTGGGTATGGCTTGGAACGGACAGAACGATAACGGCGAGAAGATTACCGCCAATATCCTACCTGCTTACCAAAACTACGGCATCGAATCTCAGCTTAAAAGATGGACTATGGGCCGAGTTATTTTAGGTTCTACGGGTGACACCGCTTATGGGGCCAAGATGGAGATTGACTTCAACCTATCTCCGCAAACCGTAAACCTGCCAATTATCATTGAATCTCCTGTAGGCGAATATGATGTTGGGGCCTATGACGAATGTGTTTACGGTGGAAATATCACCATTAAACGCCGCTGGCAGAATCTATCAGGGCTTGGATATTGGGGTGCCTGTCACATCCAAATTGAGTCTTTGTACGCTGATATTCGACTTTACTCCTACGACATTATGGTTGAGTCGGGAGGTAACATCTAATGCCTAGCACTAGCGAAAAACAACGCAGATTTATGCAAGCTGCGGCTCACTCCCCAGAATTTGCAAAGAAAGCCGGTATTCCGCAGTCAGTAGCGCAGGAATACAACCAAGCAGACAAACAGAAACTTGCCAAAGCACTACGCAAGCGTGATAATTCAGAGAAATAATCAAGGACTTAAACCATGTTGGTCGGCACCACCTCGCCGGAACTAAAACAACTTGCCGCAGAAATCTTGCAAAAGGAAATCTACGTCAAGCCAACACAAGATTTACAAGCGATTTTCTGGTGCAATCCAGAAACCAAAGTAATCGAATGGTGCATAGGATTTGATGGCTTTATTGGAAAGACTTGCCAGATTCATGTGGTAAATTTCCAAAAGAAATACACTCCGCGAAAACTACTTTTCGCCGTGTTTGACTACGCATTTAACAAGGCTGGCGTTGAAACGCTAATCGGGGTTGTGAATAGCAACAATGAAGAAGCGATGAAATACGACCAGAACTTAGGTTTCAAGGAAGTGTGTCGCTTAGAAGGGATGCACGATGACGGCGGTGATTTAGTTTTGTTTCAGATGAAGAAGCAGGATTGCAGATTCATCAAGGAGAAGAAGTATGCAGCTTGACCATTTTGGAATGTACCCAGAACGCGCCTTTATGAAGGTCGCAGGTCGTATGACGTTTGAAGGCGGTGGTGGTAAGGGTTCTTCTCCCCCTCCCGCCCCTGATTATGTTGGTGCCGCTAACGCCACCGCTGCTGGCAACAAGGAAGCCGCGATTGCTGCCCAAGAAGGCAACATGATTAACCAATACACGCCGTATGGGTCTGTGACCTATTCGCAGCGTGGTACTTCTTCTGCTGGCACTCCCCTTTGGTCGCAAACTGTAAACCTTAGCCCAGAACAGCAAGCGGCTTACAACAAAGACGTTCAAATGAACGCTGCCTTGCAAAACGTAGGGATTCAAGGCGTTGGTTATGTTCAGAACGCTCTCAATCAGCCTTTGGTAAGCCCAGGTCAAGCCGTTGGAACCGCTGGTACTACTCAATTTGTATCAAATGTAAACACCCCAACTTTGAGCACCCAAGGCGGTACTTTGGCCGGTATGCAGCGCGGGTTAGAACAACCGAATATCGCGCTTCAAACAGGTGGCCAAGCTGGTCAAATCCAAAACGCTGTAGAAAGCCCAGAATTGACTCAGCAACGGGTAACTGACGCTTTGTATCAACAGCAGACTCAGTACCTTGACCCGCAGTTCCAACGCTCGCAAGCCCGTTTGGAAAATCAACTGGCTAACCAAGGTATTACTCGTGGCTCGGAAGCATGGAATAACGCTATGCAAGAAGCTAGTATGCAGAAGCAACAAGCCTACGAATCGGCTCGTAATGCTGCTATTGGACAAGGTGTGGCTGCTGGTTCGCAGATGTATCAAAACCAGTTGGCCGGTGGGCAATTTGCCAATACAGCACAACAACAGGCTTATCAACAGTCTTTGGCAAATGCACAAATGCAGAATCAGGCTCGCGCTCAACAACTGCAAGAAGCACTATCGACTGGTCAGTTCACAAACGAAGCCCAAGCACAGGCTTACCAACAAGAACTGCAAAACATCCAGAACCAAAACGCCGTTCTGTCGCAACAGTTTAGCTTTGGTCAGCAAAACGCCTCACTTGCAAATCAAGCTGCAAACCAACAGTACGCACAGCAACTCAGCAACGCTCAGTTGGCAAACCAAGCCCTTCAGCAGAACTTTGGTAATGCACAAACGCTGCGCCAAGAGCCGATTAACATTCTTAACGCGGTTCGTTCTGGAGCACAGATGCAAACCGCCGCCCAGCCGCAAGTTGGAGTATCGCAACCTGGTCAACTGGCAACGTGGTCTGGCCCTGATTACTTGGGTGCTGCTACGGCTCAAGGCCAATACAATCAAGGTCTGTATAACGCTCAAACCGCCGCTTCTAGCAACCAAATGGGTGGCTTGATGCAACTTGGCGGTACGGCTGCAATGGCTGGCGCAATGGCTTATTGATGAAACTTGGCCTTGCCTTCTCAGGCGGGAAGGATTCTTTAGCCTGTCTGTTAATGAACAAAGAACGGTTGTCTGAGATAACCGTTTTTTGGGTTAATGCCGGTAAAAACTATCCAGAAACCGAGAAGATTGTAGAGTTTGCTAAATCAATCAGCCCGAACTTTGTAGAAGTTAGGTCTAACCAGCAAAAGCAAAACAATCAGAACGGATTACCGGCTGATGTGGTTCCAGTTGATTGGACTGTGTTTGGTCAAACCCAAACGGGAAATAAACCAATAACCATTCAACCGTATATTCAATGCTGTTACGAAAACATCGCCGCACCAATGATGGAAGCCGTGAAAGCCTACGGAATTACCCATTTAATCCGTGGGCAACGACTAGACGAATCGCACAAATCAACGGCTAGAAACAATGACGAAGTTGAAGGTATAGTATTTTTACACCCCATTGAAGAATGGACTGCATTTGAAGTATTAAGCTACATATCGAAACACATGGAATTACCCCGTCATTTCAACTTAAAGCACACATCTTTAGATTGTTTTGACTGCACCGCTTACCAAAAGGATACAAAAGATGTATCCTTATACCGTGAGAAAAACCACCCCTTATCGTGACTGGGAAAC
>OGWN01000012.1_pt1 | contig 32102 bp, 49 predicted proteins | sample 1575921 | NCBI WGS metagenome assembly OGWN01 (sample SAMN07581531, study PRJEB24739) | freshwater metagenome
GATGTCACATGAACATTTGCTTTCGCCTGAAGTACACGTTGCCACGAAATCTTGTCAAGTCCACGATCACGCGCCACGTCGAAAAGATTCCATTTGATACATTCCAAGAATCGACGTGAATAAACTTTGCCAGCACCACACGGTTCACCGCGTCGGTTGTTGTTGTAGCCAGACCAATAATGAAGCGCGCCGTCGTGCTGGAAATAAATGTCTTTGAAGCCAATCATGTCGAAGTCAGGAATCGTTCGTTCAACGTACTTCAGGAACGCTTCGTCAATGTAATCGTCCGAACCTAACAAGACGACCGCGTCGAATTCGATTTGTTCAAGCGTTCGAATCGCCATGTTCCATTTATATGAAAGCGGATTGTTTCGATATTGCGCCATGGCATAAATGTCTTGACCTTCAAGAAACGTGCCGTCTTCGTCGTTTGAATAAATATAGACCTTGTCAATGAACGGCATGCGTTCAATACATTCGGCGACCGTGTCGTGTCGTCCATGCATGGCGGTGACGGTGATTATTTTCATTTGTTATTGCTTCGTGTTATTCGTGCTGGATTCCCGACAAGGACGGTGTTCGGTTCAAGCGGTGTTTTCTTCGTGATAACCGCGGACATTCCGACCATACACTTTGAAGGAATCGTGACGCGCTGGTGAATCGTTGCGTTCATTCCGATGTTCGTTTGTTCGTGGATTTCAACGAACCCACCGATGACCGCGTGCGGTGAAATCGTGACGTCCTTGTGAATGATTGCGTCGTGTCCGATGTGAACCGTCTTCATGATATACGCGCCGTCGTCAATGATTGTCGGTCGTTCACATCCAGCGTCGATTGTTGCGTGACCGTGGATCGTGACGTTGTTTCCGATGACCACACCGAAACCGTTTTGACCTTCGTGTCGTTTGGATTCCGCTGGCGCGCCAATAATACAAAACGCACCGATTGTGACGTTGTGACCAATCGTGACGCCTGGATAAATTACAGCTGTTTCGTGGATTTCAACCATTCTTCAATGTCTTGTCGTGTTGTCTTTCTTGTTCCCTTGAATCCAAGTTCAAGCGCTTCACGTCGAAGTTCGCCGAACGTCTTTTGTTTCGTGCCAACGAAGTGAAGCTTCGGCGGTTGTTCCTTCATGTGTGGTTCGTTGTTTTCCTGACGAACCGCGTGACGAATCTTGTCTTTATTTTCGTTCAGCTTGTCCATTGCAATTCGAACGCACGTCGCGCAAGCTTTGTTCAGCTTTCCGAATCCGAGCGCTTTGTAATGAATCGCAAGTTCTTCTTTCAATGTGTCGTCCAGATTCGCGTATCGGTGTCGTCCGAAGTTTTCAAGCTGGATTCGAAGTCCGTTACTTATATTCATAAATCAAGATTAAATCGGAAATAAGATAGGCAACGAACGCAAATGGAATCATTGACCAATCAGTGAAAAGATAAATCGCCAGCGCCGTCCAGAACGACAAGCATGACTGACAATTGAATGGTTTCGTGTTCGGCAAATCAAAGGACATCAACGCCCGTGCAATCGCCACAGCTATAATCGTGTAAATCATTTTTGAATTGTTTTATTGCTTTGTGGATAGTGTCCAGTGATATTCCAGTCAATTCTTTGATTTCCCTGAATGTCATTCCGCAAAGGTGCATTTTTGTTATTTCCTTGATAAATGAATCGCCGTCGTTCGAATGTAAGTAAGCGTCAAGGATTTCGCTGAATTCGTTATTCGAAGGTGATTCGTGTGAATCAATTACGTCGTTGATTTCGTCGCCGTCGCTTTTGTATGTTCGCCAGAATTCCGACCTTTTCCACGTCCATTGATTGAACGCGAAGCGAGCGAAAACAGCTGGAACGTCGGAAAGATGAAAGTCAAAGCGGTGCATGAGAATAAAAACGTGATGAACCAAATCCGCATGAAGATTGTGATTCGAAGTGATTTTCCGAGCAATTTGATAAGCTTCATCTTTCCAGAATTCCATTTGCTAATTTACAAAAAAATTGAACCAAGCGATAAAAAATTCCTGACCGACTGGTTTCCCGTTCATGAATCGATACAACATTGAGTATTTTACCTTCATGTCTTCGGCAAGGTGTGTCATCTTGTAACGTTTATTCAAACGACTGGTTGTCATCAATCTCATCCATTCAACGACGTTCGTATCGTTAGAAAGGTAAATCGTCATCGTCTTCATTCGGCGCTTGTGCTGGTGTTGTTTGTACTGGTTCGCTTGAAAGATTAATTGACCACGCTTCGACGGTGTTGAAATACTTCGTCACGCCTTCAGGTGAAGTCCATTCACGACCACGAAGATTGTAATTTACTTCGACCACGTCCCCGGTGTTCAGGTTGCGCACAAGGTCACATTTGTCATTGACCACTTGAAAGGTCAAGAATTGTGGAAATTTTTCATCAAACGTTTTGATTGTGAAATCTTGTTTTCGGAATTTGTCCGAAATGGTTTGTAATGGCGTCACTTGGATCACCGTTCCTTTTTCTTTGTTCATGTTTATTTATTTAAATTTATATCGTTTCGGTCAAGAATTTCATAAAATGAAGCACGAATCTTTTCAACCATGTTCCATTCGTCTTCGTTCAGTTCTTCGTATTTGTACAGCTTGCGAAGTTCGATTTCAATTTCAAACAACGCGTTCAGCATGTCCGTTCCTTTCGTCGCGCAATAAAATTCGGCGTCGTCTTCAGGCAAGTTGAATTCAAGAGTTGCTTTCATCTTCGAAGGTTTGTTCATAGTAATGGAATCCATTGTCAAGTTTAAAATCGACGTGGTCGAAAGATTCAGCGATTTGATTGCGTTCCATTTCAAGCGCGTCTTTAAGTGTCTGGTCAACCCACGGAATGTGTTGCGCCATGACTTTCAATTCAAGCTTTTCAATAAGGTAAGATACAGCGGTTTGTTTCATAGTCCTTTTTTTAGTTTTTCAATGTAAAGTGTTGCGTCCATTAATTCTTCTTGAAGGTGATTCAACCAGCCAATCAAATCGACGTCGGTTCGGTCAAGCGTTTTCCCGTATTTCGAAACACCACGTTTCGAACGTTCGTGATATTTCGACATGACTGAAATCAAGATTGAATCTTCATGTTGAATCGGTTCTTGGTCGTGTGTTATGTTCATTTCGCGTTCAGTTTTTGGATTCGTTCAACATAGTATTCGGTCGCCAGCTGGCAACGTTCAATCATTTGCCGTTCAAGTTCAAGGTCGCGTTCAAATGTGATTGACGTGATTCGCTTTCGTGGATCAATGTGATCAACCTTGTGAAGCGCTTTGTCATCGTATTGCGTCAAGAATTCGTCCCACGTTGACACCATGCAAAACACCAGTTCAAATTCAAAGCGGTTGAATAAAAGCATGTAGGCACGACCTTGCCATTCGTAATCCTTCGCGTCGATGTCTTCAGGCAATTCAGGGAACGTGTCAAGTGACCAGCTTGTCTTGATATCAATGATTGAATCGTTTGTCAGGATATCACATTCACCAGTGATGAAATCGTTTTCAATCCGTTGTGTGTTCTTTTCGTAATTCTCAAAGCGAACTGAATTCAAAAGATTGATTGATTCAAGTTCTTGATTGATTCCTTTGTCAAGATACCTATTCACCAGCGGTGAAGTGTAACCGAAGAAATCTTCTTTCGCAAGTTGTTCAATGTAGCTTTTCGCCGTTTGCGACAAGACGTCCGTTTTCGACCGTGACGTTGTCATGAGTTTACCGATTTGTGAAGCGCGCCATTTCATAGTTCTAATAAATTAAGTTTAACATTCGACCAATAAATGAAGTCACGCGATTTGATGTCAACGTCCTTCATTAATTCTTGAACCAGAATCAACGCGCATGATTTGCGTGTCATGAATGTCTTCACCTTTGAATCGTATTCGATGAATTCAAACAAGTCAAACAAATACCTTGCGCGTTGTTCAGCGGTCATTTCTTTCATTTGAGTTGATTGATTTGTTCAGGTGTCAACGAATAAGTTGCTTTCAATTTCGAAACGGTGAACTTTCCGTCCGCGATTGCTTTCAAAGCGTTCTTGAATCGTTCTTCGTCAATGGTCGGTTTTGTACACGGTTTGCTTGCCTCGTTCCCGTCGTCGTCGATTGCCTGAAGCGACAACAATGATTGAAGCGTTCCGCGTCGAAGATACGTCACACACGCAAGCATTTTTTGCGGATCAACAATGTTCATCGGAATTTCCATGAATGATTCGACCGAATCACCTGAATCAATGTCCGTTATTATTGTGAACACGGTGCTTGACTTGACTGGTTGAAGCAATATCAACCCATAAGATAAAAGAATCGGTTCAACCGTTTCAAGCAACGCGTTGATGTCCGCGTATGTTTTCTTAAAATGTGGATTCGTTGCGTTCTTCGCTACCTTTCCGATGTGTTGCTTCGCTGAATGAAGCTTGTGAAACAATCCTTTCGGTGCTTCAGGTGTGACCGTGTCGGTCGTTTTTCTTGTTGTCGCCATAATTATAAGTATTAAATTTCACCAAAGATAAACAAAGTTTTTATTCATGCAACAAAAGTTAAACAATTTTTGTCAATTCATCGATTCGAATTGTCCATGTGTCACATTTGAAAGGTTTCTTGAATCCGATTTCACCTTCTTTTTTGAACACGGCGCATTGCTTGAATCCAGTTTGTGTAATCATTCCAGCCAACCAAGCCGTTGACATTGATTCGTTGATAAATGGAAAGCAATAAAATTCACAATCTTGCGTTGCGTTAAAGTTTGAAACGTGACAAGTAAACCAATCAAGCGGTTTTGATTTCGTTTCTTGCGTCTTTATTTCAACCGTGTAACCTTCAATCATTAAATCGAAATCATGATGTTGACAATGTTCAACGTTACATCCTTTGTTCTGGTAGTAATCGAACACGACGATTTCACCAAGCGCACCGATTAAATTCCCTTCACCTTTACGAATGGAATTGTTCAATTCTTTGAAGTTGTAAAGCATTTCGGCGCGCTTGATTTGTTCAGGTGTTATGTTGATTTCAATCATTCCTGAACGTATTTGTCGAACCATTCAACAAACGAATCGAAGTCACGCGCAATCAAGTACACGCCACCAGCGCGTTCAATTGATTCCTGGTATCTTTTTTGTGCTTCGCTTTGACGGTCTTTTCCGACCTTGACTTCAATCTTGACTGAACGTCCACGAATAGTCGCTGAAATGTCAGCTGAACCAGCCGTTGTTGTTCCCTTCGTCCATGTCACACCAATGACTTTGCCGTCGGTTCGTTTCTTTTCCCTTGCCACCCCCATTGTATTGATTCGTTCCGCTTGGTAGCCATTGAACTGGATGAATGAAGTGATTGCCTTCGTCAATCCATTTGCGGTCTTGTCGTCCCATTTTTTCTTCACGAAGTAAGCTTCAGGGAATGAAGGATGTCTTTCCTTGTCATTCGCCATCTTCAAGGCGTCAAGACGTTGTTTGTTTTCTTTTTTCATTTCCTTTTTAATTCAATCCACAATGTTGAACTTATTCCGATGACAAGACACGCAATCGCACCCCACCAACCGAACAAGTAAATTGACAACGTCCAAATGAAGACGGTCAAGATAAGCGCTAAAATAAGTAAGTAATTCATAAGATATAAAATTAAAATGGACAATCGTTTTTCGGTGTAAATTCATTCGCTGGTGATCCTTCGGTCAAGATAAAATAACGACCTGAATGATTGTGTCCTTCGGTGTATTTGTAACCTTTGTGATTCGCGTATTCCTTCACCCATTTTTTGAACTTTTGTGTTGACAAGTCCCTGAATGAATTCGTTTCATTTTGGAATTCCTGAAGCTTCGCTTGATTGTAATGGTAAATATCAAGTTCAAGATTCCCTTCACGCACGAATTCATAAAAATCCTTGCAAGTCGCTTGAATGAATCTCTTCGTGTCGGCGTTGATTGATGTCGTCGCGGTCAATCCTTCATTCAGGTATTTTTGAACGTTCGAAATCATGTAGTTGTCAAATTTTGACCAGTCATCTTGTGACCACGAATCAAATAACAAACGACCGTATTCCTTCAATGGCGAATGTTGCGCGTTGAAATACTGATAAAATTCAAGTTCATGTCGTCTTCGGTCGTGACTTGATCCAGCGCCAGCAATTACATAGTTCGTTGTGATAACAATTTTCGGTGAACGCTCGAATGGAATATAAATTTCGTCCTTGTTTTTTCGGTTGACCGTGATTCCTTGTGAAACCACGCTGAAAAGTTGCTCAAAGTCGAAGTTCTTTTTCACGTCGTCGAACGCCAGAATTTGAGTGTCAAGATTCACACGTTGATAAACGAAGTCATTCTTCATTGAATTGAATTGCTTGCCGTCCACAGTCACAAGATTCCTGAAGTAATTAATTGCCGTCAACATCAATGACTTTCCTGAACCGCCATTCGCGTTGTCGTCGATTTCTTGGTCATTGAAAATGATTGCTTTTTGTTCGGTCTTGTCTTTGTAAGTGTGCATTAAATAACCAAGCGTCGTTTCAAGCGCTTCGCTTCGTGTCTGGTCTTGATTCGATACCTTAAAAATGAAATCTTGAAAGTCGTTCTTGTGGTCGTCCAGCTTCACGAAGTCACGGTTCAAAATTTGATTTTCCCAAATGTAGCCGTTCACATCAATGTAACTTTTCAACGTGACGTCCTTCTTCGTGATTGTGACCACGCCGTTCTTGAATGGAATGAACGATTCGGTCTTGGTGTCCTGAAGCATTTTTACGTCAATCGAATCAATCATGTTCAGGAAATTTTCACTGAATAAATACGTCGAACGTGAACAATAATTCCACACACTAATTTCACCACGCTTTTCAAGGTATTTCAAAACGAAATCTTTGATTTGTTCAACCGAAGATAAGCGAACCTTGTTTTCATTCACCACCACAAAGGTCGGTGACAAAGCGCGTTCTGGATAGTATTTCCCGAATCCGTGCTTTGATAAAAAGGCGCTGTATTCATTCGGTTCAATTGTAATCTTTTCGCCAGTTTTCAATTGTGTGATTGTCCAGAAAACGTCTTGATTGTTTTCAACGTCCGATTTGATTTCCTCGATTTGTTCTTCATCCAGTCCAAGCGCTTCGGTGATGTCCTTGGTTGAAATACCTTGACGAATTTTCATCTTCGCTTTCGTCAGCTTTTCGTTGTCTTCGAAATACTTCACTTTGAATTCAGCGGTTCGATACGCGCTTTTAATTGTGTTCGCCAGTTCAGCTTTTGTGAAATCACTTGACACGAATTGTTCAAGGTGATATTCAGCAACGTCGCGCGTGATTCCGTATTCACACAAACAAGCGGAAAGCTTGAAAATGTAATTGTTCCGATTCCCTGAATTGAATTCACCACCGAAATCAAACTTCATGATTCGTTCAATTATTTTTGATTCGTCCACTAATCGACACACTGGTGGACGTTCAAGAAAAACATGTCCACGTTCTTCGTCAATGGTTGTGAATTCATCACAAAATTCGTTCATGTAGGCGTCTGGATCGTAAGATTCAAAACAAACCCGTGAAACGTTTTGACTTGACGTGTCGAAGTATTCCGAATTGAATTCCATTTCAAGCGCTTTGAATCGTCGCTTGTGTTCTTCTTTGGTTGATTTCGGAATCTTGACAACAACCTTCAGTCCTTTATTCGAAGGTGAAGTAAAGACCATGAATACAAATGGCAATGATTTGAACCGTTGCTTGTCTTCGTTCATTGTTGCTTCGTCAGGATAGTCGTCGAAATCAAGAATACAAAGACCAGAATGTTCAATCAAGCCGTTGTCGGTTCGCTGGTTGAATGTTCCATTGAACATGATTGCAAGCAATGAATTCTTCAATGAACGATAAGATTCGGTTGATTCGTCCATTTCACGAAGTCGGTTAATTTTCGAAACCAGTTCAGGATAGCCGTTCTTGATTCGATTGTAAACTTCGACCACGTTCATCGTGAACGGTGTTTCTTTTGCATTAAATAACGACCTGAAGACCGAAATGTTTGGAATCATATTAATATCAATAAAAAAAGGAACTGACCTTTCAACAATGGCGCGTGTTTACTCGGTCAATTCCCTTAATAAGTTCTTTGTTAATTGCGCCATGTCGACAAAAGTAAAAATAAATTTCATTCATAAACACACCGCGACAAAAATAATTTTTTGTAACGCATTTTGTAACGCCTATAAATCAATACCACACTACGTTTGACACAAAGCGCGACAAAATTACAAAAGTTTTTACCCCCCCCCTTAAAAATACCGCTTTTTTTTTCACGGCGGTATATAAAAGGAATTGTAACTTTGTCGCGTTGTAACGCAAAAAAGCGCCAGTTTCCCAGCGCTTTCAACCAATTAAACAAAATGTTATGAATGAGCAAATATAAGTGAAATATCTTTCTTTGTCAATGGTTTTTCAAATTCTTTTAAAACTTCTTTCGTAAACTTTCCGTGAATTGTGACGCTGTTTTCAGTCGTTTCACATTCGAAATACTGATTCTTCGGAATCCGACCTTCGTCCGTCACCAGTTCAGGCAATGGATGAATGGCGCGAAGGTATTCTTCGTCCAATTGCGACCACCACCGTTCGTGTTCTTTCAACGCATGAATCACACTTGAATGATCACGGTTAAACATTTCACCGATTTCACGCAAGCAAAGCCGTGAACGGCAATGAAGGATGTGCATTAAGTAATAACGCTTGTAAACGATATCACGTTTTCGATTCGGTTTGTCCAGTTTAAATTCAGCAATGAGTTCTTTGATGTCTTCGTTCATTGTAAGTAGTTTTTTAAGCGTTCAAAGAAGTCAATCTTTTCAAGTAACTGAATTCCTTCACCGCTTGCTTTGTATTCGTCCATGTCCATGTTCCATTTCAACCAATAAATGTCTTTTTCAATTTGACTTTTACAATAATTAGCGTCCATTTTTTCGTTGATTTTTGCTTGAAGGTCTTTCGTTTTGTGCGGTTGCATATCGTTCAGGATGTCAACGATTAAATAACATCGTTTCAATTGTGGTATTTTCATATTTTTTGAATTACAAAGTGACCATAAATGTGCGTTCCAAGCTTCGTGAATTGATTCACTTGCCATTGACAAAGCGCTTTCGTTGGGAATTCATAAGATTCGGACAAGCGCCCGTCGTAAAAATAGAGTAGTTTATACATTTTTCAAAAGTTTAATTTCACAAATTTTCAAATACAGCTGGACGTTGAACGATCCACCTTTGTCATGCGTAAAGCTTTGACGTGACCACCACCGAACCATTGTCGGTAATGTCATTTTTTCCTTTGGTTTAGAATTTATCTTCATTTGCTTGTTGAATTTGTTGTTGTTCGTATTCGTGCCATTTCCAGCGTTCTTCGTCGGACATGAATTCATGTGCGTCGAATCCGAAGGTGTCTTCAAAAATTTGTCGCTTGACTTCGTTTTCAAGTTGTTGCCATTCATCTTCGTTCAGGATGTAATCGATTTCGATTTCACCGATGTGTTGTGTCGTCCAAACGTCTTCGAATTCAATGGTCACGTCAACGATATCATGGTCAAGACATTTCACGTCCACGAAGTTGAATGAACCTTCACCGAATTTGTCGAAGTCGAATTCAAAGGTAAAGTTTTTCTTGTTTTTGTCGAATGTTACTTTCATAGGATATAAATTAAATAAAGTGATAAAATAGTGAATGCGGTTGCCATTGCGACGAATTTAACGAATTCGGCGAATTGTTTTAAAGCGAATTTTACTTCAGGATCAAGATTTTTCATTGTTGTTCAATTTTAAGTTTATCAATTAAGTCACTAATCACACACCATTGTGTTATTGCTCGTTTTGTTCCTTGGTCGGAACGACCGAAGCTTTCAATCATTTCTTTCATTAATTCAAACGCTTCACGTTCTTCTTGAAGAATGATTTCAATCATTTGTTCTTTGTTCATAATTCAGTTATTTTATAGGTTGATAAATCGTTGATATTGCTGGTTGCAATAAATAATTGCGCGTAAATTTCAGCACTTTCAATGTTGACGAATTCATCCACTTTTGTGAACAATTCGTTCTGGTCATTGTCTTGAAATTCAATTTTAAAAGTTTTCATAGCGTTTAAATTAATTGTGCGTTACGGATGCGCACCCCCCGTTTTATTAAATTAAATTCCGTAATACATTGAATCAACACAACAAGAACAAATGCCTCTTTTGCAGTCAAGTTTTGCTTCTTGTCTTTGTTCCCATTCAAAAACAGCCCATTCTTGTGCTTGTCCTTTGCGTGAGTAACCATCCCACGACTTTGATATACGTGGCATTTTTTCTTCATTAGAAGGAATCTTAAACCAATCTTGATTCAATAACCAATCTTGGTAAGATTTAGGAGTGTTAAGGAAGTTTTGTCCTTTGTACTTACCGAATTTTAAGGTGAAATCTGTTGTTTTCATAGCGTTTTTTTAAGTGTTTAACGTGGTGAAATTACAAAATGTTTCATAACTGAAAAACTTTTTACACAAAAATTTTAATTTTTACACAAATTTAGAATGATTCTAAATAAGGAATTCAGGGAATAACCTTAATAAAGTCAGTAAATTTCAGGGAATAACCTTAAAAAAGGTGTGTCAATCGTGCGATTTGACCGTGTTGTTTGTGGTGAATGAATCCTTCAATCGCCTTCGGTGCGTGTTGGTAGCCGTTGCGGTGATGCCATGAATCCGTTCCAGACGGTGAACGTAAAGATTCAACCGTGACACCGATGAAATCCTTTGACATTTTGTGGTGAACGTGGTGTGTGTACACATAACGGTGTTTCGTTTGCGACCATTCAAGCGGAAATTCTTGAGCCATTAACAATGGTAAGTCCTGAAGCTTCGCGCCGTCTCCGTGTGTCGTTCCGATTAAACTTGTCCCGTATTGAAACGCCTTTCGATGTGCGATTGAACAATCGAATGTGATGTTCGGACAATTACGAAACCATGATTGAATCACGTCCGCAAGGAAAAAGCCGTTCGTGTAGTCGTGATTTGACGGATTGAATGTGAAATGGACGTCCGCGATTGTGACAAGCTTTTCAAGAATGTCAACGTAAAGCCGTTTTGCGTTTAGAAAATTTTCATACCACATTCCGTCGGTGTCTTGTGGTGTTCCTGAAGTCGTTTGTCGCTTCGGTGTGTCAATGTGAAGGATGTCATTCCCACCGATGAAAAGAATCTTGTCAATCTGGAATCCGCTTGACTTGTCAAGAATTCCTTGAACACCTTCATGAACGCGTTTAACGGCGATTTGTTGGTTGTAATCTTCACCGCTTTCGAACGAAGTAGCCAGTTTTCCGATGTGAACGTCAGCTGGATCAATGACAAGTAAATGTCCTTCGCTTGATTGCGTTCGTTTGATTGCTGGATAAACTGGTGAATGTTCTTCGATTGCTTTGAGAATATCAACCTTCAGGTTTTCAAGTTTCTTCGATTCATTATCTTCGAAGTTAGGATTCTTAAAAAACAAGCTGGTGTTCTTCGATTTCAACCAACCATGTTTGACGGTCTTCAGGTCAATATCTTGGTCGTCACATTCACGCTTGATTGCGCGATATTGTTGCACCACTTCGAATTCGTCTGGTGTCAACCTTGGTCGGTATTTCATAAATATCTAAAGAATAGCTTGACGCGTGTCAAGAATGTTGAATTCAAAACGAACCGAAGAATGAAACCAACCACGAACGCGATGAATACGATCCACCAGTTCGTTCGATATTTCACAACCTGAACCGCCTTCGCTGTTTTCCATTTTGTTTTTCCTTCAATTCGAAGTGTCTTCACGCGTTCTTTGTATCGTATTCTTTCCTGAAAACGTGTCGTCGGCACAAACACGTTCTTGAAATTTACGATTGTGTCTTTAGTTGTTATGAATTTTTCCCAAACGATTGAATCGTGTTTGATGACTGGAAAAGAATCGACGGTTGCGATTCGAATTGTGTCGCTGTCTTGTGTTAATTTTGCGCCGTGTTTCAGCGCTTTTCGGACGTGATATTGTGCTTTCCTTTCGGATGAACACGAAACGACGGCAAATGTGATTAAAATGGCGTAAATTATTTTCATAAGTTCTTCAGCATTTCGATTAAACGTGGACATGGATATACGTCCGACTTGTCACGACGAACGGAATTGTGTGTGAAAATTCCTTTTTCATTTTTAAGCGCGTTCAAATCAATGTCCCAAATTTCCGAACGGTATTCAAGCGGAATGTCGTATGTTTCGCAAAGGTACGTCACAAGCTTTCGTGTCGATTCGATTTGTTCGTCGGTATATTTCAACCAAAACTTGTGACCTTTGAACGGTTCTTCAAGTTCAGTGACCATTGACGAAGGAACAACACGGTTGACGTAGTTGTAAAATTTCCCGTTCACTTGTTTCAACATTCCCCAGTTCGTCAATTCGATTCCGATTGACGTCTTGTTCAGGTCACGAAATGGAATCTTATTCGCTTTGAAGATTTCCGAACCGACGCCCAAGTGCCACGCCCAGTGTTTCGAACTGAAGCATTGAACGATTTCGCCACGTTCACCAACCACGAACGCGGTCGCAATCTTGGATGAATTCGAATTCCAAAACTTTGACACGCTTCGAGCGTCACCACCGCCAGCGGTGTGGTGAAGATACACTTGTGTTTTTGGATGTTCTTCAGGAATGAATTGACCAGGTGACAATCGTTCCTGAATCAAGTTCAAATCGTTTACTTGAATTCGTCCCATTCTTTGTGTTTTGCTGTTATAAATTCTTTGAATGATTTCAAGACGTCCTTCTTTGTCACGTCGAAATAAGATTCATTGATTGATTTTAGTTCAACGAAAACACAAAAGAATGTGAACGCCTTGGTCAAGACAAGGTCAACCGATACGAATAAGCCAATCAAGTCGGCAAGCACATACATTTCAAGGAAAAAAACGGACACAATCGCACCAGCGTAAAGCAATGTCTTTGACACGGTTCGTTTGAATCCAGTTGACCGCAATGGATATTTCAATTTTTTACTTCGCCAAATTCCGACACAAAGGTCAAGCCATATAAAAAAGATAGTTATTGCAACCATTCCTTTCACTGGTGCGAGAATTGATAAAAAAGAAACGCCAAGTAAGGTCAAGTTAGTTTTCATTGTTTATTTGATTGTCATGTAATTCAGTAAAAATTTGATATAAATTGAAAAGAAAAATTGACCAACCGAACATGATCATGTGAAATGAATTATTGAACCACAACGCCACCGCCGTTGTGAAGCTTGCAATATAGTAAGCAACCGCAAGGAATCGAAGGTGGTCTTGATTAATCATTTCCGAAGCTGTATTGATCCATAGGAATTTGACACCAATCTTCAGCGTCGAAGACATTCATCGCGATGTTCATTGTCCAGCCAGCCGTCACGTCGTGTGAACGGTTGATGAATGGCGTTGTTGCCATTGTTCCTTCGACATCAAGGAAATCTTCGAATCGCCATTGCTTCAATATCACATGAATATCTTTGCAAATGGACAAACAATCGGAATGAATTTCATTGATTTGTCTATATTCCTGAATGTTGTATTTGTCCGCGATTGAAATGATTGCGTTCACCTGAACACCGAAGTCACTTATTTGTCCAGGTTGCAACGTGACAACCATTAAAGGATAATCAACCGCGTCGCGTGACACCGCGTCAAGATAGTCACCTTGAAAGAAGCTGTTTATTTGTCGGTGTTCCGTTGCAATTATTTCGAATTCCTTCATTAACTGGTTTAACGTCTTTTCCATTCTTCAGGTATTTGTTCAGTTTTTCAATGTCTTTTTTGCTTGGTGTGAACCTTTTACTCATATAATCCAATTTAAAGGCGAATAACCAGTTTTATCTTTGTCAACCTTTTCGTGACACATGGACGGCGAACCACAACAATCAATGTATTCAGGATAGTTGTCGCCGTTGTCGTCCATTAGGAAACCGATTAAACGTTCTTTGTAAAATTGTGCGTCTTTCAATAATTGGTCACGAAGAACAAAGGTCATCTTGTCGTCGTTTGCTTGAATGTGTTCGTCGTTCACACGTCCGACCGATTTGTTTGTCAGCTTTTCATTCAATAGTAACGCACAACGGTAGTCAACATAGGCAACCAAACACGGCACAACGTAATCATTCATTAACGTCAAATAAGTCGGTGTCCATGTATTCGTTTGAACGCGTTGCAACAACGCCTTGTAAAGCGGTGTTCCGAGCGCTGGTTGAATGTTAATGTCTTGACTTCGACGAATTGAAACGGCGAGAATCTTCGTGTCGGTGTTTTGGTGAATAAGACCTAATTTTTTTAGGTTTTCAACGCTCAATAGGTAGTTCATTTGTTTGTTCTTTTATAGGTTCAAAAATAAATTTTCCGACTTGACCTTTTATTATTTGTGAATGGTCATTTTCACCAAGCAAAATCTCTTCAGGAATATCGTCTGGAAAAGCTGGACATCCAAGAATTGCGTCAAAGTGTACGCATGAAAAACAAATCGCGTCTAAATTTTTACTCATATTATTTTTTCTTAAAATGTGTGTCTACTAATTCACCAATTTTCTTCGCGTATTTCGAAGGATTTGAATTCAATTTATATTCCGTAAATCCTTCGGCAAGGAATTCATCAATGTTTGTCGCTGAATACTGTCCTAAAAAAACTTTGTTTAGTTCTTCAATGTCATTCTTTTGACGTAGTGTTGTCAAATCCTTATTGTATTCCGCGCGAACTTGTTTCAAATTATTCCAAAACGCTTTTTGATTTGCGTCGTTGCTATATAAACGAGACACTTTGCTATTCGTAATTACATGCGCAAATTCGTGTGTCAATGTTCCAAGTTCATAATTTTCAGCGTCAATCTTCGGTGACCATGATTCACGAACACGACCAAATTCATCAATGGAATATCGATCACCTTTTATTGTATCTGGTGAATTCTCATGTCCAAGATTGATTTCTCTTATTTTGAATTTTGTTCCTTGAATTGTTTGTTTACCGTATTGAACAACGCGACCATATGTGTTTCCTTTTGATTCGAACATGAATTTAATTTCACCTTCAAATTCATTTCCGACTTGATATTCTTCAGTTAAGTTCTTGAATTGATTCAATCGTTTTTCAAAACTTTCCTTTGATATTTTTGAACTCACTTCAATCTTCGCTTTCGTTCCGAATGTTTCTTCAATGATTTGTTTCGCAAGTTCTTTTCCTTCGGCGATTGTCTTAATTGTAACCGTTCCGACTTGAATCAATGGTTCTTCAGGTTGTGTTGTGTCAACAGCTGGTCGTTTGATTGCGATTTGTTGCACCCATTCGTGACGACAATAAGGTGTTGTCACATGTGTTTCAGGATTCGTATACCAACCACCTCGATATTTCCACACGTCACGATCCACACGTTCGGAAATGTTGTCAATATCTTGACGCGTATACGTCCGATTCAATTCAAGCAATTTTTCACAAAACGCGCGTGATTGCGTAATCGGTTCGGGAACGTTTGGTCGCGTCCGATAAGAATAGCGAATTTCAAAAGCTGGGGGTTCGCCACCCCCGTCTACTTTCCCCCCGTCGTCGTTCCAGTTATTGTGCCAATCGTTTCGAAAAGTTGTTGATGTCGTTTCTTGACTTCTTCGTCTGGTGTATTCCATTCAATCGGAACGTTTCCTAGAACAATGTAATCTTCATTTGATTCACCGAATTCGCTGAACACTTTTATTTCATCGTCGCTGAACGTGTGCTTGTCACATGATTGAACCACGGGAATCGTGTTCGCTGGCAATCCGACAATTCGTTTCGCTGTTGCTTCGTCAATGGTAGGGAATGAAGCTAACAAGATTGAAAGCGCTGAATTCGGCGTCAAGATTCCTTCTTTTATCTTTGCAACCACGTCAATCAACGACGCGATTTGTGCGCCATTCAACGCGCTTTTCGCAACGTCAACCGTTTCGGTTGTTGGTTGTCCTTCGGTTGTTGGTGCTTGTGTAGCTGGTGCGTCCTTCGGTAATGGATCAACGTCACGAAGCTTCACTTCGCCAACGTACCCACCAAGTTCAAGCATTAAATTCAACATCCATTCGATTCGTCTTTGCTTCGTGTTCACATAAGTCGCTTTGAAAATGTTGAACAAGTCGTCCGATTCCGCTGAATTGAACGAACCGTCAACCTTCACACCGAACAATTGTGGTGAAGTGATTGCATGCGCCACAAGAATGTTTTGTTGAACGCTTTTTTCAGTCGCCAAATATCGCTGGTCAAGGTTGTTGCCGTTCAATGACAACACTTCAGGCGCTTCGTCCTTGCCGTTGCTGAATGTCAAAATGATTTCGCCAGCGTCTTCAACCGATTGTGAACGTCCTTTGACATTGTCCTTCAATCGATTCAATTCTTCGGTTGTTTCTGGATAACCTGAAGGAAAGTTTATCAATGTACCCGACTTGAATCCGTTTTGCAATTCATACATGTGGAATTTCGAAATGTCAACGTCCGTTTGAATAGCCGTGATTCCACCGTAATAAGACGGCTTCGGATAAACGCCAAGTTCTTTTTTACCTTTCAGGTGTGGTTCTTTGTAATATAAAATGAACGAACCAGTTCGATTGTCCTTGTCGTAAGCTGGTAAGATTCGAAGATTCGTTTTTTCAGGCGATTGATTCAACGCTGTCCAGTCGTCCGAAATATAGTAAGTTCTTTCATCAACCGACGCGCGAATCATGTCAAGCGGAATGTGTTCCCACATGACAACCTTCGTTTGTTCCTTATTCCACGTTCCTTTGACCGCGAAGCCACCGAACAATTCTTGATCGAACGCCATTCGTTCAGCGATTTCGTTCATGTCGAAGTCCGACCATTTGTTGTCGATGAATGGTTGAACCATTCCAGAAACGATTTGAAGACCACCACCAGCAATGTAGAATGTTTTGTTCTTTATTATTCCTTGGTGATAAGCTGAACCATTGTAAAGATCAACCAAGAAAAAAGGATAATCGTTCTTTTTTCCCCACTTCGTGAAGCCAAGTGAACGGTCTTTTTCTTCTTCAGGTTTTTGAAAGTCCTTGCGAAATGATAAGGACGTAAGCTTGTTATTCATATATATTGAAATAAATCGGTGAATCGTATTCGTAAGACGGTGAATCCGCTTCAATCACATGCGCGCGTCCCGTTTCGACAAGTCCTTGTGATTGCGCTGGATCAAGATTCGCTGGTGAAGATTGTTGGTAAATGTTGTAAATATAAAAGCCGTCGTAAATGAAGGTCACGTCAACGCCGTCGACCAAGACAAATTCATCGTAACGCGGAACGCCTTGTGAAATGTTCGTCAAGACACACGTTTGTGTGTTAAACGATTGTTCATGAATGAACTCAAACAAGTAATTCGGATTCGGAATTGTTGTCATTTCCGTCACCGTTACCACCAGCGGTGTTGTTCCGTTTTTTTGTATTTTTAACATTGTCTTTTTTTACAAGGTTCGGTTTCTCAAATTCGTAAATGTCAAGGATTCCAAGTGACAAATATAAATCACCTTTGTCCGCTTCAATTTTGACGTATCGTTCCATAGTTGGCGACCAACATTTGCAACCGATAAATTCTTTTTTAATTTCCATACGACTAAATTAAACAAAAAAAAGGGACGGGACAACGCCCATCCCCTTAAAATTGTGTATGTTATAATTAAATAACTGGTGATTGTTGTAATAACAAGTTGTTGTAAAGCGTTGCGTTAACGTCAGGAACTTCGTCGTTTTCCATTCCACGAAGAACAATAACGTGTCCTTTTCGGTCGCTTTTTAAAACGCCTGAAGTGTATTCGTTAGCGTCCGCAACCTGAAGACCTTCGCCAAGACCAAGCGCAACGATTGAACCGTCAGCGTTTTCAACCAAACAAACACATTCGTTTTGTGCAAGTAAGTGAATTTCAGCGCGCAATTCTTTTGAATCACTTGCCAAGATCATTGACAATTCGTGTTCATACCACAAAGTACCGTTGTTTTTGTCAACGCGAATCGGTGCGGTGTAGCTTGATAAATTTGACTTTAATTTGTAAAGGAATGTTTCACCAGTTACGGTCAAAGAAGTCAATTCGTTTGAAGCGGAAACAACCGCGCCTGAAGTCGCACCCAAAGGAAACAACAACACGCTTTTGATTCCACCTTTTCCGTTGGTACATGTTCTGTCGTTGTACCCCGTTGTCATTAAACAAGACATGGTTTTTTTATTTTTTTAAGTTTAACAAATGGCGCGCCGAAACGCGCCGTTAATTTTGTTTATTAGATTCCTTCGAATGTTCCCACTTGGTTCAAGAATGGTACTTGAACACCAGCGCGGAATTTAGAACGTAAATAAATCACATCGTCGTCGAAGCTATACCATAAATCGTAAGATTCGAAGTCGCTTGATAAGTCAGTTCCGAAGTAGAAATGTGAAGCGCGACCAGTGTAGATTTTAGAAGTTCCGTTCAATCCGTTTACTTTCACGATTCTCATGTTTGTTCCTGGTAAAAGGATTTCATTCATGGTTGCGATTTGCGCTGGATTGTAGTTGAACATGTTCAAGTCAACCAAGTTCTTCAATAAGTAGTTGAAGTTTTCACGACCAGTGAAGCAAATGAAATCTTGACCTTCAGCAACGTTTGCTGGTGTGTTAACAAACGCTTCGTAGAAAATGTCAAACGCGTTGGTTGCGTCGATCGATGTCGCACCTGAAGTGTTCAAGTCAACACATCCGTTCGCTACCGTTAAGAAGCTGTTGAATCCATTCATGAACGCCAAGTTTCCTGAACCTGAAACTTTGTTACCTTGCCAGATTAATTTTTCTAATTCGAACGCGTGTAACTCTAATAAGTAGTTGATTAATACTTGCTCGAATGGTAACGTCTTGTCTTCAGCCATTGCACCTGGACGAAGTGCTAATTGTGTCCAGAATCCAGCTAAATCTTTTTGACAAAACTTCTTCAAGTAACCGATTGTTTCAACGGAAATTTGTCGGTCAGTAAAGATTGTGTCGCCTGAAGGTGACATGGAACAATCACCAGCTTGATAAACGATTGAATCGTTTAACAATTTAAGGTCTTCAGTTCCTTTGATTCCTTGTTGTACAGCAATATAAGAAAGCGTTTGTGCTTCAGTTACTGAACGGTGAATAAGGTCTTCACGTTGGTCATCAACGTAAGGCGCTAATCCAGATACATCGTAGTCGAAATTCGACTTTACATACTTTTTAATAGACATGATTTTATAGGTTTTTGTATTGTTTTAAAAATTGTTGTTTAGCTGTAAGGTTGCCAACCCGTGAGAATTTCTCACCTTCTTTTGTTTCATTCGAAGGCATTGCTTTGAAGCTTTCGAAGTCAGCTTTCAAAGAAGCAATTTCATTTCGAAGTGACGCGTTGTCTTCGGAAATACTTTTCAATGTTTCAACAACCGCTTCGAAAGTAGTTGTCAACGTTTCAAGTTTTCCATTTACGATTGCTTCAACATCGTCAGCGGACATTGATTGTTCAACGGGTGCTTGTTCCGCTTGTGCTTGTTCCGCTGGTGCTTCTTCAGTTCCTCTTTCGTCCATAACTTCAACGATGAATCCGTCAGCGTCAACAACGATTGTCACACCAGTGTAATCGCCACCAAGCGCGTGCGTTCCTTCAGGTGCTGGAATACGACCTTCAGGTGTCACGATGAAAACTTGTTGACCAGCTTCAAGTGTTTCGAATTCAATGGTCGTTTCACCGTCTAATAAAGTCGCCGTTTCAAATGTAGTTTGAACCGTTTCTTCGGTTGCTGTTTCAAACATGGATTTGATTTTTCCAAGTTCGTTCATTACTTTTTCGTATGCGTTCATTTTGTGTTTTTTATAATATGTAATCTTGTTCGAAAATTAAAGTTCACCAAGTTCCTTCAGCTTGGATTCCGACCAACGAAGTCCAGCTTTACCACCCCACAATAAGAATGAAATCGTTCCACAAGCGGACGTGTCGCTTTCGTTGTAATAAGCTTCAGCGCGTGACAAATACGAATACATTCTTTTTATCACTTGCAACGAAACGGTGTCGCGGTTCGACAAGGTGGTCGCGCGTAAACGACCGACACGCGTGGCGCATTTGTTGCCGTTCTTTTCATTCAATTCGATTCCACGTTTTGCGTTGTTCGATACCGCTTCAGGATAGTCATTGAACATTCGGATTCGTTCGATGTTGCGTCGCCACAATTCCACTTCTTTCAAGATTGATTCGAATTCGCTTTCCTTGGTCTTGTCAGTTTCAAGCAAAGTGAAAACACCTTCAATACTGAAGCCGTTGAATTCACCGTTCTTTGCTTTTTCAAACAACGCCTTGTCAGTAACTTTGTAACTAACCAACCATGAACCGTCGTTCGCGTCCTTGAATCGTTCAGGTGCGGTGAAGCCACGTTCATTGTCGATTTGATAAGACATTGTCATGAACACGCCGTCAACAACACGGTGCGGATTGTGGTCAAGGTTGACGTTGTTGAAATTATTCCGACGTGCGTAATCAAGCACGATGTCGCGAATGGCGTCCTTCGTGAATACAACATAGTATTCTTCTTTTGATTCGTCGTCGTATCGATATATCGGTGTGTCCGCTGAAATCGCGATTCCCGTGATGACTTGTTGTTCTTCGTTGAATTCGTACTTGACACGCTTGTTGAATGTTTCGAAGTTCTTTTCGTGCGCTGGAAATTCAACCAATGAATTGAACGAAACGGTCGTTTCTGGATCGTTAAGGTCAATCATGATTTCGTAAACTGGTAGTTCTTTTCTCATGTTATTATAATATGTAAATTTGTTCGATGACATTTGTATTCCCTTATCGAAGAAGTCGCGATGACTTCGACATTCAACAATCAATCCGATTCATTCGGATGTCGTTCCCTGAAGCGCACATCGTAACCGTTGGCGATAAGGTCGCGACCATTGACAACATTCCTTGTCCGCAATTAAACAACATTCGTGGCGCGGACGTGACAAATAAAATGTTGACCTTTGCCCGTGAACGTGGTGGTGATTTCATATACATGAACGACGACTTTTATATCACGCCAAAACTTCGCGCCGACATTCCGATTCATTCAGGTGAATTTGAATTGAATCCACGACACCCGTCACACTACCGTGAAGCGATGTTCAACACAATGGAATTCTTGAAATACTATGAACGTCCGTTGTGGAATTTCGAAACACATTCACCAGTGTTGATGAATTCCGACAAGTTGCTTGAAATCTTTGAACTGATTGAATGGAAAAGATACAACCATTTTATCAAGTCAATTTACCTGAACATGAATTCACCTGAATTCATTCGCAAAGGTGTGAACGTCAAGCTTGCAAAAGACAACATTCCCAAAGCCGAAGAACTACTTCGGACGTATGGTTGTTTCTCAACGTCCGATTCATTCCTGACAACGCGCGGTCGTTCGTGGCTTAAAAACTTGTTTTGGATTCTTGAAGCTTAACTTTGTTTTGCGTCGCTGAAATGTCGCTTTCAAGAACATAAACTTGTGTCGCTGGTGTTGTTGTTGTTGGCGTGCCTTGTTGAACACCAGTCAATCCAGCGGTCAAAGTTCCTTGATTCGACGACGTGAATGAAGACGCGCTTGCACCAGTTGCTGAACCACCACCACCACCAGACAACGACGGCATTGTCGGCGCTTTCCCTGACTTGTATTGCTGACTTGCAACGATTCCAGCTTGCGCGATTCCAAGCGCACCAGCGAACGCCGACCAAGGTAAACCGAATGTTAATGGTGAAGCGCTAACCGCTTTAACAATTGCGCCAGCGGTATCCATTGCGATTTGACCAATACGAATCGCTTTGTCACGATTGAATTGCGCCTTCTTTATTTTTTCTTCTTCGTTGTACGCCTGAAGCTGAACTTGATATTTTTGTTTCGCGAAATTTTCTTCAATGGCTTTCTTTTGTTCCGCGGTCAATCCTTCAGCGCTTAATTCAGCTTGCATTTTCGCGTCCAGATTTGTTAAGTCGTCTTCACGATTCTTTGCGATTTTATCAAGACGAACTTGGTCAAGTTGGTTCAATAATTCATTGACCTTTTTAATTTCATCGAAATACTTTCCAGCCGTGTCAAGTACAGCTTGAATGTCTTTCATCGCTTCTTCATTTTTCTTTTTATTCGCTTGCTCAATCGCTTCGTTTTTCTTTTTATTCAATTCGACAATCTTGTCATCGTATTGTTTCTCAAGCGCTTCTTGCGCTTTCATATATTCTTCGTCCGTGATAAGCTGTTGTTGATGTGCTTCATTCAACGCTTTGATTTGTTCCTTTTGCGCGTTCTCAAAGTCAAGCAATTCGTTTTGATAAACGTCGTTCACGGATCGTTTGTAAGCGTCAATCAATTCAAGTTTTTTCTTTTCTTTTTCCGCTTGTTTTTCAAGTTCCCTTGTTGTCGCTTCGTCCGTAATCTTTTGGATGTCGTTTTGCATTTCAAGATTCTTCGCGGTCATCAATTCTTTTTCGGACGTGGTCATCTTATCAACCGCGCCAGTCATGATTGCTTGAAGTTCGTTTCGATAATCTTGTTCGGACATTTTTCCCTTCTTGAACTTTTCGTCAAGCGCTTCGATTTCTTTCTTCGCGGATTGCTTGATGAACTGGTCGCGCCAGTCACCGTATTGTTCCTTGACCGATTCGATTGCTTGTTGTGTTTCGTCCTTGATGAATTTTATTTTCACGTCTTCAAGCGCTTCGCGAATTTCCATTTCACGATTGATTGATTCCTGAAGTCCACGAAGTAATTCTTCACGAATTTTAAGTTGTTCTTGTTTTCTTTTTTCAGCGTTTTGTTTTGCTTTTTCACGATTCTTTTCCGCTTCTTCATTTTGCTTCTTCGCGATTTCTTGGTCTTGAAGCTGGAATTTTAATTTTTCGTTTTGTATTGAATAGGTTAAATTCTTTTGTTCCGTTTGAGCCGACGCAATTTTGTCTTGTGCCTTCTTTAATTGTTCGGATGTTGAATTCTCATTGTTGACAATTTTGCTGTTCGTCTTGATGACTTCGTCCAAGTGTTTCCAGCGTTGTTCGATTCGTGCTTTCGTGTTTTGTTTTTCAAGTTTCAACAATTCATTGTCCGAAGCACCACGAAGTTTTGCTTCAAGAATGGCGCGTTCGTTTAATGTTGTCAACAAGTCCGCTTCGAATTGTTGAACGTTTCCAAGATTTTCAATACTATCTTCAAGCGCTTTCAATTTAGCTGATTGCTTTTCAGCTTCGTCACCCATTTGTTCGAACGCAACAACCAAAGCACCAACCAACACAACAACCGCACCGATACCCGTCGCAAGCAAAGCACCACGAAAAGCTTTCATCGCGCCTGAAGCCACATTCGTTGAAACCGCAACCGCGCCTTGTGCCGTTGCAAGTCCACCTGAAGCCGTTGCCGTCAATGTAGTTGCACCAGCCGTTCCAGTCATCAACCAGTTTTGAATCTTGGTCAATCCGTTTCGGATTTGAATTCCAAGAATCGCTTCTTTATTTAGGTTATTCGCAACGGTTGAAACCGCATTGACCACACCTTGAACCGCTTGAAGCTTGACCATTGTTTGAACAAGTTCTTCGTTTTCACCACCAGTTAACGCCATTGCGGATTGCATACCTTGGAACACAGCCGTCCCCGTTGATATTCCAGCCATTGCCGTGTCAAGACCAACGAAGTCGGATGACAACGCGGTTGTTTGCGCTTTGATGTCACCGATTTCATCCTTCAATTGTCCAGCGCTTTGAATAGCTTGCGCACCGATTGGTGATTCCGTTCCAGCTTGAACCGCTACCGTCTGGTATTCTTTCATCAATTGCGTCATTTCACGCATTGACAAACCACCAGCGTCAAGACGTGCGTCAAGTTCCGCAAGCTTTTGCGCGTAGGCGTCCATTCCAGTTGTATCCTTCGCTGTCGTTTGCGTTTTTTGCAAATCCTGACCAAGTTGATTGACAGCTTTGTCCGTTTCTTGAAGGTCTTGAACTGAATTTCCAGTGTTTACCTTTACATTAAAAACCGCTTCTTTAGTTGCCATAAAGCTTTGTTAAAAAGTCGTTGATGTTTGTGAATGATTCGTTGTAAATGGTCATGGTCGTGTCCATGAATATCATACCGCGATCCGTTGGAACGTGCGCTTGTGTTTCGTTGAGAATTTCAGCGTCGCCGTCGAAGTGATATTCAAGTTCGTTCATTGTGAACCCGTTCGGATTTGTGGTTAAATTAAACATAAGCTAAAATTTTAAAAAGGTCGATATTCGCGATGTCGTTCACATTTTGACATTGCATTGTTAATAACAAATAATTGTCAACCGTTGCATTGAATGGAACATTAATAACCGTTCCCGTTGTAAAATCTGAATAAAAAGTATTTGTGAAATTAGTTAAGTTAGTTCCGTTATAATTAAAAGTTCTTTGACAATAACCAAGATATTGAGTCGAACCACCATTCATTGTGAATGTCGTGTTGAACAAGGTCGCACCCGTCAAAGTGTTTGCGGTGTTGAAATACATGCGTCCGTACATTTGACCAAGATTCCCAGATTGACGGAACATTCTGAACATAATTTCAAGAATGTTATTATTTGAAAATGTGTTCGCTGGAATCAAAACGGAATGACAAATTGTGATAACATTCGTCGTTGTTTGTGTTCCGATTTTTCCAGAAAAACCAAGCAATCGTGGATTGATTTCAGGAACTGGAATCGCGTCAATAATATCACGTCCAGTGATTGACCTTGATTCAAAGCCGTCTGGTGTTTCTTGTGCGATTAGAAGTAAATCGCTTGTTGACAACGGCGCGTCCTTCGGTATTAATTCGCTTATCTTAATTTGTGCCATGTTATTGTTCTCTTATTATTGTGTTATTGTTTACTTCAGTGATTATTGGTTGCGGTGTTGAACCTTCAGTTTCGAATTCGTCTTCAATCGGTGTCCCTTCGCCTTGGATCAATCGCAACAATTCGATTTGTGTTGTGCGGTCTTTTGTTGAATCGTAATCGCTTATCTTTTGCAAACGATACACAACGCCGTTGATGTTGATTAGATTGCGGAAATCAAGCGAATTGATTATTGACGTGTCAATCTTTGCGAAGCATGTCAACAGCTTTCCGTATCTTGACACAAGTTCTTGAATGAACGTGTTGTGATATTGCAACAAGTTGTTGTTCGTGTACACCGTAGCTGGATAGTAGACCTTTTGCGGAACACCGAAGTTCAAGTCCGATGTCGGCGTGTCGATGTCATCCAAATGTCCGACGTAAGGATATTCAGTCAAGTTGTGTTGGTTGTTGAATTCGTCGTGATATTTCCATGTAGCTGGACGCATGCGACCAACGTACACAATAAACGCGCTACCCTTCTTCGGCACGACTTGACCAGCGCCAGCCGAATCAAAGTTGACTTGATAAGACGCTGGAACAATCAACGACGGATGAATCTCAACCAACGGCTTTTGACTGAATGGCAACGCCATGTTCGTCACTTCGGTCGCATATTGCGACTGGCTTAATATGGCGAATTCGCCGTAATTGTCAAGGTATTCATTTTGATATTGTCCGTTCCAGTAATCACCGTCTTGTTTGAAGTTGAAATTGTATTCTTTTGACGCGTAGTTGATTGTCGGTTGAACATTCAGTTCTTTTGAGTAGTCAACAAGTTGCGTCCAGTCAAGCGCGTCTTGTGATGAATTGTAAAATTCGGACAATGGTTCGATTTCCAAAACGCTTGAATCTTGTGTTGACGGTTTGACCATTAAGTTGAACATCGTCACAAGACCTTTGAAGAATACGTCACCAGTCATGTCAGGCAAGAACGAACCAACGGCAACCGTGCCACCTGGAACAAGTTCTTGAACCGTCTTGACGAAGTTGACTTGTGCGCCCGTCGAAGTCAATTCAATCGTTCGTGTCAACGTGTCAACGCCAACGGAAAGACCAGCTTCGACAACCAACGTCACACCGAATTTAATCTGGTCGTTGATTGCACAATTTATTTGACGTGAATAATCAAACGTGAAGTTGTTCAGGTAATCGCCTGACAACGACACAACGCTATCTTGATAAATCACATCGCCAGCGATGACCGTTCCGTTCTTAATGATTAAAAAATTCAATCGAACGTTGAACCAGTTCAATGTCGTTTGGTCGAACTTTATTTCAAGCTGGTGATTTCCTTTGTATTCAACCGTGTACATTCCCGTCGTTCCCGCTGTTATGTTAAACGGCGTGCTTGACGTAGCTTGCGACAATGGATCACTTGTCACCGTTACATCAACCACGTCGGAAAGATTCGCGTCAGGAAAAGATACAGAACCGCCGAATCCAGTGTAATTCGTTGAACCGTTGACAATGAATCCACTTGCGTTGTTGTTTTCTTGTGAATAAACGGAATCATTCGTTTGTTGCGCTGGTGTTATTGTCGGAAAGTTCCCACCAAAATAAGCCATTAAAAGTTTCTTGAATCGTTGACTTTCAAGGAACGTTGAATTCCAAGTGATTCCAGCGTATTGAAATAACTTCTTCAGGATTCCGTACACAAACACTTGCGGTGGAATCTGGTCACAATCGAACTTGTCCGCGGTTGCCCTTGGATAACCGTAATCAATCAACCCGTAATAATAACCAACACCGTCCCAGTCAGTTCCCGTTTGAATCGGTGTTGACACCCCGTTCACTTGGTTTAATCCTGACCACGTTTCGAATTGATTCGCCTTCGTCAACGCGTGATTGTATTCAGTGAAATCAAGTTCGTTTATCTTGACCTTGTTCATTCTGGAAATGTAGTCAATCGTGTCGGACACAAGCGTCAAATCAAACGACCACGTTCCGTCAATCAATTTACATTCCTGAAGTTGTGCGATTCCATTGAATTCAAGAATTCCATTGTTGTAATATCGCGCCGTTGCTTTGATTGAAGGATCGAAGTCAAGGAACGCGGAATTCGTTTGTGTCGTTTCGTCGCTGTACGTCAACAAGAAAATTGAACGGAACAACGCGCTGTTCGAATTCGTTCCTGGTATTGTGATTGTCTTCGACTTGTTCCCTTTCCTTGCGGACACATCGCGAATGTCAGCAATGTTGAACGTCAACGGGAATGGCAACGTTTGGTCGATGTCAATTAATCGGTCGTTTATGTAAAGTTCGCCAGCCATTAAGTCAATTGTGAATTGTATGTGTATGTTCTTTCGAGCGTCACGACTTCACGAATCAATCCGTTGACACGACGTTGTTTCAAAGTGTAATCTTCATTTGTCACCTTGACTGGTTCGAACTTTCCGATTCCCATTTCAAGATAAACTTTTGGCGATTCGTAAAGGTCACGAACAAGCCATTGTTGAACGCTTTCATGAATCCAGTCGGAATTCAAAACGGTCTTATCAATTGCGTATTTGTTGAACGCCATTTGTTCGCCGTGGTATCGTGTATATTCCCAAGCCGTTCCAGACGTGTCCCACTGACCGCGTTCACGTTGGTAGCTTGATGTCTTGACGTTGGTCGAATCCGTTGACACAAGCGTGAATGTGAAGGAATCCCAACCGCCAAGCTTGTTCAACCAATGAAGTCGGTGTGTGTCGTATCGGTGACATTCCGTGTCAATCCAAAATGTAAACGTTTCGGTGAATCCTGAATTCACACCTGGATCAACACCCTGAACGCGTATCGTATAGTAAGCGCTTGACTGGAAATCAACCAACGTGACTGGTGTGTTCGCAATCAAGTTTTGTGGTGAACAATCAATGACATTCAGGTCGCCGACGTTTATCGTCACCGTGTAGCTTGTCACCAATGAACCAGTGATGTCGTAAAGCTTCAAATAAAAGTCAACGTTTGGCTTTGACCGATTGATGAATGTCAAGAACGTGTTTTCGTAAAGTCCGACGAAATACTTTCGTGTTCTTGGAAAGTCAGTCAAGAAAAGAATGTTCCCTGAATTCGGATTCGTCCTTGAAACCATGTAAGTCAAATGGTCGTAATTAATGAAGTCAGGATGTCGAAGCGAAGCGTTCCATGCGCGATTCACCCTTCCCGTGACAAATGTTCCCGACAACACTGGCGGTGTTCCGAACTTTTCGTAAACGCGAATGTTCACCACGTCAACCGCTGGATCGTAAAACGTAAGCAAAGCGCCCGTTGTGACCATGTCACTTGTGAGCAAACAACGAAGATCACCGCTTGCGTCGAACTTCGCGTAGTTCGCTGATTCGTTAAACACTTGGTGTGTTGACACCAGTGAACCACCGACGTAAAGTTCAACAATGAAGCTGAAGTTCGGTTGCGCGGTTTGGTCGCTTTCGAAAACCCAAACGTAAGGATTGCACGCTGGTTGAAAGTATTGTGGTTCTTGTGTGATTGTTATTGCCATTTTTCAGTTGTCTTTGTGAATTTGATTTCAAACGTCAATCCAGTTATTTCGGTCAAGTCCTTCGCAATCATTTCAAGCACCTTGTCATTGATGACATTGTCGGTGATGTGCTTCGGTTTCAAACCACGTTGTTTGATGTTCGAAGCAACCGCGAACGCGTGTGACATTTCAAGTCCTTTCCATTCCTGAATTGCCTTCGCCATGTTATAAGAAACGAACGGCGTCTTGAATGAAAACACACTTGAATGATTCGTTGCGATTCCGTTCACACCTTGGTCGACGAACTTATAATAATCGTCCGCCTGAATTTCAAAGGACAACGCACCCGTCGGAAAGTACACGACCGATTGCGCAAGCGCGCCAGTGTTCTTCGCGTGTTCTTCAATGTATTTTCGAAGGTCGGCGGTGACTTTGTTCCCTACTTCAAGAATGAACTTTTCGTAAACACTTTGTGGTTGTTCAGCTTCAGCACCAGACACCCCGAATTCTTCAAGGAAATCAAAGTCAGCCATGTCGTGAAGATTGTTGTTTCCTTATTATGTAATCTTGTTCGTCTTTCAATTTAAGGTAGTTCATCCAGAACAATGTCTTCACATAAGGTTGTTGAGTGATTTCATCAATCGGTCTTCGAAATTCATTTGAGAGTCGGTGAAGGATTTTTGTCCATGTGAACCATTCGTTGTCCGTGTCTTCAGGTTTTCGTTTATCGTCTTCGTCATCGTCATCGTCCGCAACGTCTGGATCGCTAATATAGCGTGATTCCGCTTCACTGATTCGCGCAAAAAAAAACCGAAGAAGTTCAAGAATTCTTCACCGTCAAATTCTTCTTTGAACGCCTTATATCTTTTATCGTTCGGATTCAACACGCGACCGCGCGAATCTTCTTGGCAGTATTCCATTCCTTCTTCAATGTAGCAAATCGCAAGTGCTTGAACTGGATCACTGGCAACGTCTTCGATAAGCTTCAAGTCAATGATTTGTCCCGTGCTTATCAAACGGAAATCTTTTTCAAACAAATAGCGTTGACCGTTGACCGTGACTTCACCACGCGGTTCGTTATATTCGTATCGCTTGAATATATCAATCAAATGTTTTGCCATTCGTTGAACGTCTTCGATTGCAAGTTGTTTGACCTTTGACACCTTCAGTCCTGAAAAGATTGCGATAAGCTGACATTGAAAGTCAAGCAATTGAATCACGTCGTCACCTTCATTTCCCTTGATGACTTCGGCTAACATCAACCACTTGACAAGTTGGTCAGGTTTACATTCGTGAATGGACGCTGGTAGTTTTATTTTCATATTCTCAATGTATTGTATTTCCCTTTTGACTTGTTGTTCTTCAAGGAATTCCACGCAAGCGCCAATGACATGACACCGTCGTCGTGTAGTCCAGTCGGTGCGCTATATTGAACCCCCCTTGTTTTCGGATTGTAAATATAGGTAAATGAATCCAATTCGTCAAGCAACCATTTGACATCGTTCACACGAATCGCTTGTTGTTCGAACGACAACGCAAGGTCTTCAATCAACACTGGCTTTGACTTCGACGTGGTGACGAATGGAACGACCTTGTTGCGCAACGTGTTGTGAAGCATTTCGAAGAAGACGTCACCTTGGTTGTTGACTTCGACAGTAGTGATTGCGTTGAACTGGCGAATCAATCCAGCGACCTTGTCAATGATTCGTGACCAGTCGTCGTGTCGCCACCTTTCAACGTGAACCATGTGACCGTGTTCGTTCAGGATAGTCAACACCGTGTAGTCGTCAGCGCGTCCGATGTCAAGACCGCCGTACATTCGTGACGTGCGTTCACCTTGACCGATACACGACGACACACCCTTGAACAAACCACCAGCGTTGTCAAGGAATTCCGCAAGGTATTCTTGACGGAACACATGGTCAGGCAATGACCGCTTTCGTTCTTCAAGTTCCTTCGGATCAATCATAGGATTGTCGAACGACGTGAAATGGAAATACCGATAACGGTCGTCGTAATTTTGTTGTAAGCACACACGATGAAAGTGATTCTTTCCCTTCGGTGTTGAAATGAAGATGACCTTCTTTCCTTTAACCAGCACCGTCGCCGACAACACTTCGTCCCACAATTCAGGACGTGTGAACGCGAATTCATCCACGACCATGTAATCGAATGTATTTCCACGAATGTTGTCAGGTCGTTCGCCTGAAAAGAATTCAATGGACGAACCGAACCCCGTGATTCTCAAATCGGATTTGTTGAATTCAAACAATCCAGATTTCGCCACGGCGCGTTCAAGTTCAGCGAAGACCTTCTTTCCTTGTTTGTACACTGGTGTAACCCAAGCAATCGTGCAACCGCGGTCGTTGATTGCCCACCAAAGTAGTTGGTTGATTCCAAGCATGGTCTTTCCGAACTGGCGACCAATGTTCAAAGCGAAATACTTTTCTTTGCCTTGGTTGATTGCTTGATGAATTTCAAGCTGGTGTTTGTGCGGTCGATACCCTTTAATCGTTGACATCGAAATCGAAGCGTTCCACGTTTCTTGTTTCCACTTGTTGACGGTCGTGCATGCCAAGCTTATTCTTTGCGTAGAAGATTCCCTTGCCTTCGTTGGCAACGATATCACGCGCCAAAGCGTTGAAGTCGTTGTCGATTGTTTTTATAGTGTTCGACAATGGATGTGTTTCGTCCTTCATTGCGTCGTACCAGTTCGTTCGGGAATAAAAGTCAAAGTGGTTGCGACGAAGCCAATGAAGAAGGAAATAAGACACGGTAGGAATGTGTCGTTCCCTGACTTGCTTCACTCCTGAATTCGTCGCGATTTCCTTCGTTGACTCAATACAATAGTCGCAATAATTATAAGCCATTTGAAGCAATTCATCCTTGTCGATATTGCGGTGTTTGTTTGCCATTGTAATCTAATTAGTGAACAACCGTCCGATTGAACCAAGTTCATCAATCACATTCGGATTGTTGTCGTAATGAATCGAAATGTTTAGTTCTTTTATCTTTTCAATCTTTGCTTTGTTTGAACCCGTCGCAATGATTTCAACGCCTTCGAATTTGATTCCTGAAGCGCTTGACCTTGCGGTAATGATATAAACCTTCGCGCCTTTGTCGATGAACGATTGAATCAATTCTTTTCCTTTCGCCGTTGATCCAGTTCCGTCCCAATCGAATGAAACGCGTTCAGGTGCGAATTGCGTTATACACACGGCGTATCGTTGTGCTTCGTCTGGATATTCGCTTTTCATCTTTTCGTCGGACATGCAACGTTGAATGAAATCGTCTTCAGGTTCGTTTTGTGTTGGTGTTGGTATAGGCATGGTTTACTTTATTGACATTCGAATGTTCATTTCAACATTTGACTTCTTCAAGCGGTTCATGAACTTCATGAATGAATTCAATTCCTTCGTTGAATTACCAACGATGAAAATAAATGATTCACCGCGCTTCATTGCGTCGACGATGAAATTTTGTTCTCTTATTCCGATTTCTTTGAATATAACTTCCATGATATAGTATTGCTAATTATTATGGTTTCTTGTTCGAAACGCGTTCCAGTCCTTTGAATTTATTGAAAGGTGTCATTCCTTCGCCGTCTTTAATATCAACCAACAAAAGACCGTTTTCCTTCAGCGATGTCACATGAACATTTGCTTTCGCCTGAAGTACACGTTGCCACGAAATCTTGTCAAGTCCACGATCACGCGCCACGTCGAAAAGATTCCATTTGATACATTCCAAGAATCGACGTGAATAAACTT
>OGWN01000013.1_pt1 | contig 31382 bp, 34 predicted proteins | sample 1575921 | NCBI WGS metagenome assembly OGWN01 (sample SAMN07581531, study PRJEB24739) | freshwater metagenome
AACAGCTACAACTGGTGCGGCTAGGATTACGAGTGCAGTAAGCAATAATAACCTAGACTTCTTTGCTAACGTAAACGGGGTAAACACTAGAATTATTAGTATTGCACCTGGTTCACTACAGACAAACGTAATTGTTACAAGCTATAACACTGCCTTAGCTCCAGCAACTGGTGTTGCAACTAAGAAGTATGTTGATGACAGTATTATTGGTTTAGGTTTAGGTGGTTCAGGCGGCAATACTACTTTCGGCGCAAACGTTGTTCCAAGTGCAAACGTATCCTATGACTTAGGTAGCACTACAAGCTGGTGGAATAACATTTACGGTACTGCAATCCACGCACGTTACGCCGACGTTGCCGAACGTTTCGAAATTGATAGTCCACAACCACCTGGAACTGTTGTAGAATTGGGCGGTATAAACGAAATTACTGCGGCAGCAGAAGAATTAAGTGAAAACATCCTTGGAGTGATAAGTACTAATGCAGCGTATCTGATGAATTCTGGCGCTGGTACAGATACAACACACCCACCAATTGCAGTTAGCGGACGAGTTCCGGTTCGTGTTATTGGAAAAATTAAAAAAGGTGACCGTTTGGTTAGTGCAGGAAATGGACTTGCACGAGCCGGCGCAAGAAATGAAATTTCACCCTGGAACGTAATCGGACGAGCGTTGACTAGCAAAACGACTGACGGTGAGGGTATAATCGAAGCTACAGTAAAGCTAAATTCGTAATTTAGGGAAATAATATGGCATATTCACAAGGTGGTTTGATTACCGCAACGGACTACAACAATATTGTTGGTTCAAGTCCAAGTGCAACTACAAACCAGATCAATACAATTTGGGCAGTCGGTAACGGTAACGCTGGTTATGGACAGACTGCACTAGCTCAAGTTAGCACAGGCGGTACAGTAACAGCTACTCAGTGGGCAACTGCCGTTAATACTCTAAATACAATCCTAACACACCAACAAGGTTCTGGCTCTGGTATCGGCGCCCCAACTGCTGGTAGCATTATTTCTTATTTGAGCACTTTCCAGTCTAGTGTTAACACCGCTTATTCTAATAGACTTAATGCAAGTACAAACGGTACAGACATTACTGGTGGCGCACCAGCAGCAGCAACATGGAATACTAGCACACCAACCACATTCCAGATTACACGTACCGCAACTTTTGCGAGCGCGGATCAAGCACGTTACTTCTTTAATGCCGGCGGCAAGCTAATTTTAACTTTCTCGGCAACTAACACTCTAGGTAATGCAAAAGGCGCAGACTGGGTTACATTGTTAAACACTAAAATGGCAAGTATCACAGTCGGCAGTACCACCAACGTAAGAAACGGTACAGGCGGAACTGTTAGTGCAAGCAATACTGGTCTTGGATACTACGGCTTAACTACTGGAAACCAGAGCATTATTACTCTAACATCTGCTTCCGGTACAGCCGACTACAGTTCTAACAGTATTGCAATTGGTATTAAGGCTGGTAACGCAAGTATCCCAGTTGGATCTAACGGAGACAAGGGATCGGTCTTTACATTTACAATTGACTTAACTGATGCTGCGGCTGATACAAACACTGCACCTCCAGCTATTCCGGCTTACAGTCCAGCTGGTACGCCCCCAACACAAGGTAACTTTAACGATCAATTGAACTTGAGTATCGTTACTAACATTACAGTACGCCCACCAGAAACAACTAACTTAACCAATAGTTGGGGCACAGTAACTATTAGTTAATTTTGAGCTAAACGGATAAAAGCACTCGAAAGAGTGCTTTTTCTTTTTCTATTTTTCTGCTACAATGTTCACATGAGTGACTTACCTAAAATTGTTGAACAAGTTCGTTTGGCTACAGATTTTAATGTTAACAAACAGATCTTGCGAGAGAAGATTCAAACAGATTTGCACATGGCCCATAATGGCGGCATGTTTAAGATTACTCCAGAGTTATTGGCATTTGTACAGAGCTGGCCGATCAGTAGCCTGTACATTGAGGATGTCTATCAAAATCCTGTTGAAGTAGACAAGCAAGTGTTTCTAGTAACTGCACAACAACATTATCACAGAGTAATGAATGCATGGCATGACCAATATGCAGAACTCCGTAAAATCCGCAAGGTCTAAAGGCGTACTGATCTTTGCGACTAACACTAAAGAAACAGATTATGTTGGTATTGCAGAACAAAACGCCAGACTAATTAACCATTACATGGGCCTGCCTACAACTATTGTTAGCGCAAAGGACACCGGTAGTAACAAAAGATTCAGTACCGATACTGGAACATTTGTTGAATGGAAAAATTTTGGTAGGCATGAAGCCTACGAAGCGAGCCCATATGACGATACTATCGTTCTTGATGCTGATTATCTTATTTTCGATAACAGCCTCAATAGACTTTTCGACACTGACTTCGACTATCTCCTTTTTAATAAGAATCGTTACATCAATATCGAGCAACAAGATAGTGTAATGGGTCCACACAGTTTGCCTTATGTTTGGGCAACTGCATTTGCGTTTAGGAAAACAGAACGTGCAAGATTATTCTTTGAACTGGTGGGTAAAATTAAAAGGAACTACGACTATTACCGCTTACTCTACAACATTAGAGAAGGTAACTACCGAAACGATTATTCGTTTGCGATCGCGAAATACATTCTCTCGGGCAATATACTTCGCAAAACTGATTTTGCGCCGTGGCCTATTGTCACAGTCACTGGAAATATTCAGTCTATTTCTAAATCCAACACCTCCCCGGGATTGGTTGTGCGAACATCCGATAAAGGGTTCGTGTTACCTTATCAAAACCTTCACGTTATGTCCAAATCGTGGCTTACAAGTCCAGCTCTAACGGAACTAGTTAATCAATGTCTAGACAATTCTTTGGCGATTGCGGGTTCTTAACTCTTGCTATTAATACTCCAGACACAGATTACCTGCGTCTTGCTTACCTACAGGCGCTAAATATTAAAGCGACTCAGAAGATTAAATCCTGTGCAGTTATTGTAGACCAAGAAACCTACAAGCAAGTAACTGATAAACATCGAAAAGTATTTGATCACATTATTCCCACAAACCGAGTAGACGGACAAGGTCCCTTTGCAACTGAATGGCATGCATGGTGGCTGAGTCCATGGCGTGAAACGATTAAAGTTGAAAGTGACTTACTGTTTACTAGAGATGTTTCGCATTGGTTAAATGCTTTTAGATTAACTGATGTGTGTTTAAGTCATGGTTGTAGAAATTATCAACAAGAATTAAGTTCTGTTAGAAAATACAGGCAACTGTTTGATCTAAATAATTTACCAGACGTCTACAACGGCTTAATGTACTGGCGTTACAGTGAGACCAGTAAACGATTTTTCGATCTGGCTAGACAGGTATTTGAACATTGGCCTGAAATTAAACAACAACTTAAGAATTGTGAGGATGAGTATGCAAGCACTGATGTCGCTTACGCTTTGGTTTCAAACATTATGGATGTACCTTGTTATATTCCTAGCATGGAGTTTATCAACTTTGTCCACATGAAGTCTGGTATACAGGGTTGGAGAGATGACCAACCTTGGACTGATTATTGCTTAGTAGAAAATAACAACAACCAGCTGAGAATCAATAACGTTGACCAATTGCACCCTGTGCATTATCACGAAAAGTCTTTTGCAACAGATGAGCTAATTGAAAATTATGAGCGACGAGTTATACAAGATATTTGAACCAGTCAAAGTTGAATATCGGTTGTACTATGACAAAGATGGTAACCCACTAACAATGAGTAGTCACAATCATCCCAACGGTGATTACGTGGTTATTACCAAAGAACAATACGAACGCCCAAATTATAATTGTCGAGTAGTTAACGGTAAGTTACAGTTTGACATAGAAAATCAAATACGTGTACAATTAAAAAAGTCAACAAGTGGCGTACCAGTAGTAAAAGGGTACGCTAACCTTGTTGTAGAAGATGATTACAACGATATAGAATACTATGACAGAAATTGTTGATGTAGCAGATCTGGACTGCATTTATTTAACTTATGACGAACCGAAAAAAGAGGAGTTTTGGGTACAAATACAAAATATGGTACCCTGGGCCAAACGAGTGGACGGCGTTAAAGGATCGGATGCGGCGCACAAAGCTGCCGCTGATGCCTCGGATACAGAAAGGTTTATACTTATCGATGGGGACAATCTCCCCGATCCGTCGTTTTTTAATCAGCAGATGTCACTGGATGATAGTAATCGCGATTGTGTTTTTCGATGGCGAGCACGTAACAACATAAATGGATTAATGTATGGTAATGGCGGACTCAGCTCGTGGACTAAGGAGTTTGTTTATAATATGCGGACCCATGAAGCCTCCGACGGGACCGATGAAACACTTGTGGAGTTTTGCTTTCACCCCAGATATTGGGCGATGGCAGACTGTTATTCGACAACGTTTCCGAACGGATCTGCTTTCCAAGCCTGGCGCGCGGGATTTCGTGAGGGTGTTAAAATGTGTTTGGATAGGGGAACCAAACCAAGTCTCACTGAGTTTGAATCGCGGGTGGTATCACGGAACTACGATAATTTATGCATCTGGCAGACAGTCGGGCAAGACGCTGACAATGGCGCAATGGCAATCTATGGTGCAAGGCTCGGTACCTACTACACAATGCTCACAGACTGGGACTACACAAACGTCCAGTGGTTTGACGCCCTTGCAGAAATCTGGGAAAAGCACAAAGACGCCGACTTAACTACAGAACTGTTTAAGTTGGGAGACACACTACGCACACGTTTGGGTTTGCCTATTGTAGAAATGGACGCAGAGAATAGTAAATTCTTTAAACAGCACTATATGAGTCAGTTTAAGAATAAAGGGATCATGGCAAGAGAATGATTGATGTTAACGAGTTATGGGACCCGAATAAAAAAGGTACAATTATAATTTCCTGTTACAGATCCGGTACTCATTTTGTGCTGGATAATTTAAATGTAGCATTGTTGACTCGCCTGACGCTAAATTTAGGGGAAGTAGACGACTATTCTTTCCTAACTCGTAACACAGACCGATACATTCTAGCCATTCTAAATTCAGTAAAACCTAAGGTTCATTTAGTTGGTAATCAGCATAAATTGTCCCAGTGGCACAAAGTTCAGTTAACACGAAATGATAAGATTGGGCACCGGATTTCCGACTATCTTTGGAAATATCATAATACCTTAGAGCAAAGATTTAATGCAACAAACTTGCCGCATCACGGCGGCACACCGGAAAATTACAAACACATCAAAGCTGTAGATTTTGATTTAGATGTGCTCAGTAGTTGGTTACTAGAACAGCATATAGTAAACTTGTTTCATGCTGACGTGAGCATAGACTACGATGATCTAAAATCGATAACAGGGACAAGTATTATCTGGAACCCAAACGTATACGGGTTAACTTTAGAAGACCTGTTTATTAACCACAAAGAGATTAAAGAATTCTTAACGCAAGACGTACTAAATGTCAACAAAAAGTGATTTCATGGCAAACGCAGAATGGATGAAGGACAATCTAGGTCCTAGTCTCTGCTTGGCAAAATGGCAACAAGTTAGTCTACACCTTCCTACAGGTTTAACTAATAGTTGCTATCATCCCCCGCTACACAAAATTGATGTAGCACCTCTTAAAGACAACCCCGGCGCACTACACAACACCGCTTACAAAAAAGAACAGCGGAAGATCATGCTACGTAACGAAAAACCTAGTGAGTGTAGTTACTGCTGGAATATCGAAAAGCACGGGCAACTAAGCGATAGACATTATCGTAGCGGGGAGCCTTGGGCTGCTGAACACTATGAGGAAATCAAAAATGCAACTGGAGACGAGAATCCAATTCCTGCCTACGTGGAAGTTAATTTCAATCACGCTTGCAACCTCCGCTGTAGTTATTGCAGCCCTCAGTTTAGTAGCAGTTGGATGGACGAAGTTGCTCGGCACGGCGCTTATCCCACAAGTAATCCTCATAATGACCCTTCACATTTTGTTGGTTCGCGACGCCCCATCCCGGCTCGCGAACATAATCCCTACGTTGATGCGTTTTGGGAGTGGTTCCCGGAGCTATATCCTAAGCTAAAACATTTCCGCATGACAGGCGGGGAACCCTTAATGGATAATAACACCTACAAGGTATTTGATTATGTACTGGCATTCCCGAAGCCCGACCTGCATCTTAATGTTACTAGTAACTTTAGTGTAGAACCTAAACTCTATGACAAGTATCACAATTACGTAAGTCAGCTATGTAACACTAACATTGAGCACTTCATGCAATATGTTAGCTTAGATACAGGCATTCATGAACATGCTGAGTATATCCGTGACGGACTTGTTTATAATCGTGTGTTTGAAAATGTACATAGGTTCCTGGACAAGATTCCGTATCGTAATAGCCTAACGTTTATTATCACAATGAATAACTTGAGCGTACTAGGAATTCAAAACTTGTTACAGTGGATCCTTGAGTTACGCAGACTGTATAGCAAAACTTATCAGCGTGTGTGGTTCGATACTCCGCTGCTACGCAGTCCAAGTTGGCAGAGTTTACAGATACTGCCACCTATATATGCTGATAGACTAGAGCGTGTAGCAGACTGGATGGAATTGAATAAAATGCCCGACGATGGATTTGTGGGATTCAAGGACTATGAGATTCAACGTATGCGCCGAGACATTGACTGGATGCGTGAGGGAAGTACACTGGATCCTGAATATCTAAAGCAACAACGAGCTGACTTTTTTAGGTTCTTCAATGAGCACGATAAACGCCGTCAAACTGATTTCCTAAAAACATTCCCGCAAATGAAAGAATTCTGGGATGAGTGCAGATACCACGCCAACAATACCTGACACCTTTTGCCCTGCAAAGTGGGATGAACTGCAAGTCAATTTTGGGCAAAACTATGCCTACAGTTGTTGCAAAGGAACTCCCACACAGTTCACTGAGAACGTGATTGAGTTTGTGGAAAGGGAACGCATTAATTTATTAAACGGAGTACAAGACCCCAGCTGTGATTATTGCTGGAAAGTTGAAAAGTCCGGTAACAAGAGTCTGCGCCACACGTACTTGGAAAAGTTTAATGCAGCAGACTTTGATAGGTATACAAGTAACCCAACACCTCGTTTAGTGGAACTATCGGTAGGGAACGAATGCAATCTTCAGTGCGTATATTGCAACCCAAAATTTAGTAGTAAATGGGAGCATGATGTTAGCGAACGCCCATACATGGTATTTGCTGATAGGTATGTGTATGCCATAACCCCAAAGAACACTGACGTTATGGAACGGAACATTGATTTCTTACAACATGTTGGTAATATCAGTGTGCTAAACTTAATTGGTGGTGAACCTTTAATTAACAAAAAGTTCTTTCAATTACTAGATGTTGTATCCACAAAATATTTGTCGCTATCGTCCAATTTAATGGTTAACAAACAAACTTTAGATAGGTTTATTAATGCTACAGCAAAGTTTGAACGTGTGAATCTTAGGGCAAGTCTAGATGCAACCAAAGTTATTTCTGAGTTTGTGCGTTATGGGTTAGACTACGATCAGTTTGTGGAGAATGTACAGTACTTGCAATCTAACGCACCAAATGTAAAGATACAATTTGGTAGTGTAATGACTAGCATTACTGTACGGGACCTAGAACACTTTAGGCATGTAGTACAAGACCTTGGAGTTGAATGGAATATAGATGTTTGCCAAACCCCTAGAATACACAGCATGTCAACGTTGCCAGATTGGGTAAGACCCGAAATTTTAAACACTATAAGCCAACTTGAGTCCTTTGACATAAGGGGCCTGGATGTGTTAAAATCAGCAGTTGAGAACACACCATTTAATAAAACGTTATACAAAGAGCTAGTTCATTTTGTGAATGAGTTTGCACAAAGAAAGAAAATACCTGTACCGATATGCCTCGATTAAACAATGAAACAGATCTACAATATAAGCGCCGTGTAATTGACATCAAGAGCGAAAGCTTCTGCGGAGCCAAATGGTACAATGCCACTATCTGGCTTGGTAGTGGCATGACCACAAGTTGCCATCACCCGCTTCCACACAAAGTAGAAGTAGCGGATGTAATTGCAAACCCCAAAGCACTGCACAACACACAAAAGAAAAAGATGGAACGCGAGCAAATGCAAAAAGGCGAGCGTCCTGCAGGCTGCGAGTATTGCTGGAAGATCGAAGATATCGGTAGAGACAATATCAGTGACAGAGTATACAAGACTGTAATTTATAGTGACGAGGATTTGGCACATGCATACCGTACTCCGGCAAGCCAAGATGTTGATTTGCAAACATTGGAAATTGCTTTTGACCGTACTTGCCAGTTTGCTTGTAGTTATTGTAATCCTGCTTTCAGTACTACGTGGGCTAATGATATTAAACGTTCCGGGCCCTACACCGGTCTTACAAGCGACGGTCGTAATCACTTTACTCATGCTCATGAATCGTCCCAGCTATACAAGTTTGGCGAAACCAATCCTTATGTTGAAGCATTTTTTAAGTGGTGGGAATCGGATCTCCATAAAACTCTACAAGAGCTCCGGGTCACGGGCGGAGAGCCGCTTATGTCTGCCCACACTTGGCAGCTTATTGAATGGTTTAAAAACAACCGTGGCAAGAGCTCCACTAGGCTCGCACTTAATAGCAACCTTGGTACAGACGTTGACATTGATCGGTTACTATCTGCTATTGACGGGGTTACCGTGGATCTTTACACTAGCAACGAAGCTATTGGTTTAGAAGCAGAGTACATTCGTGATGGACTAGTATTTGATGACTGGGCAAATAATGTTGAACGTCTACTAGATAGTGGAAAGTTCCGCGGCCTACATAGCATGTGTACTATTAATGCATTGTGCCTAAGCAGTTTAGATAGCTATTTAGAAATGGTCCACAACTGGAAAATCGAATACGGCAAGGATGCAATTAACTTCTCGCTAAATATATTACGCTTCCCAAGTTTTCAAAGTCCGTTGGTTCTACCTGACGAGATTCGCACTCAATACAAGAACAAATTACAAACGTGGTACGATAATAATCGCAACAGCGAGTTCTTACATGAGTACGAATTAAACCAACTGCAACGTCTAATTGACTATCTCGATGTAGTTAAGACACCACATGCAGGAGCGGCAGAACAAACAATTCTACAACAAGACTTTAAAGCGTTCTACACACAGTACGATCAACGCAGGGGCAAAGACTTCTGTAATACATTCCCAACACTTTCAACATGGTATAAGGCACTATAATGGCTGACGATATTAACGATTATTACAAAAACTATAACTACGGCGCCCGCTGGCCGGTATACGCCAAGCAAGAAGATATGCGTCCCGACCAATGGGATCGTATCGTTAAGAGTGAAAACTTCTGTATGATCCCATGGATTCACATGCACGCCTTCCCAGATGGTCGTGCATATCCATGCTGTCTAGGCGACCCGGATCACAGCGTTGGCAACCTTAAGACGCATACTATGAAAGAGATCTGGAACCAAGAGCCTCTTAAACAGATGCGGGTTAACATGATGCAAGATAAGCCTTGCAAAGAATGTACAAAGTGCATCGAGCAAGAACGCAGTGAATTGTTTAGTATGCGTAATAGCTCAAACAAAAATTTTGGCCACCTTGTTAATCTAGTAGACGAAACTAACCCAGACGGTAGTCTAAACGATTTTAAACTTCGTTACTACGATGTTCGTTTTTCTAACATTTGTAACTTTAGCTGCCGTAGCTGCGGAAGCTTGTTTAGTAGCGCATGGCATGCCGACGAGAAACGTGCAGGTTGGAATCCTCAACACCCTGTTATCATGTATGCTGGTAAGCATAAGAATGATATGTGGGAACAGATGCAGGAGCACATTCCTCACTTAGAGCAAATTTACTGGGCAGGCGGCGAGCCACTAATCATGGACGAGCACTATCGTGTTCTGCGTGAATTAGTAGACCGTGAAATGTTCCATGTACGTTTAATCTACAACACAAACTTTAGCGAAATGGCTTACAAAGGCCAAGACGTTATGGAACTGTGGAAACTGTTTGATTGTGTTAGCGTTGGTGCAAGCCTTGACGCTAGCTATCACCGCGGTGAATATATGCGTAAGGGACAAAACTGGAAGCAAACAGTAGAAAACCGTGAGCGTATGCTTAAGGTATGCCCTAACGTTGACTTCTACGTTAGTTCCACTGTTAGCTTAATGAACGTTATTCACTTGCCTGACTTCCACAAAGAGTGGGTGGACTTGGGTCTAGTACGTCCAATGGATTGGAACATTAACATGCTCCAACACCCTCTACGCTACCGAGTTGACGCACTACCGCCTAACTTAAAGCGCCGCGCCCGTGACCGCATTGAGGAACATTTAGAATGGCTCGAACCCCTTGACACGCTGACTCGTGCTACAAGTGGTTACAAAGGTATTCTAAACTTCATGGAACATAATGACAGTACTGCATACTTGCCCGACTTCTTTAAGACTAATGACTTAATTGACAAGGTGCGTCAAGAGAACTTCTTTGAAACTTTCCCCGAGCTCATTGAGATGAAGAACTATAAGCTACCGCAAACAATGTGTATGCTTCCTTGGGTAAGTATCGAAACAAGTCCAATTGGTAGTGCTCGCCCGTGCTGTCTTGCTAAAGATGAGATTGTAGATGAGAATGGCGAAAAGTATGATATGAACAAGCATACTGTAACTGAAATCTATAACAGCAAATATATGCAAGATCTTCGTAGCTCGTTCCGTAAAGGCGAAAAGCCTGCAACGTGCAGCCGTTGTTGGGAAGAAGAAGATGCTGGCCGTACAAGCAAGCGTCTGCATACTCTTACTAGATTCAAGGAACGGTATGCTGAGGTCGATTGGGAAAACGACACCCCGAACCAGCTCTGGTTCCTAGACTTAAAGCTAGGTAACATCTGTAACCTTAAGTGCCGCATCTGTGGTAGCTGGAGTTCTAGCAAGTGGGTGCCAGAGGAAATGGAATACGTTAAAGAGTGGGGCGGTGAACCCAAGAAGCACATTGCATATCAATGGCTCAAGCAAGGTAACTGGCCACGAAACGAAAACAGTCCTAAGTTCTGGGAAGACCTAAAGACTATTCTTCCGCACGTTAAGTATTTTGAATTTACTGGTGGCGAACCGTTTATGATTCAAGAACACTTTGACTTGTTAAAGTTTGCTGCGGACAATGGTTATGCTGATAACATTGAAATCCACTACAACACCAACGGTACGCATTTCCCGGAAGAGTTTATTGAAACTTGGAAAAAGTTCCGTAAAGTTGAAATTGCATTTAGTATTGACAATCTTGGCGAACGTTTTGAGTACGAACGCAGTGGTGCTAAGTGGGCAGAAGTCGAAGCAAACATTCAACGTTTCCATAGCCTAAAAGCAAACTGGCCAAAACTAAAAACACAGGTATGTATGACAATTAACGTGCAGAACGTATTGTACTTAGAAGAACTATGCAAGTGGGTTATACTCCAGAACTTTGACTACGATTACTTTAACATGATGCATGACCCGCGTCATATGAACATTGGTGCAATGACTGAAGAAGCTAAAGCACTGGTAATTGAACGACTAACTAACGGGGACTTTATTCCGCGCCACCGCAAGGAGATTGACAAGATCATCCAGTTTATTAAGAATGGTGAGACACGTGATCCTGCTCAGTTCTTAAAAGAAATGAAGCGCACAGATCGTTTCCGTGGTGAGGATTTTGCTAAGACTCACACAGACATTGCTATTGCTATGGGCTATGACAAGCCTGAGTAAGATAGTTGACGAAAAGACGTATAAGTCTTTTAAAGGTGGGGATTGGCCAAGTTTTAATGATTTCTTGGCTGGATCCCGCCCGCCCAAGGTTGCACAGGAGATTGAAGATTTTGTCAATATGATGCGGCAAAATTATTTGGCTATTGCAGAACAGGATAGAGACCAACAGGCTGACGCAAATCGAGAAAGACAACAGCAAATCTTTTTTGACAAACATGTGCCCAAGTCAACTCATTGCTGGGTTCCGTGGCAAACAATGGGGATTAACGCAAACGGTAACATTTTTATATGTGAAAGTCCAAGTTGGGTGCCAAAGTTTGTTGGGAATATCTTAGAAGTCACTGATGTCTATGATGCATTAAACTCTCAAATGGCCCAGGCCATTAGGAGAGAAATTCTTGAGAATCGCTACTATTATTGTAATCATAAGATTAGCAGAGTGCTTGCACCCAAGAACAAGCTTATTAATGTAACTCCTTCGAAAGATGACTTGGCCCCTCTCCCTTTTGAAGATTCTGAAAGTACTCGAGTAACGTCAATCCCCAAAAATTTAATATTCGACTTTGATTATACTTGTAACTTTAGGTGCCCGAGTTGCAGAACGGAACTAATTAATAACAACAAGCATCATGTAATACGCCCTATCAACGATAACATTAGCAGCAAAATTAAAGAATTAGTTATTGATAAAATTGGGACTCAAGCAGTTGAGATTCGTTGGGCAGGTGGTGAACCCTTTATCAGTGAAGTTTATGTTGACTTGATGCGGTACTGTGTTAACAGCAAAAAGAATATTAAGCATGTGATACAAACCAATGGGAGCTATCTAATATCTAAAGCAGATCTATTAGAAGAACTATTACCCCATGTAAAAGAATTGCGAATTAGTTTTGATGCTGCAACGGCAGACACTTATTCTAAAATTCGAGTTGGTGGAGTTTGGGAAAATCTAATAAACAATGTTAAACATGTAAAAGAACAGATAGCAAGATTAAATGCAAAAACTGTGGTTGCTGTAGACTTTGTTGTACAAAAAGACAACTACAAAGAGATACCGATGTTGCGTAAACTTTGCACTGATTTAGGCATTGATAAAATATACTACCAACGTATGTGGAACTGGGGCACTTGGCCAATTGAAGAATTTAACGATAAAAATATTTACAATCCGGACCATCCTGATTACAAACAATTGATGATAGCTTTTAACTTAGTAGGACACCGACCGTGAAACCAGATACACTATGCATGGCACCGTGGACTCATACGTATTTGAGTCCGCAAACAGAACGTAGGATGTGTTGCGCCAGCAGGGAACCCGCACAAAATTTTCAGCAGTATATTGACACTAAAGCTGGTACTGGTAAGTACATTCCTATCACCTTGGACGAACACTGGAATTCGGAGCACATGAAATCTGTGCGCCGCCGCATGATTGCAGGCGAGACCCTTCCAGAATGCGAGGTATGCAACGACAAGTTACTAAACACCTCCGTTTACCGCAGCTATTTTAATCAATTGTTTGGACATAAGTACTTACAAGCAATGCAGGAAACTGATGCTACTGGTTACACAACAATGAAGCCAGTTAGTTGGGATTACCGATTCTCCAACTTGTGTAACTTTAAATGCCGTATGTGCGGCGATATGCTGTCTAGTGCTTGGGAAAGCGAACAGCGGCAGCATAACATGATCGACTGGGGTAATCCAAAGAATACCTGGATGCTACCTGAAGTCAAAAAACAGATTGAACGTTTCCAAGATAGTCAAATTGAAGCCGAGTTCTCAAAGGCAGTTGAAGAACACAGAGTTGAAGAAGTATATTGGGTAGGCGGCGAACCCCTAATGTATGAACAACACTGGCGTTACATGAGCCGCATAGTAGAATTAGGAGATGGACAAAATGTTTACGCCCGTTATAACACCAACCTTAGTCGTGTGGAGTACAAGGGTATTAATCTGTTTCGCGATATTCTTAATAGGATACGTGATTGGCAAGTATGCGCGAGCTTGGATGGCACCGGACCGATCGGGGAATACATACGAACAGGCCTTGACTATGATCAATGGCTTAGAAACTTCAGTGAAGGAGTTAAGATCGCAAATAACAGACGCCAAATGCGAATTGACTTCACACTCACATTGCCAGGAATGTTCGAAGTTGGGAGTATTCAGAAATTGGCCAACGAATTCGGAGTAGACGTACTTGCTAAAGTAATTTTTAGTTTTAGTCCGGACATAGTTATGTCACCTTTAGCTCTACCTAGAGAAGTATTACATCCCTGGGTAGATGAACAGATACAAGTTATTGGTGGTGGCCCACTAAAGGATGTCTTAGTTCAGTTAAAAACCAGGCCCACGTTTGAAGAACAATGGCCTGATGAATACAAAGATGCTATTGTTCGCGGCAAAGAGCGTGTGTTAAAATTAGAGAAAATTCGTGGAGACACATTTACAATGCGCGATATACTTTCTAATCGAGCAGATGTATTAGCGTGGTGGGATTCGATATGATAGTTCTGGGGCTCATGGTATTAGTAGTCATTGTACATGGAATCTACGTTGTTAAATTTATTGACGAAGACGACAACAACGGTATGCCGCCACCAGGTTTATTCTGATATAAAATATTTTATTTTTCGATATGGTTAACAAAGTTACAGTCACTCTACAAAACCCTTTAGATAAAACAGACACATTAGATTATTACATTGACGTACACGATACTCCGATGGGTAGATTATGGTTTGAAGCACTACAGGACGTATTGCAACGCAACCTTTACTTAGAAAAGAATTTCTGTTTCCTGGGATTCCCGGACACCGCAAGGGATCTAGAATACATTTGCCGAGAGCTAACCTGGGCAAAGGACAAGATCAATAGTTTCTTTGATCCATCCGATTATCACATCTCTGAAACGTTTACACCTGGGACAATGCGTCCCGATGGGTTAAACCCCAATCAGGATATTATGAACGTTTTGCATAATCACTTCGAACACCTGCAAGGTACAGTGTGGGGATTAAGCGATTGGTACAAACGTGCAGACTATGAAACTAAGTTTGCTATTAGGCAGCTAAACAACTTATGCCACGAAGCAGAAAGTTTAATGCTAAGTCAACGTAAGAAGGCCACCCAGCCAGAGTGGGTTCGACCTAGCCAAATCACAACATTTTTAAATTGTCCACGCCATGAATTCCCAGCAATACATAAAACAACATTTGACGAATCTCGATATGATAGAAAATTCGGGGAAGTGTATCTACATTGGACGCAGATTGGTAAAACGTTGTATGAAGTATATAGAGACGAGCAAGGAGTCGATATTGACTCCAGTGTTTGTGACGCTATTACTCACTTACGCTACTATAGCGGGGAGTTTGACATTGAGTGGGCGCAGGACGTTGTCTTTAATGGCCCTCATCCTTGGCACACCCAAGAAATGGCAGGATTTAGAGAATGGTTGGGCAGGAACGGATTCGATTTGGACGATCCGGAATATAACTACGGGTACCACCCCGTCGGCCAAGTCAATTTGCAGGATTCTTTTGGGACGACCAACTACGCTGAAGTTTGGCCAATACTATCGAGATACCTCAACATTTATAAAATTACAGCCGGTGATATGGGCGCCGTATATCCCTATACATATAACGATTCCGACTACTACGAACAACAAATTAAACTCTTAACACCAGGATATGACTACAGTTCTAGCAGGGGGTGATAGCTTTATATGGGGCAGTGAACTAGCCGACAGCCCTCACGGCGGCGAAGGTGGCTACTCTAAAAGTACCTTCCCTGCCCTACTAGCATCAAACTACATTTGTGCAGCATATCCTGGTATAGGCAACTTTGAAATTAACCGACGTGTTCGTTCATACCTAAATTGGTTAAAGAATGATGTAGTAGTTATGGTATGCTGGACTTGGCCTAGCAGGGACGAACAACTTAATAGCGACGAGTATATCTTGGATCTCCAGGGATACCTTGAGTTTCATAAATTTAAGTACCTGTTTACTTGTGCTGATAATTGTGTGATTACACATAATTCTGATATTAATTGGGAAAATTGGTTCTTGTTCCCGCCAGCAAAAGAATCGTGGCTAACAACTGAGCCGAGAGGTTTTTACCAATGGGCGGTTGAAAATAAATATAAGTGCGGCCCTGAACAACATCCACTAGAACAAGCACATCGAGACGCTGCAACTCTAATACAGGACAAATTTTATGAACTGGTTAAAAAACCTATATAACAGAATTAGGCTTGAAATCACCTATCGAAAGAAACTTAAAGAATTGCGTAAGCGCGACCCATTTATTTACAAATGATTTTAATCAACGGTGACAGTTTTACGTTTGGTGAAGAGCTAGAAGATCGAACTCTTTCCTGGCCCAATCTATTAGATGTATTTGGGACTATTACTCTTAATGTAGCTGCACCGGGGTTTAGTAATGATGCGATCGTCCGTACAACAGTAGAGTTAATCGAACAAGCAGACCTAAAACATGCAATTGTTGCGTGGACTACACCGCATAGAATAGAAGTAAACGGGCAACACCTGACACCCACTAGTCATAGAAAATACGGCTCAATTTGTGATCAAGTATTTTTAGATTGGAATGAGGATTGGGCAGTAGACAAGTTTTATACGCAAGTTGCATTACTTGACGGGTATCTAAGAAACAAAGGCGTATCATATTTGTTTGTAAGAACATTTGATGTGCCTTATATTAATATAGGTAACTGGGTTGATGGGCAAATGGTCGAGTGGATGGGTGATTGTCCCAAAGGCGCTGGTGGACACCCATTGGAACTAGGGCATCAAAGAATAGCAAAACATATCAATGAACATATTAGGAATATCGGCTGGCTTTCATGACGCAGCCGCAACAATAATTGACCCCGCTGGGGAAATCCTATTCGCTGGACACAGTGAGCGTTACAGTAAGAAAAAGAATGACGCAAACTTTTCGAGCGGGTTAATCAACGACATTGTTCATTATGGGTCCGAGGGCGGAATAGGAACAGTGGCTTACTACGAGCGTCCACTATTGAAACAACTTAGACAATTGTACAGTGGTCAGGGGATTGAGTGGGATAAGATTTTTACAAAGAAAATAGTATCTAAACAACTTGAACCACTCGATTTGCAAGGTAGGAAAATTAGAAATTATAACCATCATCGGTGTCACGCGGCAGCAGGGTTCCAAACAAGCCCGTACAACCGTGCTACAGTGGTTGTTATTGATGCAGTTGGCGAATGGGAAACTACTAGTATCTGGGGAGCTGAATATGATAACAATGGTCGTGCAGTTTATAAAAAACTGTGGCAACAAAATTACCCACATTCCATCGGACTCTTTTATTCTGGAGTCACTAGCCGCGTTGGCCTTAAGCCACTAGACGAAGAATATATTCTAATGGGAATGGCTGCATACGGTGAGAGAGGAGTTAGTGATCTCATGCGTATGGACTTGATACATAACGAGTGGGAAATAAAATTCAAACAGAACTTACACTTAGGCTTGTCGACAAAATATCTAAGTCACTTTGCCGACTTTGACTTAGCAGCCGGTGCACAGGATCTTGCTGAGGATCTAATACTTAATGTAATGCGTAGAGCAAAAGACTTTGCGTGGAGTGAAAATTTAGTGTATATGGGTGGTGTTGCTCTTAATTGCAGCGCCAATAGAAGGTTAGGGGAGTACTTTGATAATATATGGATTATGCCTAATCCTGGTGATGCTGGCTCTAGCCTGGGCGCCGCCGCGCTGGCTCACGGTCATAGGATTAATTGGCGTAACGCTTTTCTGGGCCATGATATTGCAGGCCCTTACCCAGTTAATGCCATTTTGGATGAGCTTGTTACTAACCGTATTGTCGGTGTTGCTAGCGGCCGCGCTGAGTACGGTCCACGAGCATTAGGAAATCGTAGTTTATTAGCAGACCCACGCGGTCCAGACATCAAGGATAAAGTAAATGAAATCAAGCGTAGACAAAAATTTCGACCCTTTGCGCCAGTTATTCTGGAGGAGTTGGCTGATACTTACTTTGATATGCCTCGCGGCTGGGGTGACAGTAGGTATATGCAAACAATCGCTCGTTGCAGGGTTCCTGACTTATTTCCTGCTATCGTCCATGCTGACGGTACAGCTCGTGTCCAGACTGTACCAAAAGATGGCTCGGGAATCAGAGAACTATTGGAAAAGTGGTACGTAATGACCGACTGCCCGATGTTATTGAATACTTCATTAAACATCCGAGGGGAGCCGATGGTAAACGATCGCAGCGATGCAGATCGATTTGAACAGTTATATGGAGTAAAAGTAATATCATGACAGAAACGCACAAAAGAACTATTGCTAGGATGATTAGCTATAGACTAACAGCTTGGTTGTTCACAATCCTGTGGACATACCTTTTTACTGGTGACATTGGTAGTGCAACTGGCTTTGCTACAGTTCTGCACATACTATTGAGCGTAGATTACTATATTCACGAAAGAGTATGGTTAAAAATTAAATGGGGACTAAAATGAAACAAGTGAAACGTATCTTAATTATGGGACTACCTGGTGCAGGTAAAACATATCTGGCCGAAAGGTTAAAATCTGTTCTTAGCGAACACGGGAAAACAGTAGGCTGGCTAAATGCTGACCAAGTAAGAGCACATTACAACGATTGGGATTTTTCTAAAGAAGGGCGCATTCGCCAGAGCTTGCGTATGCGAGACTTAGCGGATGAATCTAATACCGATTATGTCATTGTAGACTTTGTTGCACCACTACCCGAAATGCGACATAACTTTAAAGCAGACTGGGTAATATGGATGGATACAATTGATGCTGGTCGTTATGAAGATACTAACAAGATGTTTGTGGAGCCCGAAGTTTACGATTTTAGAGTAACAGAGCAAAACGCAGAAAAGTGGTCGGAGTTTATTGCAGATCACATTGTTGACAATCGTCGGAGACCACGTTGGAATGATAAAACAGAAACTGTACAAATGTTGGGCCGCTGGCAACCGTGGCATGCTGGTCATAGAGCATTATTCGAACGAGCTATCGCAAAGACGGGCCAAGTGGCTATTATGGTACGTAATTGTCAAGGCTGGAATGATAGCAATCCTTTTGACTTTAATCAAGTTGCATCCCGTATTAAGCGGGACTTAGAACCTTTATATCAAGGACAGTTTACCATCATGTTAGTGCCTAACATCACCGAAATAGTTTATGGCAGAGATGTTGGGTATAAGATAAATAAAATAGAACTCCCAGACGAAGTACAACAGATATCAGCAACTAAAATAAGGGAGGACATGAAAAAGAATGGACTCCTTTAATGTATCACTATGTTTATAAAGTTACAAATTTGATTACAAACAAGTACTATGTTGGGGCACATAGTACTTCAAATTTAAATGATGGGTATATGGGATCGGGGCAACAAATAAAAGACGCTATTAAAAAATATGGCGCTACAAATTTTAAATTTGAAATTTTGGAAATGTTTAGTACTCGGGAAGATGCTTTTAAGAAAGAAGCAGAGATTGTTACTGAAAATTTTGTAAGAGACCCCCAGACATACAACATGACTACCGGGGGAATTGGTGGTAGTATTAAAACGGATGAGTGGAAACAGCAAGTGTCACAAAAACTACGCGGAAGACAGTTTACACCCGAGCATAGTATGAAGAAGTCACTGGCACAAACAGGGTCAAAAAATCATAGATATGGGAAGCCTAATCCAAATAATCCAAAGTTAAGCGGGGTAGATAACGGAATGTTTGGAAAAACGCATTCTGAAGAAAGTAAACTCCTTATGAGCAAGAATAGAAAGCTAGCTCAAATTGAATATACATCAGAATTGAGGGAATCTTTGTCAAACGCTTGCAAGGGAAAACTCTGGTATAACAATGGTATTACTAGTAAACGTTTTAAAGAAGGCGACCAACCAGACGGGTACATCAGAGGTCGTATATAATGGACAGTCCTGGGCGTAGTTTAGCAAAAACTATTAGCTGGCGTATAACTGGTAGCGGGGCAACCTTTGCTATCAGTTATATCATTAGTGGGAGTTTTGGCCTTGCTAGTACCATTGCAGTAACACAGTTAATTGCGAATACTATCTTATATTTTATTCACGAGCGCCTGTGGAATAAGATACGTTGGGGACAGACTTAATTGCATTACGTAAGTTAGTAGTCAGTTCTTCCCATGCTTTGTCTAAGAATTCCTGACTATTAAACAAGTTGTAATTGTAGTCTAGTACTTCTTGCATTTCACGCAGCATAGAGGTTAATTCATCGTTGCTTTTGCGACTTAGATCTTCCAAAACTTTTGTTACTGCCTGTATGCGCTCTATTGGATCCTCGATGCTATCATAACTTTCATCGAACCAACGATCAAATGTTTTAAACCCGTAGCTTTTAAGGTATTCTAAATTATTAGCACATCCTACTAAAATAAATGGCATACGTAGGATTATCGGTTTAAATATTTTTTCAGTTAAGTGCTTTTTCTTTTCCCAGAAGCATGTTTCTGTGACTACATACACAAGGCTTTCCATACACTCGGGTACGGCACTAAGAACCATACTATGATTAGGGATGGCATCTTTATCGACGTGATCGATTCGAAGCGGGTGGTCGAGAGTGTCTAGGATATTAACCGTGCTTTGTACGTACTCGGGGCTAACTCCATACCTCGATGTAGCTTCTGGTAAGTTATCTCGATAATGACCGTGGTCTGGACATATATGACTATAGCTGACATGTCCGTGTTTAAGCAAATCTTTTTTTGCTAATTCTGCAACTAACATACTTCGATATATACGTGCGCTTCCTGTTAATCTATTAAACGCTATGTATGCTTTATTAACTTTTCTTTCTGCAACTGGCTTTATAGCTAATGAATAACGATAACCTCTATACCAATCGTGTGCGGCAAAAATATGAAAGAATGCGTAAGAATCAATCATACGAAATTTATTTAGGAAGTACTCTTTCGGTTCACTATCTAGTTCGGTATTAAGTAAAATTAACGGACGTTTAAAATTCTCGTATCTAATATACTGAAAGAGTTTGTCGTTGTATCCTTGAATTAGTGGTTCCTGGTCATAACATAAAAAAACCGGATCAGTATCATTACTGTTCAGAACGTCAAATGTTTCTATATTTTCGATGCCCGAACTTCCAAAAGGGTGTAGATAAATTAGCTTAGGACATGCTATAATACTTTTTAAAAAATCGTAGATATTAAAATAGTGATTGTGAATATTGTACATGTTTGATGTATTTTACTTTGGACCAAAGCCAAATTTGTTTGCGTTCGAAAAACCAGCAGCGTCAATTGAGCAAGCTGAGAGAGAATGTAAAACAGGGTTCTTTTGGTATATTTATGGTGGTAACGATTACACCGATTTTGATTTCTCATTTATACCCCCGCCTTGGCAGTCCAACTTTATGCATGTATGGGGAGATCAATATCACGAAGATGGTAATGTATGTTTGACTAAGAGTTCACAGTGTGAGAGATTGTATCACAGTGAGCGGGTGCATAGATTGCCTGATATGACTTGCTGGAGTATTCCCAGTGATGTTGATCCGGCAAGTGTAAACACACGGTGGTGTCCAGACCCGCTATCGCCACCTTACATTTATGTGTTTGCTAACCAGTGGAATCTAGCTGTACATGAAACTACGGCAACTTATACCGTCCCTGGTGCCACAGAATTTAAGTATATCGAGGACATGCAAGTTCGTGTCCTACCAACCACAGAACACTGGACTACACATTATCAATGTGAGTGGGATTATAGTTGGCGACCTAATCCAAAGGATCCTCCATACATTTACGTATTTGGCAATCAGTGGTATCCTGCTGAGGTTATGCCTACAGTAACATACACAGTTCCGGGCGCAACCGAAAAGAAGTTTGTTAATTCTCTTCAAGCAAAACTTCCGGAACGCCATGACAACCATTGGCACACATTAGTGGATTGTGAGTGGGACTATTCGTGGGTGCCCGACCCTGGCGACCCACCATACATTTATGTATTTGGTAATCAGTGGTACCCAGCTGAGAAAATGGCAACTGTTGAGTACCATGTACCCGGGGCAATAGAGCGTAAATTTATGGCTCATCCCCGCGCTAAATTGTTGCCTACTACTGAGAACTGGGTTACTAACAGCGATGTTGAGTTTGATTTTGATTACAGTTGGGCACCAGATCCAGGTGATCCACCATACATTTACGTATTTGGTAACCAGCACTGGAGTGGTGAACGAAGCTCGACTGTAGAATATCATGTTCCCGGGGCAACTGAGAAAAAGTTTATTCACGACATTAAAGCAGAACTAGACAATCTAGACATCTTCTTTATTGATATGGGAAACCCAACAGCACAGGCTAGGTTTGACACTCTATGTGAAACGCAAGCAGCTACTAAGGTTCGCTATGTTAACAGCATTTACGATACTATTAAACGATGTGCTACTAGAGCAAAGACACCGCGTTTTTGGGTAGTTAGTAGTGAGTACAGTTTAAAAGGATTTGACTTTACCTGGCAACCCGAACCTTGGCAACATAGTATGACTCATGTTTTCCCAAGTCAGCATAACAAGTGGTCAAATACATTCCTAATTAGTAAGTGGGAATTTGAACGCCACAGTAAGTGGGCAGAGGGGCTAGAGCAATTTCCTAATTTAAATTTTGTTACTAACCAACAGGTAACCAAAGTTGACAACCTGTACACACTGTATTACATTGATCACGGGAATCCGGAAAGCAAAAATCAATACGATACATTGAAACTGGCTTTCCCTGATATTGTCTCAACTCGATTTGCAAACACTTATCTAGACACGTTTAAGCGCATTATGTTTAATGCTGAAACTGAATACGTGTGGATCTTAAACAGCATATGCGATTACAAACAATTTGACTTTACTTGGCAACCCGAACCTTGGCAAAAGGAAATGATCCATTGCTTTGTTAACAGTGTAGCATACAACAACAGCGAACTTCGAGGTGATACTTTTTACATTCATGCTGAATCGTTTAAGAAACAAATGGTTGAACTTGAACTACTAGATTGGTTCAACGTTATTAACTATGTAGTTACTCAAAAGGTTGAACGTTACCCTGTTCCTGCTGTGCATTACAGAGGCGATAGCCTAGTTGATGTAATTAAAGCGCACAACTTTACTACACCATATGTATTGTTCACTAAGAGTGATCGCTTTAATGGTATAACAAACGATACTACATGTTTATGGACAGAAAAAGATAGGGTAGTTAAAGATTATTCTGCAGATAGATCTACTACAATGGTGCCACGGGATATTAAAAAGTATCTCAAAACACAAATTTACGATTATCCGTACTTGTCTAAGAGTGAAGACCGTGGTGCCACAAACGTTTACACTTGTAAACCTTTAGACATCGTTTACATTAGCAACGGTGAGCCAGACGCAGAGCGCTGGTATCAACACCTACTGGACACAGTATACGGCAACCCTCTAAACATTAGTCAGCCAGTCAGAGTTAAACGTGTGCAAAACGTAAATGGTCGTGTTGCGGCATACCAAGCGGCTGCTGATGCAAGTACCACAGAATGGTTCTTTGCAGTGTTTGCTAAACTAGAAGTAGATCTCAACTTTGATTGGTTATGGCAACCGGACTATTGGCAAGAGCCCAAGCATTATATCTTTAATGCACGTAATCCTATTAACGGATTAGAATACGGGCACATGGGTATGATTGCGTATAACAAGCGGCTAGTGTTAGAAAACAATAACCCGGGTATCGACTTTACCTTATCGCAGGCACATGAATCTGTTCCTATACTAAGTGGAACAGCTCACTTTAACCAGGATGCATGGACTACTTGGCGTACAGCGTTCCGCGAAGCATTAAAGCTACGTATGTTTATGGATACACAACCTACGCTAGAAACAGAACATCGTCTTGATGCATGGCTAAACAAGGCCAACAGTGATTACAAATACAGTTATTATAGTCTTGTTGGTGCAAGGGATGCAGTAGAATTTTACGAAAAAGTAAATGGTGATCCTGCACAGTTGCAACAAAGCTTTGAATGGGCTTTCCTTCGGGATTTATACGATAAAAAGTATAAATAATAGTGTAGTTCGCGGGACGGGAATCCCCAACTACTCTAATGCTTTGAAGGAGCACCAGCTAATGTATTTACGCTATTACGTCTATGCCTATCTTAAAACAGATGGGAATCCCTATTATATCGGTAAAGGCACGGGAACACGTGCCTGGGATAAAAATCATCCAGGAATATCTGTACCAAAAAATCGTTCACGTATAGTTATAGTGGAGAATAACTTGTCAGAAGTTGGTGCTCTGGCCATTGAACGTAGATTAATTAGTTGGTATGGCCGAAAAGACCTCGGAACTGGCATCCTAAGAAACAAAACCGCAGGAGGCGATATGCCACCGTCGCAAAAGGGAAGACCGGTATCAGCTGAGACCCGTGCTAAACTGTCGCTGGCATTAAAAGGCAGACCCTCTCCTAAAAAAGGTACTACGATCCCAGAAGAACGTAAAGAAAGAATAAAAGCTAATCACAAAGGTATGTTAGGCAAACACCACTCAGCTGAAACAAAGGCTAAACTATCTTTAGCAAGGTCTAAATCAAATAGTTCTAATTAGACTCAACGCCCAATGCAGATATTTGACGCTAAATATACTAATGCAAGTCAATGAGATTATTACAGAAAGTTTAAGTAGGGTAGCGTTTCACTATACTTCTATCCCTACTGCTCTTAAAATTGTAAGTAGCGGACAATTTGAGCTAAGTTCTGCCCTTGGTAGTATTGAACAACAGTACATGCCCAAGGGCAAACCTTATTTTATGAGTACCACAAGAACTCGTCGAGGTGGTTACCACGATAATGCAGGACGCTCAACTGGTGTTTTGTTTGCACTTGATGGTAACTGGTTCAACCAACGCTATTTGAGCAAGCCATTGGATTACTGGGAAAACCGTGATCCTGCAAGGTATTCGCATAGAACACACGAAGCAGAAGATCGTGTGTTTAGTTCGGAACCAACAATACCAACCACTGGTGTTTCGGCAATTCATGTTCTGTACACTACAGACCCAGACTGGGTTGATGATAAAACTGATGCACACAATCGTGCAGTAGTGCGTGAATTACTAATTGCAGCGAAGACTCGTGGAATACAGACTTATTTTTATACAGACAAAGTTTCTTGGCAAAACATGGATACCAGGAATCTGGGAGATGTTAGCGTATTAACAGGCAGGCGAGACCCTGCTTGGTATCGTCCTAAACGTAAACAAAGTTACATGGTTAACTGGATTGAGTTAATGATGATCAACGATGTTAACAAACTAAGTCCCAAAGCTAGACAAATGGCAATTGGTCTAGAACATAGCTACAATCGTTCTGAGGCTACCGATTCGCTGAATACTGACATGAGTAATGCTCGCAAGCCCGATGCAGGGCAAGAGCGCGAAGCCGCAGTTAGAATTATTGGCTATATGCGTCAGCACAAACTAAACACTGTAAAAGATTTTGTAAACCATCTTGCTAACAAGTGGAATGCTATAATTACTGCGGCACGGAAGGCAATCACTGATGCGGGCAAATGAGTTTATAAATCAACAAATACCCGAACTTGAAGAAGGCTGGAAAGATTGGGTAGCTGGCGCTGCAATGGGTGCAGCAGCTCTAGGTGCTCATGCATCCCCTAAGCATCACGTAACTGCAACGCAGCCTGCTCATGTACACAAGGCACAAGCAAGCGTACCGCAGATGCCTAAGATTACTCCTGAGCAAAGTCGTGCAGGGCACACACCGGCTGAACTAAAAGCCTATGTAGAAGCAATGGCACAGAAGTATTTGCCAGCTAACCAAGTTGCACAGTTTGTAGGACAAGTTGCACACGAAAATGCTAACTTCACTAGCATGATTGAGCAGAATCCAGAGAAGAATTTAAAGCATTACGCTAAACCCAAGAACCCACTAGGTAATGCTGGTATGGAAGATGCACAGAAGTACATTGGTCGCGGTTTCTTACAAATCACCGGCAAGTACAATTACAAATACTTCGGTGATAAGATTCGTCCCGGCCTAGGCGACGAACTATTAAAGAATCCTAACCTAGCTATGCGTAAGGATGTTGCTATTGCACTAGCAGTTATGTTCTGGCGTGAGCGTGTAGCTCCTAAGATGGCAGCAGGCGCAGGCCACAAGGAAATTGCTACAGCAATTAACGGACGCAAGCCCAAGGGGTTAGATAGCAGAGCACAGGCTGTTAAGGTTGCTGCCGCAAACTTGCCTAGAAACAGAAAAGGTTAACACAATGAGAATAAATGAAGTTATTACAGAAGGCCTAAATTATCCTATCATTGTAGTTGATGTACAACCTGCCTATGTTGAGTATGCACCTCAAGTTTGCCAAAATATAGTTCAGTTTGTTACTAAACAAACAGGCCCTGTTCTAATGTTTGTTAATGCAGAACGAGATGGCATGACTGATGATACAATAGATGACGTTGCCTACTGGTGGGAAGAAGCCGCTGGACTAGAATATGATGAAGAAAATGACGAGCATGTTAGCAACATTAACTGGAATCGTTTTCAAATTGTAGACAAAGGATACGGGTGGTTTAGAACTTGGATGGACCAAGGAGTTCAGCCTAAGTTCATCATTCAGCTAATACGTTATATGTATCAACGAGGATTAAACGATATCCGCGATGACCTTGACGGGGTTTATCAATACATGACACATAACCCCATTGGCGGTCAAATCGTTGACTGGCAAGACTGGATGGAAGACGAGCCTTTTGTTATTAATTGGGCCAGCGTAGCTCAATTAAAACGTTTTAACGGTGCGTATCTTGTTGGTGGGGGGCGCGACGAATGTTTGCGTGAAGTGGAGTTGCTAATGAGTGCGTTTAATATCAAATACAAACGCATTGATAGCTTAGTGTATTAATCCATTTACCAAAAGAACTCTTTAACAGACTGGGCAACATGCTCAACTTCACTGTCTGTCATCTCGGGGTAGATTGGTAGACTTAGTGTACTCTTGCAGAGCTCTGTGGCATTGTAGAACGCTGTGACATCGGTTGGGTACTGCACATACCCTACACTAATGTCTAGGTCAGTTAGTGCTTTCTCGTAGTGAATCTTAGTTTCAACACCGTGAATTGCTAAGTGATGTCGCAGCCTTGTCCTGTTTTCGTGCCGCACCACAAACTTATGCCAGGCATGATCTACTCCTGCTCCCGGACCAATAATGTCAATGTAGCTTTGCAATTGCTGGATGTAGTAGTTAGCAATGTCGGACCTACGTTTTTGCCACTCATCAAAGTATTGCAGTTTAACTAACATTTGAGCACAGTCGACTTCACTCATCTTACTGTTGGTACCTGGCCAGCAGTGCCCTCCATTCTTCCCGTTGTCTTTAAAGTCTAACAGTGCTTCGGCAATGCGAGCATCATCTGTTAGGATCATGCCGCCACTACCATAGTTGTTAAAGTTCTTCGTTGGATCAAAACTTAGTACACTGATATCACCTAGCTTACCACTGGGAATACCTTTATAGCTAGCACCAAAACTCTGTGCAGCATCTTCGATGATAACTGGATTGTTTCCAAAGAAACTTGTGTGTACCCTAAGCTTGTCGTAGTCAATTGTGTTACCGTACAAGTTCACGTACATAACAGCAGACACAGTGTTGTCGTTAAGCGTAATTGGAAGATTACCCAAGTCCATAATGCCGTATCCATCGACATCACAGAACTGTGGCGTGTGTTCGGTCATCATTACACTATTAACAGTGGCAGCAAAGCTAACCGCAGGAATAACAACCTTACCCGGTTCTTCAATTGACTGCAAGGCCATGATAATACCTTGCGTACAAGAGTTAACAGATATCGCATATTTGCGATCGCAACGTGTGGCGATAGCATACTCAAATGATTTGGTGTACGCACCATCTAGTGCCTGCCCAGTGGAAAGCACAGAATCCGTAACGTGCAAGATTTCGTTACGGAGATTTTCGTACTGACGCTTAACGCCAAAAAACGGGATTATAGTTTGGTTGCCCAATACGGACTCGCTTTAAACCAATTGTAGTAACGTTGGAAGCCTTCTTCTACATCAACTTTTGGGTTATACCCAAAGTCCCTACGTGCGGCGTCGATGTTTAATGCACCTCGACTAGGAAAATCTGCATCTTTATCGCGAACATTAACACTACCACTACCTGCAATAGCTACGGCTAAATTAGCGGCGTCTAAGAGGCTCCAACTGTGCGATTTTGTGATGTTATACGTCTTATTTCGTGCATTTTCGCTTAGTGTAGCGCCAACAATACCAGCGGCTGCATCTTCTACGTATGTAAAGTCCAGCGTTTCACCCGCACCGTTGACATTAAGCGTCTGCCCACGCATAGCCGCCAACATAAATTTAGACACCACTCTGTCCTCCACATCATATTCACCATACACCGCGCTAGGACGAATGATAGTGTGCTCAAAACAACCTCTGCGTGAATAATCCTTAACAAGCCATTCTCCCATTAATTTCATGATGCCGTACTGGCCTTGTGGTTTGCAATTATAGTCCTCTGTCACTTGATCTTCAAAATCGCCGTAGACCATACTAGAACTAATATACACAAACTTAGGAATACGAAATTTACGGGTGGCTTCTAGCAAATTGACTAGAGCGGTACTCATGACTTCACTGCCCCAAATTGGGTTAGCAGCCACAACCTTCTGTCTTGGGAAACTTGCTAAGTGGATAACACCATCTACTAGAGCACCAAAGTTAGAAAAGAACGTGTTAACCATATCGTGATTACGCAAATCAATATTATGCACACTTGCACGAATCCTACTACTACGCTCCTTATATAGGTATGCTAGTTCATCTTGGTTAACGAATCCGTAGTCTGTGATATTGTCAAGAATAAAGCATTCGTGCCCTAGTGCCTCGAGTTGGCGCACAACATTATGTCCGATAAACCCGGCTCCGCCAGTTACAATAAACTTCATACTGCCATCTCCGCTTTAATAGCACCGTGGCTTTGATAACCAACTAGCTCAATGTCTGCCATTGTGAATTTAGTAATGTCTTTGATTGCAGGATTCAAACGAAGTTGTGGGGCAGGTAAGGGCTCACGTGTTAACTGTTCTTTTACCTGCTCTACATGGTTTAGGTAAATGTGTGCATCCCCGAGTACATGAACAAACTCTCCAACTTGTAAATCGCACACTTGGGCTATAAGGTGAGTCAACAGGCTATAGCTTGCGATGTTGAATGGTACGCCTAAAAACATGTCACAACTACGTTGGTACATTTGACAACTGAGCTTACCATCTGTACTAACGTAAAACTGTGCAAAACAATGACACGGGGGCAGGGCCATGGCTTCTAATTCGCCTGGGTTCCATGCAGATAATATATGTCGTCGTCCGTGCGGGTCTAATTTAATACCCTCAATTAACTGCACTAATTGGTCAGTCTCTTTGATGCTGGTTCCAGAATTAATAGTGTAGACTGATCCAAACTCATCTTGAAAGGAGTTTGCTTGAACTTGTACCGGTGTTCTCCAGTGTCTCCACTGCACACCATATACACGGCCTAGATCGCCTTCAAACTTTGCTTTGTGCTTCCAGTAAGGTGCTGTGGCATTAGCAGTCCAGATAGTTGTCTTGCTAGACCCGGCGCTACCATGTAATATCTCTCGCAGCCGCGTTTCGTCTCCCGAACCTTCAATGAACCACAGCAATTCGCTTACTACGCTTTTCCAAGCTAGCTTCTTAGTTGTTACAGCGGGGAATTCTTTTGATAGATCGTATCGTTGTTGCATACCGAACTGGCTAATGGTACCTACTCCAGTTCGGTCTTGTTTCTCTGTCCCGTTATTCAGGACTTCTTGTAATGCGTTTAAATATGCTTTTTCCATTTTTTGATAAATATTGGTGTAGTTCGCGGAATGGGGGTTCCCAACTACTCTAACGCTACTAGGAGCATCAGCAATGTATTTACAAAACAAGTATACCCGCTGCTATTATAATATAATTCAGGCAGCAAGAGCTAGAACAGATTTACCAGATTACTCAGAAAAGCATCACGTAATTCCAAAAAGTTTGGGTGGTAACAACTCAAAAAGTAATTTAGTAAAGTTAACTGCTAGAGAGCATTTTGTTTGCCATCGACTATTAGTTAAAATGACTGAAGGTGGCAACAGAAAGAAAATGTCCCACGCAGTATGGGCTATGGCAAATCAGAAAAATAAATTCCAAGAGAGGCACAAAGTAAACTCTAGAACCTACGAAGAACTAAAAAGAGAGAATGCCAAGGTGCTATCGGAATTACATAAGGGAAGACCTGGCCCAAATCTAGGTAAAAAATTATCAGATGAGACTAAGCAAAAAATGTCTATGTCTGCAAAAAATAGGCCAGTTAGTCCGCAAGCAAGAGAAGCATTAATTAAAGCTAGGACAGGAGTGCCTCCTAGTAATAAAGGTAAGCCAATGTCTCAAGAGCAAAAGGAAAAGATGAGAATATCAGCTCTTAGACGATGGCAGTCTCTTAAATAAGCTCTCATAAACCACAGTTGTGAAATTATTCTCGGGGTCAGCGTATGCAGACTTAGCTTCCCACCCGGACAAAAATTTTCTTAAATTTATCCTTGTATCTATTTTAAACGAACCTTTGTAATGAGTCAAATGTAATTTGTCAAAAACACTGTGACATTGCTCTAACAGCTCTGGGCCACCGACTACCCAAATAATTTTATCTGGATGTTGCGATTCTAATTTAAGTAGTTCTGCGGGAATGTTGCCGCTTATAACTGCGGTGTGTTCGAGAAAAGGACTGTGTGTTGCAACGTAAGTGGTGCGCCCCTTTAAGGGTTTTGGCATGTTTTTATCGTCCCAGGTACGTCGACCCATTACTACAACATGCCCAGTTGTCAGTTCTTTAAAGTTTTTGAGATCGGCGGAATTGTGGGGCCATGGCATTGTACCATTGAAGCCCATCCCGCCGTTGGCATCAACGGCGAATAAGGCGTTTATCATAAATTAAAGGTTCTTCAAAATACTATCAGTGACGGGCTGTACAGTGTTAGCCACTTTGTCTAAGCTAACAAAAAAGTCTACGTCTTCGATTATATGATCAAGTGCCTGTAACTTTGCATTAACCATATACTCAATTTCTTCGGGATCAAGCCCTTCGGAAAGCAGTTGTTTTACATCGACTAACACGATGGTGCCATCTTTAAGAAGGACTTGGATATGCTCTAAACAGCTTACAGGGGCAGAACCTCTGTCAATTTCTTTAAGGATGTTCTGCCACTGTTCTTTTTTATTAATCTTAAGCTTCTTGCTTCGAGGCTGTCTTGGCTTTTTTGGCTCTTGTTGTTTTGACATTTTTGCTAGGTGATAATTCTTTTGCTTCATTTTCGAGACGTTTAGCTTCAGCTAAAAGTTGCTCGGCTTGGCGCTTCATCGTTTCTGCTTGGCTTAA
>OGWN01000014.1_pt1 | contig 28947 bp, 41 predicted proteins | sample 1575921 | NCBI WGS metagenome assembly OGWN01 (sample SAMN07581531, study PRJEB24739) | freshwater metagenome
AGATAAAATACTAGAAATACTATACCCATACATTCCTGCTCAAGTACTTGGTGACTATCTTGGGTTGACTGTATCTCAGGTGTACAATAGAACGTACAAAAGAGGTATTAAGAAAGACACAAAAGTAAAAAAAGAAATTAACCGGTCTTTGATATTGAACGCAGGTAAGAATACAAGATTTGAGAAAGGGAATAAGGCATGGAATGAGGGCAAAAAATGTCCTAATTTACTCCTAACCAATGCAGCAAAAACCATGTTTAAGCCAGGCAGAAAGCCTCACAACACCAAAGAGGACAATGCCATGAGCATACGCAGAGATACTAGCGGTAGATTGTACTACTATAGCAAGCTTGCAGATAGCAAATGGATATTAACTCATAGATTGGTTTGGGAACAGGCTAATGGACCCATCCCTGCTAAGCACATTGTACGGTTTATTGATGGCAACACCATGAACTTAGAGCTAAGCAACTTGGAATGCATACCAATGGGTGAGAATGCTAAACGTAACACAATACACAGGTTCCCTGATGACCTAAAAAAACTAATCAGACTTAAAGCTAAATTAAACAAAACAATAAAAAACAAACAAAATGGCGAGAAATAAAATGAATGACTTGAGAGACCACTTATTCGCAGCTCTTGAAAGATTGGACAATGATGAACTTACAGCAGATGACCTGCAGAAAGAGATTGAGAAAGCTGAGGCAATCAGTGGCCTAGGTAATGTGATAATAAATTCAGCTAAGATTGAGGTGGACTTCATGAAAGCTACCGGAATGATATCCACTACCTCGGACTTATTCAAAGGAGTTAATGACCCTAAACGATTAGAACAATGATAAAAGTATGCGGAGACCCTCATTGTGAGGCAGTGTATCATGAGATACCAAAAGAAGTTACCAAGTGCATTGATTGTGGAGGTACCTTAAAAATGATTAACGAAAAGACATATGAAAAAAAGTATGCTAATTGGTACTTTCAATATGTCTATCCATGCATGAACTATAAACGAATAGAACAATGAAATACACAAAATACTACAGAATGTGGCTCGTAGATACAGTAGAGCCTGAAGGTGGACACTGGTGCTACATGGGAATGACTGAGGATAGATACCTATGGCAATTAAATTTTCATGATCCAAAGAATGAAGAGCCTGATACATTAGAGCAGTATATTGAATGGGGATATAAAATTGAGGAGCTATGAGAGGAGAAATAGATGAGACAGTATTCGAGCTAACAAAACTACAGAATGAGGATGTATGGAATATCATCCTGGACTACCAACTAAACACACCAAGCAGGAGAGAGGAAGTCACATACAAGCGATACTATCTGTACAGCTTTATGTACAACTACCGGCACATGACCTTTAGCATGATAGGTAAATTTTTTAACCGAGATCATAGCACAGTTATCCATGGGATGAAAGAACATGAGTATTGGTACAATCGAAAGGATGAAAGATACCTAAAGTACATCCATCCACTACCTGAGCTAATCAAAGCTAAGCGTGACGATATCAGTATTTTTGATGTCAATGTCATGCCGATGTGTGACGAAGAGGCAAGGGTAACTTTAACAGGTTTTTTCCCTAAAAAGTTATTAACAAAATTGGAGGACAAGATGACTGCAACCGAGATTGTGTCTATCTTTGAGGACCATAATTTTTTAAGGGTTAATATGGGGGAGGGGGTCTAGGCTCCCTCTTTTTTGTGACGGTGTGACGATGTGACGATTCTCTTATATAGGGTCTTTAAAAAATACAACACTAAAAAAGTTTTTGTTTTGGAAAATTTATCGTCTTATCGTCACGCTTTGCCTGAAACCTAATACTGTATTGACTTATAGCCGTGACGATAAATAAAAATTATCGTCATAAATTGTCTTTTATCGTCTTTTTTAATACTTTTACAACATGTTTAACCCTAAAATATCAGTCTTTAGAAGTTTGTTTAACTCCAAAGAGACACCTTTCACACTCGAGGCAATAGAAGTGTACAATAGAATCAAGCAAGGAAACCCCGAGCTGATTAACAAGATTAAGAAACTAAGAGCAGGGGATGCTGATAGCAAGATGCAGCTCATGGCTATCATGTTTAACGGTACATTCTCTGAACGCAAAGATGATGGACTCATTCAGCATAGCGGTTTGTGTGTCCTGGACTTTGACAAGTATCCGGATGCTAAGACCTTGAAAGCTGAACGCAAGAGGCTAATGGATTGCCCTTATGTGTACATGATGTTCACATCCCCTAGTGGAAATGGACTCAAGGTAGTTATTCGTACACCTGAGAGTGACAAGTTTGAACACAAGAGAAGATTTGAAGCATATAAGGACTATATCAATAGTGATTATTTTGATGTGGCCAATAGCAATGTGTCAAGAGTTTGCTTTGAATCATACGACCCTGATGCATACCTTAATGAGTTCTGCGAGGTGTTCCAAGGTATTACCCAGGATAAAGGATATCACAAGGCAGAGAAGATTGCAGTGCTACCCATTGCTAATGAAGATAGGATCATTGAGCTAATCATGAAGTTTAACCATGGCAAGTTTGAAGATGGTCGGAACAATTGGACCTTTAAGGTAGCCTGTTGCATGTGCGAGTATGGGGTTGATCAGTATGCTGCTAAGAATTACCTGCTACAATACCAACAGGATGACTTTACAGCGAGTGAAATTAATAATACCGTGGTCAATGCCTACAAGAGTAGTAACTTCAACACTAAATACTTTGAAGATAGTCAGACCGTCAACAAGGTCAAGCTTAAACTTAAAGAGGGAATCAAAGATGAGGACATTCAAAAGCAGTTAGGTGTCACTGGAGCCATCATTGAGTCAGTAAAGGAAGAGGTGCAGAACTCTGATGATGTGTTTTGGCAGGCTGATGGTAAGAAAATTACTATCGTGCCGCATGACTATGCTATCTTTCTGCACAAGCATGGCTTTGCTAAGTACTATCCTGAACGGAGTAACAAGCCTACCTATGTGTACATTGAAGAAAACAAGGTTTCTGAGAGCTCAGTGGAGCTAATCAAGGACTTTGTACTCAAGTATTGCCTATCAAAGGGTGAGATTGATGTATACAATCACTGTGCTAAGAGTGCTCAGCTCTTCACTGAGTCACATCTCAATATGTTGGAGTCAATTGACATGCGTATCCTGCAGGATAGCCGGTATGTTAGTTACATCCCATTCCTCAATGGAGTGGTACAGGTTACAAAGGACAAGGTCGAGCTGTTGAGCTATATTGATATCGATGGATACATATGGAAAGAGCAAATTATTAAAAGAAACTTTACCCGACTGCCATCTCATGACAATAATTTTCAGGACTTTGTACACAAGGTGTCAGCCCAGGATGCTGAACGTATCAAAGCAATGGAGTCAACGCTTGGCTATCTCATCCACACCTTTAAGGATAAGACTGACCAAAAGGCAATAATCTTCAATGATCAAGAGATTGATGACAATCCAAACGGAGGGAGTGGTAAGAGCTTGATGTTGACAGCCATCGGTAATATCCGAAAGATTATCAAGATAGATGGTAAGGCCTACAATCCAAGTAAGAATGACTTTGTGTATCAGAGGGTAAACATGGATACTCAGGTCCTTGCATTTGATGACGTGAAAAAGCATTTCGACTTTGAGCAGTTGTTCTCATTGATCACTGAGGGGATACCTGTCAATAGAAAGAATAAGGATGAGATTTACATTCCATTCGAGAGATCACCTAAAATTGTCATAACTACCAACTATGTGATTAGTGGTGCAGGTACATCCCATGACAGGAGGAGACACGAAATAGAGTTCTTTCAGTACTTCAATAGTCAACGTAACCCACAGGATGAATACGGCAAGCTACTATTTGATGAATGGACTGCTAGTGAATGGTCAAATTTTGACAACTACATGCTATCTAACCTGCAAATGTACTTGCAGAATGGATTGATTCGTAGTGTATCTATCAATGCGGATGCTAAGAGATTTATTCAAAACACCTGCAAAGAGTTCTATGACTTTGTGATGGATGGTAATATAGCCATTGATGTGAGACACTACAACAAGTCATGCACTGAGGCATTCCAAGCAGATACAAATGGCTTCAAGGACCTAGACAGCAGGAAGTTTATTAAATGGGTCCAGGTGTATGCACTATACAAGGGCTACAAGTTCACTAAGAATAAGGACCATCATGGCCGATATTTTGAATTAACCAAGGAAGATAACCTATAAGATGAAAAAAGAATATAAAACGTTAATGCATGAGTTGAAAGTTAAACGCTATGCCATTACTCACCCAAATTTTCCACCCGATTATATCCCAAAAACTATGTACAAAGACTCAACAGCAAACGGATTGACTAGAGCAATCTGCGATTTTATAAACTACCATGGATATCAAGCTGAACGCATCAACACAATGGGTACAGCAAGAGAAAAAAAGACCACAGCAGGAAAGGTCATAGGTGTTACCTGGACAAAGGGCACAAGCACTGCAGGGAGTGCCGATATATCTGCTACCATCAAAGGCCGAAGCGTTAAGATTGAGGTGAAGATAGGCAAGGATAGGCAATCAGAAGCTCAGAAGAGATACCAAGATAACATTGAGAGGGCAGGAGGTACCTACTACATTGCTAGAAACTTTGATGATTTTGTAGATTTTTTTAATGATTTTGTATCTACGAATTAAATTATTTGTATATTTGTTAAAATTAATACCTTAAAAAATGGCAACAGTTAGAAAGACCCCTCAAGCTGATGAGGCAAAAACAGCACTAAATATCTATCAAAAACTGCATTTAGCTAAGCAGTCAATGGGTAAGGTCATTAAGAATGCAACCAACCCACACCTAAAGCGAAACTATGCAGATATTAACAGCATCATTGATACGGTGGAGCCTATCCTTTTGGATCATGGTCTGCTATTGATACAGCCTGTGAAGGATGATAAGGTGTTCACAATCATTGCAGATGTAGATAGCCAGGATATCCTTGAGTCATTCATGACATTACCTCCCATCACTGATGCACAAAAGCTAGGAGGTGCAATCACTTACTTCCGTAGATATACGCTAGTATCTTTGCTATCCCTGCAAGCCATTGATGATGATGGCCATGAGGCAAGCAGAGCTCCAAAGGCAAAGCCAACATTAGATGCTGAGAAGTTTGCTAAGGCACTTAAGGCTATTGCAGATGGTAGATACTCAGTAGATGAGCTGAAAGCTACCTATTCATTAACTAAAGAGCAGGAGGAACAGTTATGATACAAAAAGAAATTGAAATAAAAATAGTTGATTATTTTAAAAAATATATTGAAAAAAATATTAAAATAAATCACGATAATTATTTGAATGATTTAATTAAAGTTCCTTTCACATATATTGATTATTCATCTCCAATATCATTTAATCCAGATCCTATTGATTTCGCTATATATAGTAAAGAAAAAGGAAAAGTTATTGAAATTGAATACCCATGGAGAACAAAAAAAGGAAAATTAACTTATAAAATTATTAAGCTATGAAGTTCCGAGCATCACAATTAGGAAAGTTAATGACCTCCTCCAGGAGTAAGGGTGAGGTCCTATCTCAGACAGCTAAGAGCTATATTATCCAGAAGGCTAAAGAGGATTTCTATGATTACCGGGTAGAGTTAACTAATAAGTATATTCTCAAAGGTATTCACCAGGAACAGGATTCTATTGATCTATTGAATGCAGTTAGATTTGAGAACTACAAAAAATACGAACACAGGGCAGAGAATGAATGGTTAACCGGTAGCTGTGACATCATTACGGAGGACATTATCATTGACATCAAAAGTTCATGGTCCTTAGAGACGTTCCCTGCTACTAGCTATGAGCTCAAGGACTTATCTGATTACGAATGGCAGGGTAGAGCATACATGTGGCTGTATGATAGACCAAGATTTGAGCTGTGCTATGTGATGGTATCCACTGCAGATGACTTGTTGAGTGATTTTGACAGGTATGACATCCATAAGGTAGACCACATTGACCCTGCTAAGCGTATCACATCCATCACATTTGAACGTGACAAAGAACTTGAGATACAAATGGCTGAGAAACTTATCGCAGCTACTGAGTTCTACAAGGAAGTATTAACCCAATTAGAAAATAAATAAAATGAACAGAGAACAATTCTATCACGAGGCCTGCTTGAGAGCAATGCAAGGCCTCTTAGCTGCATCCGGACACTACAGGGATGAGCTAATCAAAAACCCATGTGAGTATGTTGCAATGTCTGCACGTCACTATGCCACTGAATTAACTGAGCAGGTGTTTTATCCTGGGGAAGAGTGGCCAAGAGAGGAGACACCATACGATGGGGGACCCGATGTAAGTCCTGAGAACTATTTTGCTGACCCTGATAATTTTGATTTGCCATGAAAGCAATACTAGAATTTAACCTACCTGATGAGCAGGCAGAACACTACTGTGCCATCAAAGGGGCTGATATGCTGAATGTACTATGGGAGCTCAGAGCAGAGCTGCGTGCTATGCTGAAGTATGGAGAGTTACCGGAACAGCAATATGAGATAGTGGAAAAAATACAGAGCTTTTTAATAGATAGCCTGAATGATAATGAAATAAACTTAAACAAATAATAACCATGAGTAAATTCAAAGGAGAGGTAGTGTTTATCACGCCGACAACGTCAGTGAATGACAAATTTAAGAAAAGAGAGGTAACTCTAAAAAGCCAGGATGAGTACCCTCAGTACGTAACGTTCCAACTAACGCAGGACAAATGTGACCTAGCTAACAATCTGCAAGCAGGTGAAGTGGTAGAGGTGCAATATAACCTGCGTGGTCGTAGATGGGAGGCACAGGATGGTACCATCAAGTACTTCAACTCCATAGAGGCATGGACCATGAGCTTGAGCTCAAAGACTGAGCAGGCACCTATTGACAAACTAACTAAAACAATGGACCTTGAGAGCAGTGACGATTTACCTTTCTGAGCAGCAGGAGCTGTCCGATTGGATGCGTAAAGAGATGAGCAACATGCTAGGCAAACGCTACAAGCTGACTCACCTATCTGAAGATATGAATGTCAACTATGCCAAGCTATACCGCTTCATGAGGGGAAAAAATGTTGGCACTGAGTTGTACGATTCATTTTTTAGAGTATATTTGAGGCAATGGAACTCCTAACTCTAATACCTTTAGCATGGTGGTGGTGCAATTTCGAGCCACTACAAGCAACCTTAACAAGGATATATATGTCCTTAAGACCAGGCACATGGGCCATACCCTTACTAGATGCATTGAGTTGCAGTAAGTGTGTGGCCTTTTGGCTTACATTGGCATGGCATCAGGACTTTATCCTGGCATGTCAGGCAGCAGTGGGTGCCTATATACTTGAATTATGTTTGAACAAACTGACATAGAGCTAATAGACTCAATTGATAGTACCGCTGATGCTGTGAAATACTCTAAGCATTCATGCGTTCAGCTCTACAAGATAAGGGTCAAATACGATGGACCACAGCCAAGGGAGTGCTTTTGTGCATCAGTGAGGAGGAAAGTGTGGTACAAAGACTTTATGGTATGGTATGAAAAAGCTCTTAGACAGGTACATCAGTAACCACTTCGATGAGGTCAGGGCTTACACCCTGTACTTTCTCTCTAAGATGGGGAGTAATATCGAGGCGGATACAGTTATCAATAACTCATACCTCCATGTACTGACCATCAATGAGGATGCTGAGAGTGAGGACCAGGTGAAGAGCTATCTGCTCAATACCATCAAGTATCAAATCCTGTGGAACACATCACTGAGCCATAAGGATGATCGTGTCAACTCAATGGAGTATGAGGACAATGACCAGGTAGATGATGAGCAAGACCTGCAGGCTAAAATACTTGAGGATAAGATATACAGCACTCACAAGGGGCTCATTGAAATCTATAGAAGTGAGATATCTGACCATGTTCACAAGGTAGTATTTGAGGCATATATCGATAAGGGATACACCACAGCTAGATCAATGGCTAAGTACTTTGATATACCTGTTACATCAGCTCACTATCTGATTAAAGAAATTAAACAAAACTTAAGGCAATTACAATATAGGTATGAGACTATCTCAAATAATTAGCATCTTGGCAACATTCACTGCCTTGACCGGTGCGTTCTTTCTAGTTAGAGATAACAGCACCATGGCAATGAGAGCAATGGGGATTTGGGTAGTGCTTTACTATACATGGCTATTTACACAACAATATGAAGAAAGTAAAGAATGAGTACATTGGTCAGTATGTGACCAGGTATAACAAATTGGGGTTTGAGACCTCATTCTATGTAACAGAGGAGACAGCTAACGAGGCAGAGCACCTTACCGCTTTGGGATTAGGTTACCTGTTTGAAGAGTCTGAGCCTAAAAGTAAAAAATATAAAGGGGTAGAGCCTGATGCCAACACCGAAGCCTAGAGAAACTGAGGAGGAGTTCATCTCCAGGTGCATGAGTGACCCTGAGCCAATGGGTAAGTATCCGGATGAAGCTCAGAGGTATGCTGTATGCAAGTCTATCTATGATGGTCCTGTTGGAGCTTATCGTAAAGCATTTGCACAGCAGAAGATATCTTTTGACTATGATGAGACTCTAACTAGTGAGGATGGTATGAGATTGGCTAAACAATGGATTGCTAAGAAAGCGGATGTTTATATCATTTCAGCTAGGTCAAGCGTTCAGCCAATGTTAGCTAGAGCACAGGAGCTTGGAATACCTAGGTCTAATATCTATGCAACAGGTAGCAATAAAGCTAAGGTAGAGAAGATACGAGAGCTTCACATCAACAGGCACTACGATAACAATGCAGATGTAGTCAAAGAGCTCCATGGCATAGGTATTAAGTTAGCTGACTCATATACTGACTATCCTAAGGCAGCAGTAGAGAACGCTAAAATAGCTCTTAGATGGGCTGAACAAAATGGTTGGGGGTCTTGTGGTACACCTGTGGGTAAAAAACGAGCCAATGACCTCGCAGCAAATCGCCCTCTGAGTGAAGACACGATTGCACGCATGGCAGGCTTTGAACGTCACAGGCAGAACTCACAGAAAGAACTTGGCGATGGATGCGGTAGATTGATGTGGTTAGCCTGGGGAGGAGATGAGGGTATTGAATGGGCCCAACGTAAACTTAAAGAAATTAGATCATGAGACCAAAACACATAGAAACACCTGAAGCAATGTGGGATCTATTTGAAGCCTACAAGAGATGGTGTAAAGAGAATCCTAGATATAGCTATTCCCTATCTACTAAGACAGGTGAAGCTACTGCAGTTCCATTGGAGAGACCGCTTACTCAAGTGGGTTTCAGGACTTTTGCTGCAGAGAAAGGGCAGACAGTCAATGATTATTTTTGTAACAAGGGAGATAGATATTCTGAGTATGCCACAATCTGCTCACGCATAGAGGAGGCCATCCGCATGGACCAAATCGAGGGAGGGATGACAGGACAGTACAATGCATCCATTACTCAGCGACTGAACAACCTAACTGAGAGAGTGGACACCACAACCAAGGGTGAGAAGATTGACAGCATCAAGGTAACCATAGTTAGACCGGATGCAGATTGACTTCATGTGTGCAGTGGTGGAGGACTACATCTACCGACTTAAGGGAGTCCAGGTAAGGATAGATAGAAGAGCAGTAGCTAGTGATGGCAGGCAGATGGCTATGCTAATGAATGCATACCAAATAGCAATGAATGGAAATAAAGAGCACAGTAATCTTTGAGAAAAACTACGAGGCACTGAATGACCCTGCCATTAGGTTTGTCATCAACGAGGGTGGCTCACGTTCCTCCAAGACTTACAGCCTTTGTCAGTTAGTTATCATCTACTGCCTGCAGAACAATAACAAGGTAGTATCTATCATTAGAAAGACGTTCCCTGCTTTGAGGGCTACCGTGCTAAGGGACTTCATTGAGATACTCAAAGAGCTGAACATCTACTCAGTGGAGGACCACAACAAGAGTGAGCACATCTACACGTTCCCTAATGGGTCCATCGTGGAGTTCTTTAGTGTGGATGATGAGCAAAAGATTAGAGGTAGGAAGAGAGACATAGCTTGGTGTAATGAAGCCAATGAACTGTACTTCGATGACTTCACTCAGCTCAACATGAGGACTGAGTCCAAGCTTATCTTTGACTACAACCCAAGTGAGTCAAGTTCATGGCTATATGAGCTACCAATGGAAGAGAGTGTACTCATTAAGTCAACCTACAAAGATAACCCATTCCTGCCTCAGAGTATCAGGTCTCAGATTGAAGACCTCAAGAGAACGGATGAGGCCCTGTATCAAATCTATGCCTTGGGTGAGAAAGCCATTAGCAAGAGTAACATCTACAGCAATTGGACTTTCATACCACATCGGCCTGCTAGGTTTGTCAACTACGTCTATGGGTTGGACTTTGGATACAATCACCCCACTGCTCTCATGCGAGTCTATTGGTGTGACAATGACATCTACATTGAGCCTGTCATCTATGAGAGCTATCTAACTACTCCAATGCTGATAGACAAGATGCAAAGCTTCAACGTTGAGAAGACCATAACCATCGTAGCTGACTATGCAAGGCCCGAGATAATAGCTGAGCTGAACAATGCAGGGTATGATGTGCAGAACGCTAACAAGGTAGTTAAGAAAGGCATTGATAACATCAAGACCTTTGGAGTCTTTTGCCAGGATGATAAGGCTATACGCAAAGAGTATGAGAATTACAAGTGGAAAAAAGTAGGTGACATGATCACTGATGAACCGGTCAAGATGTGGGATGATGCAATGGATGCAATCAGGTATGCGACCACTCACATCCGACAGGAGTACTATACGGATGACTCTTACTATGCTTTTTAGAAACACTTTGCCTATCTAGAATAATATAGGTATGGCAATCTCATCTATAGCTGTACCGCAGATACTGACCCCTGCATACAACCCTGTAAAGTTTTACTACGACTCGACCAATAAAAACCTTGGAGGTTTCAAGTATATCTTTGATATCTATGAGAGTGGAACTACCAACAAGATAGCAGAGTATAGGGTCCTGCCGATGTATGGCACAGGATACGGAGAGATTGACCTAAGTAAGCTACTGCAGTCTAAGGTAAGCTTTGACCTATTCCCATTCAACACCACGGTGTACGATGCACCAAACAGCCACTACAAGTACGATGTCAAAGTTGGTGAAGAGTATCTAACTACTACCTCATATACTTCGGCATTGACTCAGTACACCACTGCTCCCTATGCAGGAAAGGTGCAGATAAACGTAGCTAACACCTTTGCAGTTGGTGATCAGATTGTAATTACTCAGACAGGAGCAGGTACAGCTAACCCAAACCTTGAGGGGCTGTTCACTGTGCTTGTGGCTACACCTACCTACATCGTAGTCAATAGCCTATGGTCTCAGATAGTCAACGTCAACAAGGATGGAGATATCACCTATGCAGATGGGAGGAGAACCATTACAAGAAACTTACTAACTAAGCTAAACAATTATGTGTTTAACGGAGCACTTCCTTGGACACAATGGCCTACCTACTTATTCACTGACTACTACCTAACAGGCCCATCAGACAAGTTCCTTACATCCATCCCATCCAAGACATTCTATGCTACGCTGTCACAGGACTTGTGGATGAATGCAGTGTATGGAGGACCAGGACCAGGTACACACAAGATTATATTCACCAATGATGCAGGTGAGATATTTGAAAAGAACGTATCTGCAACCGACCATGTCACAGGGAACGCAGTAGGCCCTAACAACCTAGGCACCTTGACTGTGGTATCAGGTACACTGCCATTGATTAAGCCTACCACTCAATACTATGAGTATTACTACGAGCACAATGGCACACAGGTCACACAGCCATACACGGTGAACATAGATCGTAGAGTGCAGGACAAAGAGATTAGCATCATCTTCCTTGACCGCTTTGGCTCATGGGGTAGCTTTGCATTCACAGGAAGATACTATGAGAATGGTACAGTAACTCGTGAGCAGTACAACCAAGATGTGGCAGGATACATTGATGCAGGTGCATGGAACTACTACCTCACAGATAGAGGGTACATCAACAGCTATGTGAGTGTAGATAACACCATTGACTTAAATACCAATTGGATGAATGAGGACATGGCACAGTACTTCACTGAGCTTGTGAGTTCACCGTACACATACTTCAAGATAAGTAACTACGATGAAAGCTGCGACATCCCTGCAAGCACTGAGTATGTGAGCTGTAATATCGTGACCTCATCATTTGAGAAATTCAAGCAAAGGAATAAGAACTTAATCAAGCAGAGCATTACAATTAAGCTAGCCAATAACGATACAGTCAATGGTTAAGATACAATTAGCAACAGGCTATCTTGAAGTAAAAGAGGGCACAGCATTCCCTTTGAACTTCCAGGTAGGAGACATCCGAGATATATCTCAGAGGAAAGGTAACTTCTCTAAGACCATTACATTGGTAGGCAGTAAGAATAACAATGACTTGCTGAATCATTACTACGATGTGAACATCATTGCAGGTACATTCAATGTGAACGCTGTGACTACCTGTGCTGTCATTCAAGATGGGATACCTGTCATGGAGGATGCAAGCCTGCAACTAACAGCAGTTAAGAAAGTACAAATCACGGATGGCTATGAGCACCATGTGGAGTATGAGGTATTGGTCAAGGATAATAAGGCTGACTTCTTTACAGCAATCAATAACCTTGAGCTAACAGATATAGATCTAAGTGACCTCAACCATACATACGATGCATTCAATGTAGTCAATAGGTTTAGCAACACAGTGGTGGATGGATTTAAGTATTTTCTACCTGGCAGTGGTGATGCGTTCTACAGCACACAAGAGTTTAAGCCTGCCATATTTGCTAAGACTTATTTTGACCGCATCTTCAATGACTCAGGATTTCAGTACAATTGGCCTACGTTGAATGATGACCGTTTTGATAGGTTGGTCATTCCATACAATGGGGATACGGATAACTTTGATTATGCTGACTACACGGTTAAGGCTAACGCAGGACCTACTACATACACAGGTACATTCTTTGCAGGTGTTGCTGAATTTCAGAACCCTCAGACAATAGCAGGATGGACTGAGACGGAAGACCCTCAGAACATCTACAACCCTGTGACAGGTGTGTACAGCACTCCATTCAATATCAGCTCAAACAACTCACAGCAGTATGACTACAGCGTGCAGTTACAATATGAAGTCAGACTAGTCAATACATCAGGTGGTACATTGTATGCAGGGATGGCAGGTATATCTGCTCCTGTATTCTTTCAGCCTCAGTTAGTGTTGACTCAGAATGGTATAGTGTGTTACACTACAAACCTATACACTAACCCTGCACCATTGAATAACAGTGCAACTGTTACCTATGCAGTGCAGACTCCTACGACATTAGCCAATGGTACCACTACTATCTTGAGTCAGACTGTAGTCACTACCATGGCCTTGACTGCTCAGAACTTACCACAGTTATCTCAAGGTAGATTAGCCATCAAGGTGCCAAGGATAGCAACACCTGTGACAGGAGCTAACTCACCAACATGGAGAACAGGCTCGGCATCAGGGCCTGCTTGTGCATCCGGTCAGATTAAGATACAAGCAGTGATCACTAGCATTAATGTGACCATCACTCCAAGCAGTAACATCACAGCCATTGGTGGTACCATTGATGTGAATGACTACATCCCTCAGAAGATTAAGCAGAGTGACTACATCAAGGCAATCTTCAACATGTACAACCTATATGCTGAGGTAGATAAGTCACAGCCTAACCTGCTTAACCTGGTACATAGGGATGACTACTACGATGCAGGTAAAGAGGTAGATTGGACCTTGAAATTAGCCAAGGATAGAGAGCAGTCATTGTCATTCCTTCCTGAGCTAACGAGTAAGAAAGTAATACTAACATATAGCCCCGATACGGATAGCCCTAATGCTACATACAGTACAGCTACCAATCAAATCTATGGACAGGCTGAGGTAGTCTTTGATAACGAGTATGTCAAGGACATCACTACACAAGCTGTCATGTTTGGACCTACGCCAATCATCAAGACACCATTTGGTGCATACGTTGGTATGATTGCAGGTCAAGCACCTAAGACCAACGTGCGTATCTTGTATGATAGCACAGCAGATATTGGATTGAGTACCTGCTCACCTTACCACATCTATGACTATGGTACGACAGGTATGACAGGGGTAACCACTTACCCGTATGTTGGTCACTTCGACAATCCATTGACTCCGACCTTTGACATCAACTTTGCGACCTGTGCATTCTATTACTACTCACCTTTAAGCCTAACAGATAACAACCTATACAATAGGTATTGGAGGCGGACCATGGGGCAGATTAACAACGGTAAGATGTTGACTGCTTACTTCAATCTTAAAGAGAATGATATCCAATCCTTGGAACTCAATGATAAGATACGCATTGATAACTCATGGTGGAACATCAACAAGGTTATTGACTACAATGCCAATGGCAATCAGCTCACACAGGTAGAGCTTATCAGTGTAGATAACGAGGTCAATTTCATGCCATTCGTAAACCCTTGGGGTGTGGCAGGTACTACACCAGGTGTAGGACTTCCAAACATATCAGCCATTCAGCAAGTAGCTAACACTACCATTGTTAAGACCAAGAGCATGAATAGCAATGTGCTAACAGGTGGCGGTATGATTGGTGATGTAGTGAATAGAGGTAACGTGGTACCTGGTGGACTCAGAGTCATGGTTGCCACTGAGGGCTATAGCGTTGAGGATGATGGTATAGTCACTGACAACTTAGTGGTACGTGGCCGTATGAATGGCATCCCTGTAGATCCATCATACTACAAGTACACAGCATTGCTTAATCAGAGCGGAACATCAGACCCAACTGCTGATGTGAAAGAGGCTAGCTTTGGAGAGATACTATGGACTCGCATAGGACAGGGAGAGTATGAGGGTTTCATACAAAATTGGGAGATAGGAACTATCCTAGACAGTGAGTTGACTGTGATGGTTAACAACGTAATGTATGACGGAATTATTAGTGCTCAGTACCTCCCATCAAACAACAGCATTTATTTATTTACAACACAGATAGGTGTAGGGTATGTAGACAACTACCTTAACTATACCACTATCGAAATAAGATATTACAAGCCATAAGATGAATGAAGTAGAAATACCTTTAAAACTCGGTGGCATTGCTGCCATCAAAGCAGAGCTCAGAGACTTACAGGGTCAGATAGCTAATGCAGCAGATGCTGATACAATGGCTGAACTTGCACAGCAAGCAGGTAAGCTCAAGGACCAAATAAAGGATGCCAATGAGCAGGTGGCTATCTTTGCTACAGGCTCTAAGTTTGAGGCAGTAAGCAATAGCTTTGGAGCTATCAAGGGTGATTTGATGAGTCTTGACTTTGAGGGTGCCTCAGAGAAAGCTGCACTCTTTGCTAAGAATATGGCTAGCATCAAGCCTGATGACATCAGCAAAGCGTTCAAAGGATTGACTAGTACAATAGGATCAATTGGTAAAGCGTTCATGTCGTTAGGTCAGACATTACTAGCTAACCCAATCTATTTAATTGCAGCAGTGATTGCAGGAGTTATTGCTGTTACTATATATTTAGCTGACAAGCTAGGGTACCTTGACCAGGCAGCAGAGGCAGCAGGTCTAGTATTCGATGCACTCATTGAAACTATCAAAGAGTTAGGAGATGCTATGGGTATCACTGCTGCTCAGAGTGAGGAGTATGTTGCTATGCAGGAAGCTAACACTAAGGCCAATGAAGAGGCAGAAAAAAGTACAGCCAAAGTTATCGAGGTAACCAATGAGGTAGGTACTGCATTCGACATGGCTAAGGAGGGAGTGATCTCTAAGGAGGAAGCACTCGCTACCTACAATGCTAAGCTAGGAGATACATTTGGTGCAGCTACTACATTAGCTGAAGCAGAAAGATTGTATGTTGCTAAAACTAATGCATATATTGAGGCTACTATGGCAAGAGCTCGTGCTGAGGTCTTTGCTAAGAAAGCAGCAGAGGCAGATGCTAAGGCAATCATGGCTAAGAGTAAGGACCAAACTACAGCACTTGATAAGGTAACCACATGGATAGATAAGAATAAGACACTAGCCTATGTAGCAGGTGCCGCTACAATGGGTACAGGTTTAGCAGTAGTAGCTACACTCGATGCAATGGACCAATCAGGTAAGAGCCTATCTGATAAGCAGAAGATGCGAGTGGGAGAAGAGCAGAAGAGACAAGGCAAGATATCTAACATGTACCAGGATGAAGCTAAGAAAGCACTCAAGACAGCCCTTGAATTAGAGAAGTCTAACGAGATAAACATCGATGGTAGTAAGAAAAAAACTGCAAGCAATAAAAAGCAAAGCGAACAACGTATCAAGGATGCAGAGAAAGAGGCTGAAAGACTTGCAGCAATTGCTAAGAAAGAGAATGAGGATAGGATAAAAAGAGAAGATGCACAGTTCGACCTCATGAATAAGCTGACCATGTCTCAAGCTGAGTATGAAAAGCAGAAACTTACTGAGGAGTTTGACAAGCAGATGGAGATTGCTAATGGTAATGCTGAACTTGAGAAGCTACTACTTGAGCAACTTGGAAAAGATAAAGCAGCCATTGACCAAAAGTATGCAGATGAGGCGGCTAAGAAACAAGAGGAGGCTGATAAGAAAGCTAAGGATGAAGCTGATAAAAAAGCACAGGCACTCAAGCAAGCCCAGGATCTAATCTTCAACATGAACGCTACCCAACAAGAGAAAGATATCAGAGCTCTTGAGGAGAAACTTGCAGAAGATAGAAAGATACTAGGTGACAATGCAGCGGCACAGCTACAACTTACTGAAAAGTTTGAAGCGGATAAGAAAGCCATTGAGACCAAGTACACTCTTGAGAAAATTGAGAACGCTAAGAAAGAGAGAGAGGCCAAGCTTCAACTAGCATCCGATATTGCCAATGGTATCAATGAGGTAGGTAGTGCGTTCATCAAGGACCAAAAGAAACTTGAGAAATTCAACAAGGCCAATGCATTGATTCAGATTGGTATTGATACTGCCAAGGCTATCTCATCCCTTGTTGCTGCATCACAAGCTAACCCATTCAACTCAGTCACAGCAGGTGCAGCAGGTATTGCTCAGTTCGCTAGTGGTATCATTCAGATTGCTACCAATGTTGCTAAAGCAAAGCAGATATTAACATCAGGAGGTGCACCATCAGCAGGAGGTGGAGGTACAAGTTCTGAGGCTTCAGGTGGTGGTGCTAACGTAGCACAGCAAGTACCTCAAGCGGCTCAGTTATTTGGCTCAGCTAATACAGGTAATGTAATGAGTGCAGGTGGTTCTACCAATGAAAGCTCAATGACCGTGACTGCTATCGTATCAGAAAGCCAGGTGACTAACGTACAAAACAAGATAACTAAGATTAACAAAAACGCTGAATTATAATGAACTCACTACAAGCAATCATTGACCACATCGAGCTGTTCTACAATAACCATCTACAGGTTAAGAAAGTAGGCAGTGATTTTAAAGAGCAGTTATACAACTTTGCTACACAGGATGAGAAATATCCGATTGTGTTTGTGGTGCCTGTAGCTGTTACTCCAACCGAGAACACCTCAGAGTTTAATTTTGACATCTACTGCTTTGATATCATCCAAAAGGATAGGGCTAACATCATCACAATCCTTAGCGATACACAGCAGATACTTAATGATCTATATGTATACTACATGGATGGTACTGACTATGCATTTGATGTGGTAGGTGTGCCATCATTCCAAGCACTGAACAATGACTTGCTTGACTACGCTGCAGGCTATGTCATGAACATCACACTTACTGTTAATGATTGGACTGATTGTGCTGTGCCATTGTCAGGGAACTAAACATTTCAAGAGGTTAAAATAATATAGGTATGAGCACACCAAATTGGTGGGGGGATTGGCGGCCTAACCTCACACCTCACACAGGAGATTTACAACCTACCGACTTGATAGAATGTACATCTATTGTTGGAGGTCAGCCTGTAAATACAGCCATTACCGGTCAGCAGATTATAAACGCAGCAGCAGGTGGTGGGGCAACATGGGGAGGTATCACAGGAACGCTATCAAATCAGACCGACTTGCAGAGTGAATTGAATGCTAAGCAAGATACACTAGTCTCAGGTACTAACATTAAGACAATCAATTCAACATCTTTACTAGGTAGTGGTAATATCAATATAGATTCAAGCCCATATGTATTGATAGGGAATCAAATAGGAACACAGGTAACAGGTACAATAGCGAATACGATTAGTGCTAGTCAAATAATAATCCCTAACAAGTTAGTAAACGGGAATGTATTACAAATTAGAAGTAAGGCATTTAAGAGTGTAAGTAGTGGTACTACTAACATCAGGATGTACATTAACACATCCAATAGTTTAAGTGGTGCAACATTGATAGCATCAGCAGCTAACATGACCTCATTACAGATTCAAACATTTTGGAGAGACTTCCCTTTAATTAGTGGCAACCTTTACTGCTACTCACCTGGTACATTAATCTCATCAGATGTAACTAATGGAGCATATACATTGGTACCATTCAATTCTAGCAATACTTATTATTTATTATTTGCAGTACAAAATTTTGCTACTACTGAGATCACTAATTTTATTAACGTGAATGTATCTAAATATGCAGTCTAAGTTTACACATAACGAAATAGAGTACACAATCACAGGACCTATCGAGGTCATCAGTGATACACAACTTCATATTGAAACGGATAAGGGTATCATTCTAGTAGATGATACAATGGATATATATAAAGAATTAATCAATGGCTAGATACGCAAAGAACGGAGATTTCAACATCCTATATCCGACTAGGAGAAAGATGGCTAACATGTTGAAGAGAATAATCATGGAGAAAGGACTCGTACAAGAGGGTACTCTTTATGACTCAGTGCGAATCAATGCCAAGATATCAGGTGCATGGGGTAAGCTAGAAATTCAAATCATAGCCATGTATTACTTTATATTCCTAAACAATGGTGCGTTTCTTTGGAATGGTGGGGTGATACCTCCGTATGACATCGTATCAGAGTTTACTGATAGAATGAACTCAACAGGATTAACTGCTGAGATATATGGGCAGTACACTGAATGGTTAACTAAGAACTACCCTATGCTAGAGGTAGTGCCTATCCTTGAGAATCAGCAAAAGATAACATACACATTTATGCCTGTTGACCCTCCTGCTGATTTCACACCTGGCTTTCCATTAGAGGTCTAACTCTTTTTTCATTGACAGGATATTAAACACATAGATGAGAGGCAGTGCTCCTACCTTCTCACTCTTTGTTATATCACCTTTGGTAAGTCCATAGATGGTCTGCTCCCAAGACCACTTGGCTAGCTTTTGCTCCTGCTCTATCTCTTTAATCTCTTCAGGGTCCATGTCTCTGCGTTCCTCATCACTGAGTTCCTCATCGAGTTCACCACTAAACAGGTTCTCATAGTTCTTTAGAAATGTATCCCTGTACTTTATAAATTCATGCAGGATACCATACACATCAGTGATAGGTAGGTCAAGGAATTTCTCAGCTCTAATGGTGCAATCAAATTCATAAGGCTCAAGCACTTCATCACCCCACTCATTCACTCGACTTTGCCGGTAGCAGATAGCACAAATGTTAGCCATGTTGCTAATGTAGTCATTGATAAAATAATAGTCCAGGTCAATGAACTCATAGAGGGTTAGCTTGTTGAATGGTTTGAACTTCATGCCTAGCACCTCGTGCTTGTACATCTTGGATGGCTCAGATAGGCACCACTTATTTTGTTGGATAAGTTCTTTCATCTCATCCACATCAAGGTCCTCAATAACATCGATAGGTTCATCGGATAAAATAGAAAGAGCCTCACTATTGTAATAGTAGGCTCCCTGGTCTTTGTCTATCTTGTTAAACTCAATGTACTGCTCAAGCGTTACTTGGCTCCACTGCTTGGGTAGCTGTATCATTCTTTACTTGTTTAGCAATTTTCTCAGCAATAAAAATAAGGTAAGGCATGGCAATACTTGCATTCAATTTGCGTATGACTTTAGCCTTTTGCTTGATGTGTGCATCAGCATAGTGTTCAGCAGGTGTAAGGTCCTCTCGTTTAAACATCACAGCTAACATCTCAGAGATATATCCTTTCTCTTTATGCAGTGCAATCTTTTCAATTAGCTTAGTGTCACGTACAGTTAGCCTCATTTGTGCTTTGTACATGTATCCCTCAAGCTCAAGCTCTTCGATTGTTGGGTACTCTTTCTGCTCAAGGGTGTTGAATGCCTTAACGAACTGCACAAAGTCAGCCACATCATGATCCCAAAACTCAGACTCAGGTATTCCAAGGTAAGCAAACACTTTAAGGTGCTTGTCAATGGGGTCGAGTTCCTGATTATTATTGATATCAGTGATGGCTTCGAACTGCTCAATGGTTAGCTCATCTAGTTGGTTGGGAATTTCCCTGTTTAAGATAGTTATCATATTCTAATTTTTGAACAAATATAGGAAATTTATAATATAGGTAGATGGCAAAAAAGAATATTCCAACGTATCAAATCACTATTGATCCTGCCTATGCAGAAAATGGTGAGGACCTTGGCATTGAGCAGATAGCTTTTACAGCTACTCCTGCAATCAAAGTTAAGGGGATGGCATTCAGTTCTCAAGCAAAACCTCTATTCTTTTCTGATGAGTTGAAGTATCGTATTACTGCACCTGCTTTGATACCTATGGAGATCTATCGCTTTGATGAAGATAGCAAAGAGGAGTACAATGTCAAGTTTACTAAGGAAGAGATTGAGCTAATCCATGGCAAGTTCATGAAGCAAATGGTCAACCGAGATTTATTTAATCTTGAGCATGACCAATCTAAGACTGTACCTGCCTATGTCCTTGAGGCTTGGATAGTGGACACACCACTTGAGGACAAAGCCTATTCATCATTTGGTATTGAAGTGCCGGAGGGTACTCTTATGGTTACTGCTCAGGTAACGGATAAGGAATACTACGCAGAACTCGTTGCACAAGAGCAGATAGGATTCAGCATAGAGGGATACCTTGGGATGAAGCTAAAAGAGCAAACAAAAACCAATATACAAATGAACAAGTTACCTGATGGAGAGCATCTAATTGAAGGTAAAGTCTACGTTGTTAAAGACGGAGAAATTACTGAGATTCGTGATGCCGAAATAGTGGAGGCTTCTGAGGAAGTGGCCCTAGAAGATACTGTCGTAGAAGAGACAGTAACAGAAGAAATTCCTGCAGAGGAAGAGACAATGGCGGTTGACCCTGTAGTTGATGCAGAGGCAATCTTAGAAATTGTTAAGCCTCACATGGATGAGCAATTAAATACTGTACTTGCTATGATAGCTGAACTTAAGAATCAACTTGAGGAAGTTCTATCTAAGGAAGTAGAGGAAGAAGAGGTGGTGAGTGAGGCTGTGGCCATGAGTGCACAGCAAAGATTTAGTATAGTAAACAAATTCATAAACAAATAAAACCATGCGTAAATTAAAATTTGATCTTCAAATAGATCCTACAGCTTTATTAGCTGCTAACCCAGAGGCATTCTATTCAAAGGCATATTTGTCTGAGGATACTGCTGATAACTACCGAGCTCTTCCAGGAGTAAAGTACAAAACTAAATTAGCTTCTGTTACTTTCGGTAACATCTTACAAGCTTCATCTTGTGCATTCACTGCACCAACTGATGACCTAGATGCTAAAGAAATTGACGTTTGTGCACTTTCAGCTATGGCTCAAATTTGTCAATTTGACTTAGAGCAATCTTTCCTTTCTTTGCAAATGTCAAAAGGTTCAAACGGAGATTTCTCTGTTGCATCTTTCATGTCTTTCTATTGGTCAGAAATGGCTAACAAAATCAACGGAGATATCGAGATGATCCGTTGGAAAGGTGACACAGGTTCTGCTAATCCTACACTTGCTTTGTGTGATGGTTACCAAAAATTGTTAGGATTAGATCCTGCAGTTGTTAATGGTGGTACAGGTGTGATTGCTAACTTTGCTGCTCTTGAGGCTGCATTGTCTGCTGCTTTCGCTTTACTTCCTGCAACTATTGCAACAAGAACTGCTGACCTTCGTATCTACATGCCTACTCAATTGGTTAACATGTACCGATTAGGAGTAGCTTCAGGCAACACTCAAGCATACATCACTCAAGATTTAGCGTTGACTTTCTTAGGTATCAAAATCGTAGTTTGTCCAGGTATGTCAAACAACACTTTTGTTATCACATTGAAAGATAACCTAATCTATGCATTCGATGCTGAGGGAGATAGCTCTGACCTACGTGCTGTTAACTTAGCTGATACTGTAGCTGAGCCTTACATCCGTACTCGTGCTAACATGAAAGTTGGGTTCAACTATGTTAATCCTACAGAGATCGTATTCTACGCATAATAATTAACCATGAGCCCTCTACTAAGGGGGCTCTTTAATACTTTTTAAACATGTCTTGTCAAGCATTAGAAGCAATCGCAAAATCATGCGACAATAACAGTGGAGGTATTTATGGTATATGGATTAATCAACAAGATGAGATAGCCTCTATCACTCCTGCAGACCCATCAGCGGGTACAGGGTGGACAATCACAGCTATCACTCTTCAGGCTACTCCTGTATTATTTGAAAACTTCTATGTTCGTCGCAACACATCTAACTTCACTGAAGAGTCAAGCATTGACTTAGTGAATGGTAGTTCATATGTTACTCAGACTATCAACTTAATGTTCCACAGACGTGAAGCTGATAAGTCAAGAGCTATTAAAATCCTAGGTGCAGGTCAGCAATACTTGACTGCTATCGTATTGGATGCAAATGGTAAGTTTTGGTACTTCCCTTATATGCAGGTATCTGCTACAGGTGAAGGTTCAGGAACTACCCGTGCTGATGGTTCTAAATATTCAGTTACTTTGGTAGCTGAGAATGAGTACCTAGCATACGAAGTTGACCCATCTGCACTTGCTGCAATCGGTATCATCGTATAAAATCCTGCCTCTCTATATTAAGGCCCTGCCATTGGTGGGGCTTTTTTTATGAACATTTGACAAACCTAAATTAATATAGGTGTGATATACTTAGATCAAGGTGTTATTAATCAGTTTGTATTGACTTTATCAGAGGTCACTACGGTTACTACACCACACTACTTATTTGTGTTCACCAACGAAATGAATACCACAAGCACACCACAGCTCTTCACATCTGCTGATACGAGTGCTTACCCTGAAAGATACAATCTGTTTACTCTTGATGAGCCAACGGATGTAACACTCTTGAAAGGTCAGTACGTTTACCAGGTATATGAGAGCTCTACACCATTTGTTTTACCCCTATCAATCAATCAAACTACAGGTGTAGTTATTGAAGAGGGTAGGCTTGTAGTGAGTGGTCCTGCAGGTACATCAATATACGATTAAAATATGGCTTGGTACGAAAGACTATTTAACAGCAAACCAAAAGGCCCCGAAGTTGTGGAGGGCTATCAATCATTTAGCACCCCATTCCTACCGGTAGGAAGAGGAAACTTGACATTACCCTATGTGAATGGCAGATACGTTCAGGAGTCTTGGGTTAGATTTGGGGAGGGGAACCTTTACCCCGAAATGCTTAACCAAATGTACTACAGCTCGCCTCTTCATGGTGCCATTGTAGACTTCAAAACAAATGCTGTAATTGGTGGAGGTTTCAATCTTACCACTGACAAGCTAACACCACAGGAAAAACTAGATATGTTTAGCTTTGAAAAGAAAGCTAACCTTAAGCACACCGTGAAAGCTGTCACTAAGCAGTTAATCATCCACAATCGTGTGTACTTTAAGCTATATTTTGGTGAGAAAAGAAAGCTAATCAAGATAGAGAACGTATCACCTGAGAAAGTAAGGGTATCACCATGTAAAAAATACTACTATTTGTCAGATGATTGGAGTACCAGGATAGATACGGAGGTCATCAAGCCTTACCACATTACCTGTACTGATGATATTCAGCTATATTGCTACGAGGTTAAGTCAGTAGGGCAGGACTACTATCCGCTACCTACCTATACGAGTGCTCTAAATTTTGCGTTTTTGAGTGGCGAACTTTCCTATTTTGCCAAGAGCAACATTCAAAATAGTGTGTTCCCATCATTTGCTATGATGTTCCCAAAACGACCGCAGTCTGAGGAGGAGAAACACATGATCAAGGAAACAATTGACAGGTTGAAAGGTGCAGCCAATGCAGGTAAAGCTGTGGCATTCTTTGCCAATAGTGCGGACCAACTTCCAAAGATTGAAAGCCTACCAACCAATGGAAATGATAAGCTATTTCATGAGGCATCTGCACTGAACACGGAGCAGATTTGTTTTGCTCACACCATTGACCCTATCTTGATGGGTATTCGTACCACAGGTAGCTTAGGTAATGGGTCCGATATCAAGCAAGCCTATGTGATATTTGAAAAGAATGTAGTGATGGAGCTACGTCAACAGGTGGTGACTATCTTCCAAGAGATTCTGACCATTGCACGCATCCCTGCTGAGTTCACTATCAATAACTTTCAAATCATTAACGAGACTATCGTGGAGCTTGAGGGTGACAGCTCTAAGACTAATGATGCATTGAACACATTGAGTCCATTGGTAGCTACCAAGGTGCTTGAGACAATGACCATTAACGAGATTAGAGCACTTGCTTCATTGCCTCCTGTAGATGGTGGAGATGTTACACAAGCGGCTGCCAATGCAGCGGCACAAACACCTGCAATCTGATGTTATATTTTATCACTGAAACCTACTTAAAAACTAACACACCCATCACAGCCAATGTGGATGTTACTGATGTGACCCCATACATAGCAACACAATCGGCATTAAGGATACAACCTATCCTGGGCACTACGTTCTACAACTATCTATTGAATGCATACAATACTCAGACCCTTACACCCGATGAAATAGATCTAGTTGAGTTCATTCAACCGGTCATTGCATGGAGGTCTGCGGAAGATGCTGTGTTTGGGTTGACCTATCAGCTAAAAAACAAGGGATTGCAAACTCAAAACGGTGACTACTCTGCAAGCGTATCACGTTCAGAGGTGGCATTTGGCATGGAGCACTATGCTCAAAAGGCTTCATTCTTTGAACAACGTCTAATCAGATGGCTATTAGCTAATAGAAATCTATTCCCTTTATTCATCAGTACAACTAACATGGATACTGACCTAAGACCAATGTTTAACACCTGCTCTTGCATCAATCAATATCAAACTACCTGCACAGGATTGTGTGGTAACTTCAGAGAGAACGGATATAACAACAGTATCTTAATATTATAATGGAGTCACAGCTTGCTATTTTATTGAAAACAATGCAGGCAAATTGGCTCAAGCTATTGGCTATGATTGGTACATTCTTAATGCCTATCTCAGGGCTATTGTTCCTTGTTGGTTTTGTTATTGTACTTGATACTATCACAGGCATTTGGAAATCAATCAAGCACAAGGTACCTGTGACAAGTAGAGGCCTTAGTGCGATAGCAAGCAAGATGCTACTCTACCAAGTTACCGTGATTCTATTCTATATGATAGACCAATTCATACTAAATAATATTATACTGCAATTCTTTTCAGTTCAATTATTGCTCACTAAGGTGCTTGCTCTTATCCTGGTATCAATAGAGGTAATGAGTATCAATGAGAACTACAAAGCAGTGAAAGGTCTTGACCTATGGCAGGCCATGAAGAACTTGTTTGCAAGAGCTAAAGAGATAAAAAAAGAGGTCGATGAAATTAGACACAACGAAGATATATCAGGAACGCCTATCTAACTCTCAATACTTCCATGAGGAGTCTGAGAAAAAACAAATTTATTTACACCACACCGCAGGCAATGGCAACCCCGTAGCTGTGTCACGTTGGTGGAATAGCAACGGAGATAGGATAGCTACTGCATTCGTGGTAGGTGAGAAAGGAAGTATTGTGCAGTGCTTTTCATCTAGGCATTGGGCTTACCATCTAGGCATAGATAGTCAAGACTTCTCAGCTCATGGACTCAAATACCAAAACCTAAACAAGCTTAGTGTTGGTATTGAGATATGCAATTGGGGTCCATTGAAACTGAAGGATGGCAAGTACTACAACTATGTCAAGGGAGTGGTTGACCAATCAATGGTTACTACCTTAGATACTCCATATAAGGGTAACAAATATTGGTATAAGTACACCGATGAGCAGATTGAAAGCACCCGTCAATTGGTGGAGTATTTGTGTGATACTTATGACATTCCTAAGACTTACCGGTCAGAAATATTTGCAATAGACAAAGAGGCATTCAAAGGTACTGCAGGGATCTACACGCATAACTCAGTACGCAAAGATAAGGCTGATATTTACCCATGCCCCCGAATGATAGAAATGCTCAAAAACCTATAACAGATGAGGAGTTTAATAATTATTTTGTCGCTAATTTCTACTATATTTTCGACATCCTGCTCAGCTCCTAAGCGTGCTCAATGGCACTATAAGAAAGCTCTTAAGAATGGATTGAAAGTAGTCCAGGATAGTGACACCATCCGGATAGCTACCATTGACAGCATCCCTGTTATTAAGAATGATACTATCGTATGGGAGAAGTTCTATACTACAAAGGATACTATCATCCAATTTAAGAATATCTATGTGCCTAAGACAAGATTCCAGGAGAGAATACTCTACAAGGAAAGGGTGAAAACACTAAAGATAAAAGGGGATACTCAGTGGAAAACAGCTAAAGCTAAGCAGGTAGTAAAATACAGATGGGCATGGTGGCCTATTGTTATTTCATTCTTTATTGGTATCTTGCTCCGTTTTTTAATTCAAAAGGGGCTACTTGACAGGATTGCCCTGCTGTTTAAGCTATGAGAAAACGACTATTTTATGACATTGAGACCTCTTTCAATGTCGGAGTGTTCTGGAGAACAGGATACAACCTAACAATTAACACCGGGGATATCATTCACGAGAGGGCTATCATCTGTATATGCTATAAATGGGAGGGTGAGGATGAAATTCACAGCCTAACATGGTCCAAAAGTCAGAGTGATAAGAAAATGATTGAGGCCTTTGTCAAGGTACTCCATGAAGCGGATGAAATTGTGGCTCACAATGGTGATAGATTCGACCTCAAATGGATACGCACAAGAGCTTTATTTCATGGCATTAGTGTTATGCCATCACCTAAGACCATAGACACGCTTAAATGGGCTAAAAGATACTTTAATTTTAACAGCAATAAACTTGACTACATTGCTAAGCTACTCAAGGTAGGTGCTAAGATGGAAACGGGAGGACTTGACCTGTGGAAAGACATCGTATTTAGAAAAGACCAGGAGGCACTTGATAAGATGGTAGAGTATTGTAAGATGGATGTTGAGGTACTTGAGGCAGTATTCAATAAACTAAACAGCTACACAACCCCACAGCATAACTATGCAGTGCAGCATGGAGGAGATAAGTATGAATGCCCTGAATGTGGAGGTACTAATTATGTATACAATAAGAAAGTAGTCACTGCTGCCGGTACTGTGCACCATTGGCTCAGATGTAGAGATTGCAAAAAGCACAATAAGGTAAATCATTTAGTATTTACCAAGTACCAAGAGTATTTATATACTCGCAAAAAAAATATTTCTTAAGGTTATTCCCTTATTTTTACTGAGTTTATTCAGGCTATTCCCTTGATTTCTTATTTAGAATCATTCTAAATTTGTGCATAATTAAAAAAAAATGTGCAAAATAATTTGCAGATATGAAACTTTTTGTATCTTTGTCAGGTATTAACACTTAAAAATTTAGTTATGATAGAAACAATTAAAGCGTATGAGCAGGAACTTAAGTTCCAATATGAGGAGCTGATGGATGCATTTGGTCCATTGGACTCAGCTACACAAAGAGCATTCTTAGAATGGAATGTAATGGATGAATTACTAACCCGTTTAAACTTACAAGATGAAACTATTTAAGAACCCATTTAGAGACCTGGACAAAGAGGGTAGAATGATGTTGAATACCATTTGTGAATTTGGCATGTTAGTAGGATTTCTCGCTGCCTCATTTTTATTAATCGCTTATTTTATAATTTTATGATTACCGTTAAATATCCCCTAGCTGAATTTGACTATGACCACTTTTATGGTGAGCTTATATTTGAACTTCAACGTACTGAAGATAATGAATACGATCTAGTTATTAATCAAGTTGTAGCCTTCCATCATGGAATGGAGATAGAGCTCGAATACATCCTAACCGATGCTGAACACATGGAGCTATTATCTGACCTGTATGATGAGGTAGCTGACATCAACCTGTATGAAGAGTTAAAACAGGAGGAGCAGGACTACCATGATGACCTTAACTATGAATGTTGGAAGCATGAACAATAGCATGGACTTGTTTAAGATGGCTCAATGGTGGACCAAGCAGTCATTAGCAGGAGACAAGGGAGGCTCCTTTAATACCTCCCTATATTTTGAATACTTAAAATGCAGAACACAATGTACAGATTACTTTACTACTACGAAAACAGGCTTAGCGAAGAATATAGTTTCGACAGTTATGCCTTGTGCAAATGGCAAGTAGCTGAATTTACTAGGTTAGGTACTCACATTTACGGACACTTTGTAATTGAGAAGATATGCGACAAGATAAAATACTAGAAATACTATACCCATACATTCCTGCTCAAGTACTTGGTGACTATCTTGGGTTGACTGTATCTCAGGTGTACAATAGAACGTACAAAAGAGGTATTAAGAAAGACACAAAAGTA
>OGWN01000015.1_pt1 | contig 28746 bp, 61 predicted proteins | sample 1575921 | NCBI WGS metagenome assembly OGWN01 (sample SAMN07581531, study PRJEB24739) | freshwater metagenome
GTTTCCCAGTCACGATAGATGAAGTATTAAAACAGTTGAAAGTGGTAGAAAAGTGTTAGGGGGTTCTCGCCCATCAGATTTGTCTAAGTCTAGTATGCTGCATTGTGTCGAGTATGCTGAGGTTTATGGTCTGAGGGGTGGACTGACCAAGAAAGTGCGTTTTGAGCCACCAAAGAAACGCAAAATCGCGTAAGTCATTGATAAGTTAACAACTCTACACAAAGCCGCTTTGCATATCTCGCTGGAACCCGCATACTTAGAAGCTAAGTCATTGATTTTATTGTAATTAGTCGGGTAATTAGACAGAGGGTGTTGCCTATTTTTTAGGCAGTCGGCTTGTATCCCAAGCTGGTGGCGGCTCTTACGGACGAAAACCGCTGAAACCCACGCCCATGGCCTGTCTAATTACAGAGGGGTTATATCCAGTGGGTTTGAGTGGGGTATTTAGACAATTAGACAATTATACAGTAAAAAATAATAGTTTCCTTAGAGAGCGTCCTGTTTGGTCATCACGCGATGAGACACAAGTGTTACACATAACACACCAATCTACAGAGACCCATTTGGAAAAAATCGCATATTTGTCTAATTGCGTAAAATCAAGGACTTACGAGCTGCCTATTTTTTAAGCAAATCCTCGCAAACCCGCACCACATCAGCTTTTAGACAATTATACGCCCTGTATTTAGCCAACTCCCACAAACCAACGCAACTCTGGCTAATTGATACACTTCTGTATGCACTTGTGCTACACTTAAAAACTAACGAGTTGTATCATGTTTTGACCCGTGTTACACTTCTGTATGCACTTCTGTACAACCCCTCGGAGATACACACCATGCCCAAAGGCGTTCGATTGTCCCAAACCATCCCTGCTTCCGTGTATGAAACGCTGATCGAATCGGCAAAACAACGTGGGCTTACCCCATCTCAACTGCTCACAAATATGATTATTTCATATGCCCCACCGCCCAATAAGTTCCCAAAACTGCCACGAGAAGTAGCCAATGACCTGCTTGAAGACTTAGATTTTGGAGAGTAACGCCATGCTAAACATCATCACAGTCCAGATCAAAAACGTATACGGCGAGGAAAAAGTGTACCCGCTGTGTGAGAAAGCCGAGTTGTTCTGTGGACTACTGAAACAAAAAACGTTCACACCTACAGACATTGGGTTCATCAAAGCATTAGGATTTCGTGTGTTGGTAGAGCCTGATTACCCCAAAGAACTGTAATGGGAGGACGCATGGAAGAACCACTATGCGGAGGATTAACCCATGAACAGAAACTCGAAGGAGCACAATCAAATGACTGACCACAAACACCAACCAAACCTGCCGTACACACCAGCAAATGCCACGGATATCCGTAAGACCTATCATAAACATGGATTCGTGCCGCCATCGACCATCCCCGGATACTTTGAACACCGCCGCGCTGCAATCCTTGGACTTATGACATACGAGGAGTTTCCGATTGAATTACGAAAAGATAAAGGCTAACGGGCAAATATACATAAGAGCCCCAGCTGTTAAACGTGGGTGGTGTATAGGGTGCGTAAATGAAAGATTCAAAATTTCACGCGACTTCTGTGACGAACTAGAATCCCAAACAGCTAATGGATGCGTCGGAGCGGTAATTATCGAAAACACACCCGAAGCCATAGAAAGGTATGAAGTCCAAGTGGTAATTGCACGACTGGAGGGCGAGTCATGAGAACAGTAATTATTAGGGAAATCAAGTACTTAATAGTTCCTGAGGTAACTAAAATAAACCCATGTTCGGGGTGTGACGTCATGCGCAGTACAGAAGGTAAATGCACTATAACCAGAAAAGACTTAGAGCATCTACACAATTCGGTTAAATGCGGTCAGGCCAGCATCATATACATAGAGCGCACCCGCGAAGCAGTTAAAGAGTATCGAGTAGTACGAATGGTAGGACGCTTGGAGGGTGCAATATGAGTCGAATAGGGGATAAGTTGACTATCGTGGTCGTGGCTGTGCCGGAGTCTGGGGCTAGAGATCAGGACGAAATGTGTGCCGAGTGTATATTTAATACTCAAGAAAATTGTGATGACATGGGATGCGTCGCGACTAGCACAAACGGCTGTGATGACGTTATTTTCGTACCCGAAGGGGATGCTGACCGATACATAGTCAGGGCGATGGAGCGGAGGATGGAATGAGTGTATGTATGAAATGTGGGGAGGATATAACCCCACCGGAGCGCACTAAGCTGGCTAACACCTGTCTCAAATGCGGAGAACTAGATGCCAAGGAAGCCCGTAAGTCGTGGTGTATCGCACCCCTGAATAAGTCGAATTACGTGCTCGTGACTGACCCGACCATGTTGAAACAACTTAACCCGAAAAGGATTGGACTATGAACCAGCTACTTGAATACCGCCTGAAAGTATCGTTGCGTGTAGGCACATATAAAAGTCACTTGGAGATGCAGGAGTTTGCTTCGCGGTTATCTGAGGTTATGGGTAACTACTGCAAGTGTAATTCGGACGTTGTATGTGATGGTATTCCCACCGTGGACGTTATCTATGAACCATCCAAACCTCAGTAACACCCCGAAACTCTACTCACACTCAGAGTTGTCCAAACCAGCACCTATCATCGCCCAGCCGTCGATCAAACCAAAACAAGAAAATCCTTATTTATCAGCACTTTACGCTGTGGGGGAAGCATGGATATGAACGCTCAATGGAACTTCGTCGAGGAGAATAAAGGTACTTATCCGTTCTGGGAAGTAGTTATTGACGGTAGAAAAGTAGGAATTCTTGTGCATCGACCTGACTGCTACAAATTGACCATATACACAAAAGGGCATCATGACTACTGGTCTCAGGACTACGAAACGCTACCGGGGGCTAAAGACGCTTTCTTGCATGAGTATGTAGCACTACGACTGGAGGGAAAAGTATGAAGTGGTACGAAATTTTATTCTGGCTGGTGTTCGCCCTGTTTTGCCTCAATAAAGCAGCAGGTATCGTAGACAACTACTTCATTGGGTATGAAGACGATGAAGCCACGGAGGTAAGTAAATGAAAATTTTAGTTGAGAAGGCGGTAATCGAGCAGGCGTTGGAGGCTTTGGAATTTGCAGGTGGATACAGCAACGGACACGGCAGGTCATTTAGACAAAGCGCAGCTAGCGTGGAAGCCATCACCGCCCTGCGAGAAGCGTTAGCTAAACCATGTGTAAATGGGTGTGATACAAGCAATGGTCGTTGTGTTGATTGTCCCGATTCTGTTTCCGAGCAAGCAGAGCAGGAGCCGGTGGTGGAACGCTTTGAAAAAATGCACGCAAATGGCGATGTCTGGATCACAACACTTGCCGCCGCTGCTATCGCACGAAACGCCGCCACGCAGCAAGCAGAGCGGGAGCCGTTGATGATTACGCCGGGGGGCGGTGCGTTTCCGTTTGCCGTGGTCGGTGAGATTGAGCAAGTAGAGCAGGAGTCTGTGGCTACCGTAGCAATAAATAATTGGGGAGAGTTTAAGGTTATTCGCGTAGCTTTACCGGAAGGCAAGCATGACCTCTATGCCGCCCCTGTCCGTACAAAAGACCTGATTGATGGTGAAAAGTTTTTGCTTATCGAAGCGTATGAAACGCAAAAGCACAAGTGGACTGCTATGGATTTTATTGATGCCGTCATTGCCGCTGATAGGGAGAAGAACCGTGGATAAAACTGAAATGGTGCAAGAACTTTCTGGTTTGCTTGACGAGCCGCCGAGTGACTCGGTGTTTGAATTTGGAAAGATGCTTGAACGCACATTACGCCGAGAAACAAACCGACCTGTAGACACTGGCGCAGGATTTAATGAGTTCAATTTATGGGCAAAGTACCAAGGTCGTGAATTTTTTATTACCGTCAAGCTGGCTCGTAGCTCAATGAATTAGGGAGAAGAACAAATGATTACACTAACCACAGAACAGGCACAGCAGATAGAGGAAGCGTTAGAGCAACTGGGTGAATTTCTGAACGCCGCAACCCCTTCCTTCGTTGACGAATCAAAATCGGAAGCCCTGTCCACAATCCGTGCAGCGAGAGCGCAGGATCAAGCAGAGCAGGAGCCGGTGGCGAGTGTTCGATGGGGTAGATACAAAGAGTGCGAATGGACTGCTACCGAACGACTGCATGAACTGCTGGGGCGTTACCGAGAAGGACAAACACCTCTTCAACTTTACGCCTCGCCTGTCCGTACAAAAGACCTGACGGATGATGAATTGGATGTGTTTTTTAATATGTATTGGCAAGGAAAAGACGATGCCGATGTGGATTTAATTGAGGTATTTCGTGCCGTCATCCAGAAATACAAGGAGAAGAATAAATGAACGAACAAATTGAAAAACTTGCTGTACAGGCATTTTCGTTTGCCTCGGCCGCTGATGATTCTGATGAGTCTGATGCTAATTGGTGGAACGCATATAACGAAAAGTTCGCCGAGTTGATTGTGGAAGAATGTGTTAAATTTGTGCCGAGCGCAACTCAGTCAAACGCTATTTTGAAACATTTCGGAGTTGAATGATGAACAACGAAGATTACATCCAAACATACGACGACGAAGTGCGCGATGAATATGCCGCTGGAGACTCTAATAGTGAATATGACACCGGGTACATAGATGCGGCTACTAGCTGCGCCGCAGCCATCCGAGCAAGGAGTGATAAATGAGTATAGGGCACTATATCTGCGCCGCGACCGGCGTGGGGTACTTCATCATTGGGTGTGAGCAGCTATACAAAAAGTCCTTCTCTAACGCAATCACATGGTTTGGGTATAGCTTCGCACAAATTGGACTATGGATGAATCTCAAATGACTGACAGAGAACTATTGGAACTGGCTGCGAAGGCGGCTGGCGCAGAGTGGGTAAACAATGAATATGAATCTGGCTGGATCTTGGGTGATTGTTGGTGGAACCCACTAACCGATGACGGCGATGCGCTGCGTCTGGCGGTGAAGTTGGGATTGGATATTGAGTCTGACTTACCGGCACATCTTGTCGAAGTTTGGTTTCCTAACGGGATAAATACATGCGGAAGCGTTTACGAGCCATATGGCAATGACCCATACGCAGCAACCCGCCGAGCCATTGTGAGAGCGGCCGCAGAAATTGGAAAGGATATGAAATGACTGAACTAACAATGGTCTACGCACCCCAATGGCTTCTGGTATCACTAGGAGTTGTTCTTTTTTGTTTCGGTATCTTTTTAGGGAGGATCAGTAAATGATTGACTTTACCGGCTGCATCGTTAAACAGCGTGCATTAAATGGAGGCACACAAACTATATATAAGTTCCCCAATGGGTATGGCGCAAGTGTTATCTGTGGCGGGCTTTATACCTTTGGGGACGACGAGCATCCCTATGAGCTGGCTGTGATTAAGTTCCGCACAGATAAAGACGGGTTTGATTTGTGTTATGACACACCTATCACTGACGACGTTATCGGCTACCAAACGGGCGAACAAATCATTCAATTGCTCATGCAAATCAAGGACTTACCAAATGAACCGACGTAGAAAAATGATCGCGTACCGGCGTAGCCATCGGTACTTAGAAGGTATGAAAATCGCCGGTCTTATTAGCGGGTTGCGTGGTGCGATTCGTACTTTTATGGAGGAACACAAATGATGGCGATTGTAAGCGGAATAGGCCTAGCAGCGTCAGTATTTAATATGTGCCTCGCATTGTGGGATAGGGACGGAAACCTAGCGGTAGCATGGGGAAGTGCAGCAATCTGGGCATTAGCTTGTTTTTTAGGAGATATGGCATAGATGAAACGCAACCTGACTAACCATGAGTGTGTCGCATATGCGGCAAGGCGGGAAAATTTCAGTAACAAGGGGGGCAGTATATTCGGACGGGTAAACAAGTGGTACGGAGACCCGTACAAAGATGGAATAGCTGTAACTTTTACGGTTTATTCGTATGGCTCGCACTTCCCCATGTATGTATATGACTATGACACAGAGCGGTGGTATGGCAACAGCAGTAAGTACAGCCTCACTACGTCGAAGCATCAAACAATCATGCGCCCACCAATCGTGGAGCAATGGTTCCCCACTCATGAACTAACCCAAATCGCCACCCGTGGCTTACTTCGCACAATGGAAAGGAGGCTTGCAGCTTGAACTCAGATAACCATCCACGCTATAAACGCATGGCAAAAGATGGCATGACGCTGGATGAAATCGCCCAGCATTTTGGGCTAACACGAGAACGCATCCGGCAGATCGAAGCCAAAGCACTACGCAAACTGAAACGCAAACTGGCTATCCGTGGCCTGACATTTAACGATTTACTCAACTCACTTTATAAGGAATAAACAAATGAAATACTCTGATCTCAAGACTTCTATCGTCGAACAATTCAAGACTACTAACCAGATTGGTTTCCTGCTGCTCGGCCAGCCGGGTGGTGGTAAGTCTGCTCTGGCTCGTGACATTGGTCGTGACCTAGGCTTCGATAAGGTAGTAGAGTTTAATGCTTCGCTTCGTGACCCTGTTGACCTGCTCGGTACTCCCAGTATTGACGGTGAGACTACTAAGTGGCGTAAGCCTGACGATCTAGCTGCCCTAGAAACTGGCCGTAATCTGCTGGTTATCGAGGAGTTGACGGATTGTAGTACCCCTATGCAAAACGCATGCTGCGGCCTGATCTATGACCGCAAGGTAGGCAACCTTCACCTATCACCAGAGACTTATATCATCGCGTCGGGCAATCGAACTGAGGACAAATCTGGCGCGTATCGTCTAAGCACTAAGCTGGCTAATCGTATGCGTATTTTCGACTTCGATGTGACCATTGATGACTGGGCTGAGTGGGCTCTGGGTGCTGGTGTTGACCATGTGCTGGTTCAGTTCCTGCGTTTCAAGCCTGACCTGCTGACTGCGTTTGACCCGAATGCTCGTGTGTCTCCGACCCCTCGTGCTTGGGAGCGTGTGAGCCTTATCCCGTCTGACATGCCACCGACTATCTTTATGGCTAACGTGGCTGGTGATGTGGGTGAGGCTGCTGCCGCTACATATACGGCGTTCCGTAAGATTTATGAGTCGCTGCCTGACCCTGATGAAATCATGATGAACCCAGCCAAGGCTAAGATTCCTGAGAAGATGGATGTACTGTATGCCCTGACTGGTGCTATTGCCCACCGTATTACCGAAGACAACTTCGACCGTGCTATCGAGTTCATTAACCGTATGCCGCCGGAGTTCTCGGTTATGTGTGTGCAAGATGCCATGAAGCTGACGCCAGAAATTAAGAAGACCAAGGCGTTCGTGCAGTGGGCTGTAAAAAACTCTAAAGTAGTTATTTAACCGGGATGGGGGCGCAAGCCCCCTCCTAGGAGACTTATATGGGAGTACGACTATCGCCTTCAGTAGCGGATCAAGTAGCCGAACTTGAAGAGGACTACAGAAACTTAATTGAAGAGAGTGAGCAGTTGCAGAAGTTGATGGCCTCGACCCTTGTTGATTATAAAGACTTACAACTTTATGTCGGTAGCCTTGAGCAAGAACTCGAATGGTATCAAGCTACGTTTCCCGAGGGGGCTGATGCCTATGCCTGTATGCGGAGAATGGAATGATGTGGGAAGCACACGAAGAAAACAAGGAGCTGAAAGACCAGCTTATACAGAGCAACAAGCACATCGCTCAGTTGCAAATCACCAACCGCGTATTGAATAATTCTCTGCGACAGTACAGCTTTATTCTTGATTGGCTGCGTACCAACGGCCATGCTGACTTACTTATCGCTGCTGAGGTATCGACACGAATGGAGCAAGGTGATGAAACTTCCAAATAATCCCACGTGGACAAAAACTGAAGATGCACAAGAAAAGCTGCTAGATCAAGCACTCAAAGAAATAGCAGATCTAAGAGCACGGATTGAGTTTTTCAAAAAGGAAGTTGACCGATACCGACTAAAACACCAAGAAGAATTAAGCATTAGGGTGTGGTTAATGCGCCACGGGTACAACGATATAGTCCAAGCGGCTAAGGTCGCTATGAGAATGGAGAAAGCTAATGAAAATTGAACTAGAGATTGATGATGAAGAGGTTAACAAGTACATCAAAACTGCTGTTAAACAACAGCTAGACAAGCGCTTGGCAAATTATTGTCGGACTGTGGTTGCCTCGTACTGGACTCAAGAGCAGATCAACGACCAGATCAAGAAAGAAGTAGGTAGCAAAATCGGGCCGCAAGTGGAGAAAGCCCTTGGTGATTGGGATAAGATTCGCCCGAAGATTATGGACGCAGCAGAGAAAGCTATTGTTAACCGCACTAGCCGCATGATTAAACGACTGGAGGAAGCATAATGGAATTGTCATTTCTTTTTGGGTGGGCAGTCACGGCCACAATCGCAGCAGTATGGTACTCAGCTAGAGAACAGTTTATGAAGAAGCGCATGCTGTGGAATCTCAAGATGATGATACAACTGGCCGCGAACAAAGCCAAAGTAACTCGCCAAGGGGATACTCTTACATTCTTTTATGAGAATGAGTACGAGCGCAATGAAATTAGTGTTCAGGTTAGAGATAAATGAAAACCGATGAACAGGTAGCCGAGGAAGTAGCCATGCGGCTAGACGGAAAAAAGTTGTATAAAGTCTGGGCATCTGAAACTGTGTACTACTGTCAGAAAGTATGGGCGTATAACGAAGACGATGCTGCAGAGCAAGCCTTACCTGAAGAGTGGGGAGACCCAGTAGATAGTCAGCACTTTGAAGTAATTGATACGGAATTAATTGAACAGGAGTAATAATGAGCCACGTTACTAAATTAGATAAGGCCAAGGTAGCAATCGGTCTAGACCATCCGTTCTTTGCATCAATTCTATACAAGCGGCAGCTTGTTGAGCGCAAGGATATCCCAACACTGGCAGTATCGAACCGTGGGACTATTTACTACAACCCTGAGTTCGTCGAGACGCTTACTGTCCCGCAGCTTGTATGGGGTTTGTGCCATGAGGTTGGTCATGTTATCTGCCAGCATGCTATCCGTCAGGGTGATCGTGACCATAAGAAGTGGAACTACGCTGGTGATGCATGGATTAACGACACGCTAGATAACTGCAATGTGGGGCAGCGTATCCCTAACACCGTAGATATGCATGGGTCTAAGGACAAAACGACCGAGCAGATTTATGACGAACTGCCCGACAACCCACAAGGCGGTGGAAAAGGTGGTAAGGGTAAAGGCCAAGGTGGTAGTGGTGGAGGTGATTACATGGACGGCGATGGTATGGGTGAAGATATCATCAACGAAGGTGCACCACTTACTGAGTATGAGAAACAGGAAATCGAAGCCCAGACTAAGATTGACGTTGCGGAAGCTGCCCAAGTAGCCAAGGCCAAGGGTAAGTTACCGGGTGCTCTGGCTGAGTTTGTAGCCGATATCCTCAACCCCAAGACTCCGTGGCACGAAATCCTAGAGCGGTATATGACCGACATGGCTAAGGGTGACTACTCATGGGCGCGTCCTAACCGTCGTTTCATGAGCCAGCGTATGTATCTGCCAAGCGTAGGCCGTGTGCCAAAACTGGGTGAGGTTGTTATCCAAGTAGATATTTCTGGGTCGGTTAGCCGTGAGGAAATCGCATACTACAACGGGCATCTCAAGCGCATCATCGAACAGACTCATCCGGAGAAAGTACACGTTATCTACACCGACACGGAAGTTCAACACCACGATGAGTTCGAAAACCCTGAGGATGTGCAGATTAATTTCTACTCTGGTGGCGGTACACATATGCCAGCAGGGTTTGACTACATCGACGAGAAGGGTATTGACCCGCAAGTATTCATCACCCTGACAGACGGCTACACGGATTTCCCTGAGTCTGTACCATGCCCGTCCATCTGGTGTATCAGCAGCGAGAACATCACGGCTCCGGACTGTGCCGGTGAAACAATTCACTTCGATATGGGGGAATAAATGGGCAGCCTAACCCGACAGGGGGCAGATATTGAATGGGTTGTTGATGACGATGTGTACTGGAGTATCCATTCCGATAGATCAGCGCGTCCGGCCACACTGTATCGAATCAATCCCGGTGAGGTACTGAGTACACGTCTAGCGTATGTAAACCAGAATAAACGCGGCACGTATGAAAGTCTGATACACCGCGCTAATTATGGGGTATGGACTCTAGGGGAGTTCACTGACCTACAAGAAGCCAAAAACACAATCCTTGCAGCACTAACAATTCAACGACTGGAGAATAACTAAATGAGTTTGTCACAAGACCAAATCCTTAATATGGCTAAAGAAGCAACGGCTGTTATCGAGTTCAGTGAAGACATGTTGGGCAAGCGTACATACAACGCTGTTATGAAAGCCCTTAACCAAGGGTACATCCCTACCCGTTCGGGTGTTGCAGCTAAGTATTACAGCCTGTTGACTTCCCATTTCAAGATGCCGCGCATGGTGTTTAGCCGTGGTGCCCGTTGGTGGGACGGTGTGCATCTAGTAAACCTGCCGGACGAGTGCGCTGACCCGCTGGCTGAGTTCTGGACGGCAGACCGTGTGCTGTACCGCATGGAGAATCAAGAAGAATACAACAACGCTGTTGCAAGTAATGGGTATATGTATAGCGGTATTCGAGAAGCTGTCCAAGAGCCGGACTACAAGAAGTTAATCCAACAAAGCCGAGCCAACGAGTATGCATATATGCGTATCCTCAACACTAAAGACGTAATGTACTTCGACGCTATTGCCAGTAAGTATGTAGGTACAGACGACTATAAAGCGAAACTTGAGACTGCCAAGCGCATGATGCAAGGCGGAACTATGACGTTCAAACTGAAAGGTGGTGCGTAATGGGTTGTGATATTCATATGGTGTTGGAGCGTAGGATTCGTGGGGAATGGGTAGGAATGCATAGTTATCGCGGTATTGAGCCCGCTGCTGTTGATGCTTATTCACTATCAGAGCAAGAGGTTCCGCCGCTAAAAAGCTGGATTACATACAAAATTATGAGCCGCAATTACGACTTGTTTGGGGAACTTGCTGGTGTTCGTTGGGAGGGTTCATTAGGCAACGAACCGCGTGGCTTGCCTGAAGACATGTCGCAGCTTACCCGTGTATTATCAGAAGAGTGGGCCGGAGATGGGCACAGCCACAGTCACCTATCATTGCTCGAATTTGTGCAAGCGTACTGTGCAAGCGAAGGAACCACAGATAAACTTGTAGCCCACAAACTAAACCCCACAAATGAATCAAGTAAATGGTTCATGGATGTATGTACAAAAGTCTCAGGGGTGGATATTTTTGATGAAGAGTTTGATGCGTTTCGCATTTGTTTCTGGTTTGACAACTAATCATGAGCATCCGGCGGGAGGTACATCCAACACGGCAGCGCATAGCCAACAAGCTACAAGAGCTAGGCGCAATGACCAAATATCAGATTGCCGAGGTCTGCTTTGTATCGTTCAGAAATGTAAACGAGTACCTGAAACTGATGCACGAGGACATGGAGGTGTATATCCACTCGTGGATCAGGAGCGGTTCCGGCGGTGGGTCATGGACAAAGGTATGGGCGTACGGTGATGGGCGAGATGCACGAAAGCCTAGACCCACTACCCCTGCCGAGCGTTCTCGCAAGCGTAGGCAAGACCCAGAAATAGCAATTAATGAACTACTTAAGAAACGCTCTCAACGATTTGCTGAACGAATGAGGAGGCTATATGGAAATCCCACAGAAAGTACTTGAAAAGTACTGGGACATTAACTTATATGACGACTGGCACGACTGGACTATTGACCACTGGAAGGAGCGGTTAGCAAGACTTCAGATTGACGTGTCAGATGTTAATTACTCAGGGTTTTGGTCTCAGGGCGACGGGGCGTGTTTCACGGGTAATGTCCGAGGTAACCAGATGCGTAAGTTCATGCGTATGCATGGTATGCGAGAGCGGTTCAGGGCTATTTACGAGGGGTGTAAGCACTTTAACGTAGACATCGACATCCACAGAAACAGCCACCACTACTCTCACCCATATTGCGTGTCGGTTAACGTCGAGGTGGAGTATCCCGGATGGACTGAACAGTCTGAGGATATGCGTGATGTACTGGTCTGGACGCTCTATCAGGAGGCCGAGTCTGATTTCAGATTCTTTGAAGCGGAATGCACCGACATACTTCGGGGATATATGGATAAGATTTACCGCGATCTAGAGAAAGAGTATGACTATCTGACCAGTAAAGAAGCAGTAACGGAGGCGATTATCGCCAACGATTTGTATGACCCTAACCAACTAAATGAGGAGTAATAACAATGGCTTACGTAGCAATTAACCCAGCTTTTCTTAGTCGTGTAGAAGCTAAAATCGAATCAATGCACACGGCAGAGATCAATACCCTAGGTGAGATGCCTATTCCGCAAATCACTGATAAGTCTGAGTTTTTCCTAGATAACGTGTGGGGTGAGCACAAACATCTGTACGCCCTGATGCCAAGTGACTACAAAAACAACTTCGGTGAGTGGCGCATCAACATCAATATCACGACTGCGCTGAACGAGCATATCTTTAGTATTACTATTCCTACTAAACATATGAAAGATGCATACCCGCCGAACTATAGCTGGTACAACCATCTGGGAGTTGATGCTAATCCAGAGAAGTACCCGGAAATAGTACCGTTAGTTGAGCACTTGAAGACTCGTGCAGAGATTAACGTTCGTTGGATGAACGTAGGCGACAAAGTCATTGACTTCCTAAAAGAGTGTAAGTCCTTGAATGAAGCCATTAAATTGTGGCCCGACCTCAAGGTTTATATCGACGAAGCTGATATGAAACGGCTAGACGTTAAGCACGCAAAGTCTGACCGAACCAGTAAAGCCGCTGAAGTGTTGGCTGGTATGGACACCGATGAACTTATGGGGGCAGCAGTAATCGCTCGTCTATCTGGGGCAGAGGTATGAAAAAATACTTGCTTTTCGGTGTAGTGGCTATATCATGTACTACATACGCACAATCTACTTACCTTACAGGCCCCGGCGGAAACGTCGTTGTAACTGCTACAACCATGGGGCCAGTAACAATTTACTCAGGGCCGCAAGGCCAACCGCTAGGAAGCTCATCAACTTATGGTAATACTGCGACATATTCGAAATACCATGGCGAAACAGTGGGCGGAGTTAAACAACCGCCTGAACCAAGTTATCCAACTTCGGAACCAATCCTCGCATTACCGCTCTCGCTGCCGTCGTTGCCGGGACTCGGGTTAGGGTTGCCCGGACTATGATAAATCGAACCTATGGTATGACCAGTCACGATGTTGCCAAAGAGGTAGCACGGCTGGATGCCGTCATCAACCAATACAAGGAGGCTATTGAACAATTAATCGAGGCAGTCCGGCAATGCGAACGCTGCGCCACAATCATAAAGGAACTAAACAATGACTCACACAATAAATGAAACCGCCCAAATCAAAGAGCAACTGGAAATCATCAAAGGCATACATGAAAAAGTAGTCGATGCAGTTGACCAAAAACCTTACGCTTGCGCTATGTCCGCTATGACCCAAATTATGGTCGAGTTATACAACCACCACACTGAAAACGCAGGCCTTGAAGACTTCGTAAATAAGATGGCTGCTGTCTATATGGCTGACCAGATGGTTTCCCGTGGCGACGGAATGACAAAGCAATGAACATCGGGCATGTACCACTAACCCCGCCATGGATTGCACATAACGATGGGTCTAAGTCGATTAGTGTAAATGACCAACATACGTTCAACCAAAGCGTAAGCGACGCATTTCAAAAAACGAACAGTAATCTGATCGAGTTAGCTGCGTCAATCAACAACATCCGAAGGGAAATGGAGGACCAGAACATTCTATACAGGCACTTTCAGCAGTTCGTGCAAGACCACCACCTAGATGTATTCAAAGAGTACACAACAACCCTTTTAGTGCAAGCAAAACTGGAGCAAGCAAATGGAAACTGAAAACATTGGTATCCCGCAACAACCCAACATGCCCGACGAGGCTGAAATGGAACTAAAGGTCAACGAGATTTTCCACAAATTAAGTGACGCTGGTAACGGCGAACCACTTATCGCCCTGCTTATTGGCGGCGTGGCATTCCTCAAAACCATTCACATGGAACTTCTGCAAACTGGTGCTAACCTTCCGGAGGACTTGGCTCAGGTCGTTGGTGACCTCTCGGCCGGCCTTGTTCAGAATAATGAGCAAGATATCTGAATCCCGCGAGCACCAAATCTCGGAGTTAGTTCGGGAGTTGGAACGCCAATACCCCCTCTGGCCTAGTACGTTTTCCACATGCAACTGTGAGCGTAGCGCGGCCCGTGGGGGTGGGCGGTGTGCCTTGTGTATCGAGGATGCATTGTCTGAGCTGATTGGGCGACCATTAACGTGGGAGCTTCACCAGCAACTTAAAGACTATATCCGCGTCAAATCGGAAGTCATTAGGGGCAAAGCCGATGAGCAGTGATGCAGTAACAACAGCTTTAACCGGCCTCAAAGTCAGGGTGGAGTTGATTGAAGGTATGTACCACGTCTACGTCAAAGAAGGCAAAGAGTGGAAAGAAGTAGCAACAGCAAAGAAGTACAAGGACATGTTGTCCGAACTTAAACAACTTAGGAGTAAATAGTAATGGAAGCTCGTAAATTTAGTTCGCTCGGTGAACTGCTGGAACATCTGCATGAAGAAATCGCCGCCTCTGGTGACGCCCCTGTTCCGGGTGACGACGAAGTAATTGAAGTCTCTGACTGGGATCTTCGCAAGGCTATCCTTAAGGATGTTGCCAAGCACTTCGATTATTCTTCGCCAGAAGAGTACAAGCAGTACGTAGAGTTTATCTATGAGTTCTTGACTGCTTCGACAGACTAAGTGTTATGGGGGAAAGCGGATGCTGCGCGTAAAAGGAAACACCCCGTCACCACGCGGAAGTGCAGACGCAGCGAGTACCCCACCCAGCGGTAGTAGTTTAATGGCAGAACATCAGGCTTCCATCCTGATAGCAAGGGTTCGATTCCCTTTTACCGCTCCAATCACGGGCTGGACTTTTCAATATGATTACCGTCAAGGAGGAAAGTGTAGCGGGAACTACAACCAGCCCACCCTTAACCCGGAGACTATATGCCAGTAGAAAACCACGAAGTACACGACTCAGTAAAAATTAAAGCTGACGAGCCTTATGGGTGTAATAACCGCAAAGAGTTTGCTCGTGGGTACTGGGTTAAAGAACGGGTGTATATCCCCGGAGACCTAGGGAAGTATGAGTTACGCGATAAGTTTGTTTCCCACCGCATGAGCGTAAGATGCCGTAGCTTTTATTTGTGGGATACCGACCCGCGCTGTAAAACCTGCATTGCATCAAAAGACCATGCATACGCAGACAAAATGAGGAAGCTTGAGTGATGGGCGGGATGATTACTAGTGAAACCTGTCCAGAACTACGGACAGTACCAAGGATCTGGATATGTGTTGACCCAAACGAAAAGAAGATTATTACAGGTGTTGGTGATGATGTAACTACACGTACCTACACAGATGACGATTTTTCAGACCAACTAACCGCAGCAGCAATAGAGGAACGACTTAAATGAGTAGTGGCCGTGATGAATGGTTGGAGCGATCAAGCCCACCACAGCAACAGCAACCAACCGAGATGGAGAAACGACTTGTCCGTATTGAGAGCCGTCTTGTCCGTCTGATGATCCACCTTGGAATTGACCCTTACGAGAAAATGTATGACCAATTTGAACCGCACAATCGAAACCGTTGATTTACTTAAACTTATCCACCGTGGGCAATCCCGACTCAGGGCTATGCCAAAAGATACTGACCGTGCAGCAGAACTTAAAGATGCTGTGGACTGTGCCGTATCAATCATGGCGCTAAATATCCGTAACGAGCGATTTGTGGCTGTGCAGCATCAAGTACAGTTAATCGACCACCTGACGAAACTAACAGCACTTAACCTAGTCGGAGAATAGTATGGCAATCGGAGATGTTAACAGCAGTGAACGCGGCAGCGGAGCACGGTACAACGACGACAAACCGGATTACAGCTTACTGCCGATGTATACCTTAGAAGACGAACTACGGGTATGGATGTATGGTGCTAATAAATACGCCGCTTGGAACTGGGCTAAGGGTATGGCGTGGTCTGTGCCTTTTGCTTGCGCAATGCGTCATCTAGCCGCTTGGCAGCGTGGTGAGGATATCGACCCTGAATCGGGGCAGTCCCATCTGGCTCATGCCATGTGCAACCTGCGTATGTTGACGCTGTATTCCAAGAACTTCCCGGAAGGCGATGACCGCCCTAAAGAATGGCTAACCCCGCATTTACAGGGGGCTGACCTTAAAAAGCAACTGGATATGTTTGACCCGATGCCATGAGCCAAACTAAACTCGGAAGTTTCATCGAGGCTTGTATAAACGTACTTATAGGTTTCGGAATCAACTGGGTGGCTAACCTGCTAATCCTCCCTCAGTTTGGGTTTCATGTAACAGGCGTACAAGCATTCAATATGGGGCTACTGTTCACGGTCATATCAGTGGCTCGTAGTTATATCATCCGTCGCTGGTTTAACCAGCGTATTCATCAAGCCGCTATGCGGCTGGCACAGGAGAAAGAATAATGTCAATTACAGGAAGCGTATTAGGCGGTCTAGGGCAAGCAGTAGGTATCGGAAGTAATAACTCTATAACACAGATGGACATGTACAACGCTATGCAGCAAATGAGTAATCAAGCGCAAGCCGTATCCGCAAAACCCATGTACAACTTCAACTTTGAGGAAATTGAAAATGGTTGGGTGATTATATTTAGAGGTAAGAAGTGGATGGTTAACGACCTAGAAGAACTCAGTCAACGCGTAGTCGCAATCATGGTTGAACATAAATTGGAGAAGTAGATGGGCGACTTCGACATAGACATGCCCGAGTGGGATATACAGGAGTCAATTAGAGACACCATGGTTAGAAAGTTTAAGGAGTTAGAGGATAAACAATTTATGAAAGCACAAGCAAAATACACTGAATCACCAAAACGAAACTTCCAAGACCTAGGCGGGTTTAGGGTTTTCAAGGCCACCAATGGCTATATCATTCAAGTAGGAACACATGAAGGTACTATCCCTACAGATGCTTATGTATGCAAAGAAGCCGACGAAATCGGAGACCTTATTACGTCCCATATTGTGGGTTTAGCGCTGGAGAAGTAAATGACTAAACTAATCACGCTTGACTTCGAGACGTTCTACTCCAAGGATTTCAGTCTTTCCAAAATTACTACCGAGCGGTACATCCGTGACCCGCAGTTCCAGACCATTGGCTTTGGGTACAAGATTGATGATGGCCGCTCTGAGTGGGTAACTGGCTCGGATGACGTTATACGCGACGCGTTATACGCACTGGATATTCCTAACTCCAACTTGATCTGCCACAACATGGCATTTGACGGGGCTATTCTGGCATGGCGTTATGGGCTCATCCCCAAGTATTATCTCGATACGCTGTCTATGGCTCGACCTATCACCGGCCAGACTGTCGGTGGTTCACTAGCTGCGCTTGCTAAAAAGTTTATGCTGGGCGAGAAGGGTAAGGAAGTAGTTAATGCACTTGGTATGCGACTCGAAGACTTTGGGGCTACCCAGCTACACGCTTACGGCGAGTACTGCAAGAACGACGTTGATCTGACTTACACCTTGTTTCATATCCTGCGCCAGTACACGACCCCGCAAGAGCTCTACATCATCGACATGATGCTGCGAATGTACACCGACCCAGTACTTACTCTGGATACGGAAAGTCTTGAGAAACACCTGATCGACGTACGACGCAAAAAAGACGAGTTGATGATGCGAATTGACTCCTCGATTGGCCGTGATGCGCTCATGTCCAACCCTAAGTTCGCTGAGGTATTGCAGAAGCTCGGCGTTGAACCACCCATGAAGACCAGTCTACGCACTGGGAAGGAGACATATGCGTTCGGAAAGACAGACGTTGCGTTTAAGGCACTTCTTGAACATGAGGACGAGCGGGTACAGGCGGTCGTTGCGGCACGGCTTGGCGTTAAGTCCACGTTGGAAGAAACTCGTACGGAGGCGTTTATCGGGATCAGCGTCCGCGGACTTCTTCCTATCCTTCTTAACTATTACGGCGCGCATACCGGAAGGGCTTCCGGTGGGGACAAAGTTAACCTCCAGAACCTACCTCGGGGTGGCGCACTACGACGAGCTATGCAGGCACCTGAAGGGCACAAGCTTGTTGCGGTTGACTCATCGCAAATTGAGGCCCGTGTGGTTGCTTGGCTGGCTGGGCAGGATGACTTAGTTGATTGTTTCGCTCAAGGGCGTGATATTTACTCTGAGTTTGCCACTGATGTATACGGTAAAACTGTGACTAAGGCTGACAAAGTTGAACGCTTTGTAGGTAAGACTTGTATTCTGGGTCTGGGCTACGGCATGGGTAAAGACAAGTTCAAGACCACGCTAAAGATTGGTATGGGCGGTGTTTCTGCTGACGTTTCTATCGACGAAGCTACTCGTATCGTTAACCTGTACCGCAGTAAGTACGACAAGATCGTAGAACTGTGGGGGCAAGGGCAGGCTGCATTGAAAGCCATGACTAGTGGATATACGTACGAGCTCGGCGTCGGGATCAAACTGAAGTGTACGCCTGACGGTATTGAACTCCCGAACGGAATGATGGTGCGGTATAGCAACCTTCGTAGCGATGGCCAAGGTGGGTATTTGTATGACTCCCGGTATGGTCCAGTCAAAATCTACGGCGGTAAGGTAATCGAAAACGTCGTTCAGGCTCTGGCCCGTATTGTTGTTTTCAACCAGATGGCTAAAATTGACCAGTGGTGTCGCAAGCAGGATAACCCTTTGGCCGGGCGTCGATACAAAGTCGCTCTGACTGTCCACGATGAGGTTGTGGCTGTGTCTCCAGAAAACGTAGCACAGGCCACGTATGACTTCATGATGGATGCAATGAGTAAGCCGCCAAGCTGGGCTCCTACCCTGCCAGTAGCCTGTGAAGGATCAAGTGGTAACAACTATGCAGATTGTAAGTAACACGCTATACTGTCTGTTCAACAACCGCCCCACCACAGAATTGTGGTTTGGGGCATAACTGCATTGGACTTTTATGAATATGCCAGCTTGGACTTACTCGCAACTAGATACATACGAGACCTGCCCAAAGAAGTTTTACCACCTGCGGGTGCTTAAAGATGTGTCAGACCCTCCAACCGAGGCTACTCTCTGGGGGTCACGGGTTCACGAAGCCCTAGAAGAACGTATCAAAAACGGTACGGCGCTACCAGAAGGTATGACTCAATGGGAGTCTCTGGCGGCTAAGCTGGAAGCAATGCCGGGAACCAAGCTGTGTGAACACAAGTTCGCAATCGACAAAGCGTTCCAACCGGCTGAATGGGGTAATGCTTGGTCTCGTGGTATCGCTGACTTGACCATCTTGCATGGTGAAAAAGCTGCTACGTTTGACTATAAAACAGGCAAGCGCAAACCAACTGAGCAGTTAGAGTTGTACGTTGGCTACATATTCGCGCATTTCCCCGAAGTTCAGAAAGTCGAGACAGGATTCATCTGGCTCAAAGACAAGAAGATTGATAAAGAGTCATACACACGCGCTGATGTTCCAGTCATCTGGGAAGGTTTCACTCGACGCGTAGCTAAGTTAGAATCGTCCTATGAGCGGGATAAATGGATGCCGCGGCCAAGCGGACTTTGTAAAGCGTGGTGTCCTGTCCTGACCTGTGAGTACAACGGACGTAGGGGTAAATAATGGCTAACACCCCGGAAGGAAAAGTAAAAAACAAAGTAAAACAAATACTTAAGAAGTATGGTGTTTGGTATTACATGCCTGTAGCTGGCCCGTTTTCTTCCCACGGAGTACCTGACTTTGTTGGGTGCTATAACGGAAAGTTCTTCTCCGTGGAAACTAAGGCTCCGGGTAAAATAGACAACTTGACTGACAACCAGCGGCGAGTCATTAACGAAATACGGGAGCATGGTGGGATTGCTCTTGTTATAGATGACCCTGCAAAACTTGAGGAGTACTTCAATGAATAAAGGCGGACCAAAGAAGGCTGCGTACGACAAAGCCTACAACGCACGACCTGACCAGCTTAAAAAACGGGCAGAGCGCAACGCCGCTCGTCGTGAGCTCATTAAGGATGGTGTGGTGAAGAAAGGCGACGGTAAAGACGTCGACCATAAGAAGATGCTGGATAACGGCGGCACTAACGCACGGTCAAACCTGCGTGTGACAGATCAAAAAACTAACCGTGGATGGCGTAAAAATAATGGCAAAACTTATGGCTAAGCACTGGGCAGATGAACTTAACTGGGTTCCATCCAAGAACACACTAGATGTTAAGGAAGGTCCAGTTATATTCGGGCATCACTTCCCTATGGTTGAGGCTATCAGCACTATGGTAGATCCTATGCGCGACCCAGATAGTCGTGTTGTTCGTTGGCGTGTTAAGAATGACCCCGAAATCCACGAGTTTACAGTCGGTCCAGACTATGAATACGACGAGCCCTATACACAAGTACAAGCCCTTCTAGTGGCGATCAAATTGAGCTGTTAACAATGGCAACCATACTCACGGATAAAAAAGCGGTAGTCTTCAAACTAAAACAGCCCGAGCGTATAACCACAGTGATTCCGACCTCTAAGTTGGTGCATCACAAAGGCGATACGCTTGTTGCAGTGCCGCATAAGCCGGACGAAACCAAAGTCCTTCGTAACATTGGGTTTGATGTTCCAGACCCCATGAAGTATTACTACGAGTACCCCGGACGCTTCAAACCGTTCGATGCTCAGATTGAGTCGGCTAGTTTTCTGGCTATGAACCCGCGCTGCTTCTGCCTTAACTCTATGGGGTTGGGTAAAACGGTCACAAGCCTATGGGCTTACGACTATATGCGTCACATCAAACAAGTGCGTAAGGCATTGATTATTTGCCCTTTATCCACAATGGAGCGTACTTGGGCTGACGAGATATTCAAGACTTTCCCACACTTAGATGCTGTGGTCGTATATGGCACACGAGAAAAACGCAAGAAGCTACTTAAAACCGATGCCGACCTGTACATCATCAACACTGACGGCATCAAGACTATTGTGGATGACCTAAAGGATCGGGATGATATCGACCTGATTATTGTCGATGAAATCGCTATGTTCCGGAACGCCAGTACCGACCGCTGGAAAACGCTGAACAACATCTGCAACAAACAAGTCTCACGTCGCGTCTGGGCTTTGACTGGTTCTCCAGTTCCTAATGACCCTACCGATGCATGGGCGCAGTGCCGTGTGGTAGTTCCGCATAGCGAGGATGTACCCAAATACTTCGGTAAGTTCCGAGACCTTGTGATGCGACAGATTACCCAGTTCAAGTGGGTAGCTAAGGACAACGCCATGGATGTAGTCAGGCAATCTATGCAGCCAGCTATCCGGTTTGCCCTTGATGATTGTGTTGACTTGCCTGAACAGATATTTGAGCATCGGGACGTTGAGATGACCCCTGAGCAGAAGAAGGCTTACAAAGAAATGCTGTCCAAGCTGACAGCAGAGTATGAGGGCGGTCAGATTCTGGCGGTTAACGAGGCGGTCAAGGCCAACAAACTTATCCAGATTGCCTGCGGGGTAGCTTACGGACCTGATGGAAGCGAGATTGTTATCCCATCCAACCACCGGATCGAAGTGCTCAAAGAGTGTATCGATGAGTCAGAGGGTAAGGTTCTGGTATTTGTTCCGCTGACAGGGGTACTCGCACACCTCAAAGAGGAACTGTCCAAGCATTACACCGTTGAGGTCGTTTGTGGTGAGACTAAAAAACATGAGCGGGATCAGATATTTAGCGCATTTCAAAATACTTCTGAGCCTCGTGTTTTGTTGGCAAATGCGTCAACAATGTCTCATGGACTGACTCTAACTGCTGCAACAAACATCATCTGGTATGCCCCTGTATATAGCGGTGAGGTATACGAACAGGCTTGCGCCCGTGTACGGCGTCCGGGTCAGAAAAAGACTACGGTAATTGTGCACATTGCTGCCTCCGAAGTTGAGCGTAGAGCATATGCAAGACTGAAAGACAAGCAGCGTATGCAAGGTTTACTACTTGACTTAATGAAGGAGGCTTAAAAAATCTTGACATACATACACACATCGCAGTAACCTAAAAACTTACGGAGAACTAAATGAAAATTTCAGAATTAGTGGCAAAATATATCGAGCTTCGAGACAAGAAATCAGAGATCAAGGCAGAGTACGACGCTAAAGTAGCCAAGGTCGATGAAGTACTAAACAAGATCGAAGCGAAGTTCTTGGAAGTGTTTGAGTCAACTGGCATGGATTCGGTGAAGACCGAGTTCGGTACGGCATACTCGTCACTGCGCACTAGCGCGTCAATCGCTGACCGCGAAGCGTTTATGGAGTTTGTGAAGAACCATGATGAGTGGCCGCTTCTCGAAGTCCGTTGTTCCAAGTCTGCAGTAGAGCAGTTTAAGACGGCTAACGATGACCAACTGCCACCGGGTATCAACTGGCGCGCAGAACGTGTTGTCAATGTACGTCGTAGTTCCTAATCACAATCACGGAGTATCAAAAGATGTCGAACATTATCGCATTTGAAAGCAAGGCCCTTCCCGCTTATCTGGCTAACGTCGATGTAGCAGCCCTCAACAATGATCTGACCAGCCACGCTGGTTCTGGCTTTCCGGTTATCTCCATCAAGGGTAAAGTCTTTACTGTCGTTCGTGACGGTGAGCGCAATATCCTGACCAAAGATGTTGATGGCGAGAAAATCCCAGCCCCCTCGATTGATGTGGTTATGCTGAAGGCAAACAAGAATACATCCAAAGTGTTCTACATCAAGGGATATCAAGAAGGCGCTGAGAACGTCAAGCCAGATTGCTTCTCCACCGATGGTTCTAAGCCGGATGCAAGCATTGAAAACCCGCAAGCTAAGTCTTGTGCTACTTGCCCTCATAACGAGTGGGGTTCAAAGATTGGCGACAACGGCGCAACCAAGGGTAAAGCATGCCAAGATGCTGTACGTATGGCTGTTGCTACTGCTGACCAACTGAATGACCCGTACCTGATTCGTGTACCTCCCGCCTCTATCCGTTCGTTGGGTGAGTACGGCGCTATGCTAAAGAAGCGTGGTGTTGGGTATAACGCAGTTGTCACGAAAATTGGTTTCGACATGGAATCGCCGTCGCCTAAGCTGACATTTAAGCCGGTTGGTTTCCTCGACGAAGCTGGTTATCTTGCAGCCCAAGAAACTGCACAATCTGACGTAGTGAAGAACATTCTCGGTCAAGGGTTTACGGCTGCTGCTCCGGCCCCGGCTCTGACTGAGACTAAAGTTGATGCCTCCCCTGTGGCTACACCCAAGGAAACCGTCGCTTCCGAGCCTAAGGCTCCTAAGAAGGAAGATATGAAGGTCGATCTGTCGCTGGATGACCTGTCGTTTGACGACTAACCTTGTACATCGGCGGATGTGTATGGATTCGGTGTAACACGCCTCGTTATCCTTTCCGAGGAGACGCCTAACGTCAAGGTAATCCGCCACGACGTGACAGCCGGGAGAGACCGGCTCTTGTTAACTAAGGAGTGTGCAAATGGGCTATCAAATTGAACCACGCAAAGTGGCAGGTGTTGTTATCGAGGCTAACCGTGCTCTGAACGGTAAGGGGTTTAACACCGGCGAGGTGCTTTTGGGTCTGTCCGAGCTGCTCGGTCGTCTGATTGTTGAGTCTGCGCAAAACCAGATTCAGACTAAAGAAATGGTCAAGGTCATTGAAGACCACTTAAGCCGCACTATCAGTGTTGGCATGCAAGCTACGAACAAATCAAGCATTATTACCGGGGTGTGATATGAACACCCTAGATTTTTTCCGGGCGATACTGCCCGGCGAGGGGACATATTTCCTCGCTGTTATTGACAAAGCTACTGGCCGTGTAGGGCATCGGGGTTTTTCTTCTATTGAAGAGATGGCTCAGACAGTGGTTAAGTACAACCCCAACCCCAACATTAATGTCTACCACGCATGCGCTGCCTATAAAGCTCCGTTTGTTGAGGTAGACGATAAGAAGAAATACCGAGACCCATCTAATTGGCTGGGCGCTAAGGCGTTTTGGATTGATATTGACTGCGGTGACGAGAAAGCAGCTAAGGGTGATGGATACCTGACAAAGCGTGAAGGCGCTACTGCGGTCGTTAACTTCTGTAATACGGTTGGGCTTCCCCACCCAATGATGGTCGATTCTGGTAATGGCGTACATTGCTATTGGCCGCTGTCGAAGACTCTAAACCCTGATACGTGGCGTAAGATGGCTGCTGCGTTTAAGGCTGTTCTTGCTCATCATGGTGTTTTGGCTGACCCTACTTGTACTGCTGACCTGTCGCGTATCCTGCGCCCAGTTGGTGGGTTGAACCGTAAATCAGACGAGCCCAAAGAAGTTAAGTGCGCTAAAGAAGGTTCCGTGGTTGAGCCGGAAGCGTTCGCCAAGATTCTTCAAGAGCAAGTCAAACAGTTCGCTATCAGTACAGAGCAGCCCCGTAAGCTGGACGATGACTTAAACGATGACCTGACTGCCCACCTCCCACCGAAGATTCCGTCCTACGCTACTATTGCAGCAGGACAATGTGCTCAACTTGCACAGATGCGGGATACCCAAGGTGACGTTACTTACGAGCATTGGCGCGGGGTTATCGGCGTAATTTTTCATTGCGAAGAAGGTATCGAACTGGCTCATGAGTGGAGTGCGCGTCGGGAAGAAACCGGCCATTCCCAGAACGATGTAGATATGAAGTACAACACTTGGAGCGCAGGCCCTACAACCTGTGAGTTTTTCTCTAAGTGCAATCCTGATGCTTGTGCTGGCTGTTCGCATAAAGGCAAAATTACGTCACCTATCATCCTCGGGCGCAAGCCAGTTGAATCAGAAGAAACGATTGAAGAAGCTATCGTCGAGGAAGAAAAAGTAGCTGTTATCGTTCCTAAGTTCCCGGATAACTACAAATTCGAGGACGGAATGATGGTGCGCTATATGCAGGATAAGGATGGTATCTGGCATTCGTTTACGTTCTGTACTCCGATGTTTTACCCCATTCAACGTATCCGCAAGGAAGACGGTCGCTACGCTGTGACTATTCGTATGCATCTACCAGACCATCGGATTCGTGATTTCGACATCGACAATGCGGCCCTAGCATCTCCCAACAAGATCATGGAAGCCCTTTCTCCATACGAGGTTATCTTGACTAACACTAAAGACGCTCAAAATCACCTGACGGCTTATGTCCGAGACAGCTTTAGAAAGCTGCAGAAGGAGTCGCAGGAAATCAACACCATGACCAGTTTTGGCTGGAAGAACGAGATGACCACGTTCTTGATTGGTGACCGTTTGTATCACCCTGACGGCACTACTCGTAGGGTTCTTATTGCTGGTGGTGCTGCTGACCATAGCAAGGCTTTCCCCGCTCCGCGAGGTACAGTCAAGGGTTACGCTGACGCTTTGAACCATGTATATAACCGCCCCAACATGGAACCAGTTCAGTATGCTATATGCGCTGGGTTTGGTTCTGCCCTGACACCATTCGGTGAGAGTCTGTATAACGGCATCATGCTTGTGCTGGCTTCGGATAAGTCCGGTAAAGGTAAGACCACGGCTTGTCACGCTGCGATGTATGCTTGGGGCGATGCAGTAGCCATGACTCTGGGTGGCGACAAGGGTTCGACGGTAAACGCTCGATATAGTCGTATGGGTGCTTATAACAATATTTCTGTACTGATCGACGAAATCACGAACATCAAGACCGAGGAATTATCAAAGCTAGCCTACGCTGTGTCGATGGGCACTGAGCCTGAACGTCTGACAACCGCTAGTGGTTCTGTCCGTACTGCTAAACGTGCAAGCTGGGCTATGTCGCTATACGCTACGGCAAACCGTGACCTCTATACATACCTTGGTGCTATGCAGCAAAACACTGAGGCTGAAGCGGTTCGGTTCTTGCAGATTCTTCTGAACGAGTACAACATGCCTGAAATGAAGGAAGGCGAGGCTGATCTGTACCTAAAGCAGATGGAGATGAACTTAGGCAAGGCTGGTGAACTGTTTATCCAGTATGTGGTCCAGAACCGTGATGAGTGCATGAAGTTGTTCCAGACTTACTTCCATCGTTTGGCTGAGAATATCCCCGGTGCCCAGTATCGGTTTTATCGTAACCACGCTGCGGCTACCCTGACGGCGGCTGAAATTCTGGTGAAGTTAGATATCATTCAGTTCAATCTGGAAAATCTGTATATCTACACTATCGAGCTTCTTGGTGGCGCTTGTGACATGGTTAGGCAGAATAACTCGGTTGACCCAGAAGAAGCTTTCAACACCATGCTTAACGATCTGTCCCCGCGTATTCTGGTTACTAATGAGTTCCGGGATAGCCGAGATAGTCGTGGGCCTGAGAACGTAGGTAATATTCACATCCCAGCAGGGCGTTATATCCGTCCACACCCGACCATCAAGAGTGAAATTGCAGGGCGTCTATACCTTGTGAAGAAGGAAATGCGCGACTGGTGTGTTAAGAACCGCATGGACGAGCATGTAATCCTGACCTACGCTCAACAAGCTGGGTTTTTGCATTCGCAGTCTGTGAAGATCACTGTTGGACGCGGTACTAATGTCTCCACGAGTAACCTGCGCTGTATCGAAATTGATATGGTGAAGCTGGAGTCTATGGCTACTAACCCGACTAAATTTACTTTGCACACCGGAGGTACTCGCACTACGAGCGAATCGGCTGTATCATCTGCTCGTTAACGCTGGCATTGTTAACAACCTTCGTGAGTTACCCCCGGCCTAAAACCCGGGGGTTTTTTCTTTAGCAGTTCCAAGCTTTGAGGCTCTTGTTAATACGGCTATTAGGGTCGCTTGCAGTCTTAGAGCCAGTGTTTTTCTTCTTCATGCCCTCCATCCGGGCACAAAAGCTTTTCCGCCGAGCCGCATCTTTATCAGTCTTTGGGTTCGGGGCAGGAGGCTTCAAATTACCCCCAGTTTCTTTGTTGTAGCTAGCACGACCTTTGGCGTTAAGTCCGCCTTTCGGGTCTTTACCTTCTTTACGCGTCCAAGCTGGAGTTTTTGCCATAATTACCTCCGTTTAAGTTTGGCAGTTAAATATCGAACAAGTTCCGGATTATCGTTGAGAAGTGCCCAGAGTCCAGAACCCAGCGCCGAGACCTGCTTTTCAGTCAGTTCGGTATGCATCCCAAAATCAATAGCGTGTATAGCCTCATGCAGCAGCGTATCGCCTTCCAACTCAGGGGGCATCCCTTTCTGGATCTTAATAGTCTGCTTGGCCTCATCACACAACCCAAACTCGGTAATCGAGTCAGAGTATTCCACCTTGTAGGGTTTGCCTAAAACTCGAATTACCTTGGGTAGCATGATTATTCCTCAGTGATGCTGCGCACAAATCCCTTATTGCTCTTAGTAGTTTCCACACCACCAACCACACCGCGCTCACGCTTAGCCTGTTCACGAGGAGCTTTAATCAGCTCAGACAACGGCTTACGTGTATAGCCATACTTAACACGCGATTCTTGCAGGTTATTCCAAGCGTCACGAGATTCGGCCATGGCAGCAAAGTCGTTATCCTTGTACGCACGGGTGTAGTCACGCTTGAGTTCTTTGGCGCGGTCAGAGTAGAACTGGTCAAATTTGATGACCTGCCCTTGGGTGTACTGACGTTCTGTTATGGTCGTACTCGGCAGACCCAGCAGCTGAGATATGCTGTCTGCAAACCCAATCTCTTCTGGAGCCATAACCACGTCACCATTACGCATGGTGATACCCTCGGTGTTGAACCGCAGTACCTTGATACCATTGTTCAGACCGTTAGGCAGCATTTGCTCCAGACCACGATAATAATCCCCACCAGCAACCAGATTCACACCGTCAATCATCTTAGGTACCAGACCGCCTAGGAACGGGCCGGAGGCACCGAGCAGCAGATTTGCATAGCCTTGCTTGGACGACAGGTCTACATCCGTGTAAGGGAGGAGAGATAGCACGTTGCCCATACCGAGCTTGCCGGACAGATCAATACCCATATTGGCCGGAATACCACGGGCCAGAAGGAGTCCGCCCTTACTACGAAGCCATGCTTCAAAGTCTTCGGGATCATCTTCATCTCCAAAAGCACCAGTAATTACGCCGTAGGCAAGTGCTGCCGGGACATAGATAGGCATACCCTTAACACCGCCCAGAGCAAAAGTATGCCCCAGAAGGAATGCCAGCTGCTTACGCCCCATAGCCCGTTCGGTCTTACTAGCCCCGCTAAACGCGTTGTGCACCATACGAGCCAGCATCGACAGCTGGATAATCTGGAAGCGGCGGAACTGCGTCAGCGACCGGGTAACAGCGTTCTTGTTGAACAAACGTGGGGTATTAAACCCGTCGTAGGAACCATGCGTTACGTGGACAACCTTATCCGCAGCATCAATAGCCTTGGTCTTATCGCCCGATTTCTGCATCTCCAAGCGGTAGGCAGCGATGGCTGCTACTGAACGGTTCAGTGCTTCAATACGGTTAATTGCGCCGCGCAGACGGTTAGCCGCCCCGTTATATGCCTCGGACAGTGGGTTAGTGGCCTCAGAACGGAAACCGCCCAGCTCAGCCTCAACACCGCTATCGTGACTGGGAAACAGATCGGA
>OGWN01000016.1_pt1 | contig 27808 bp, 33 predicted proteins | sample 1575921 | NCBI WGS metagenome assembly OGWN01 (sample SAMN07581531, study PRJEB24739) | freshwater metagenome
ACACAATCTGGACCCCCGTGGAGGAATCGAGCCTCTTGTCATCCATCCCACTCTTTAACGACGTCGGTTTAGAAGACCGATGTGGGGACACGGGAGTGTCTGTAATTTGGTGCGCCCGGCCGGTCACGATCCGACAACCAACGAATTATGAGTTCGCTGCTCTACCAATTGAGCTACAAGCGCATCCGTTATTCTCTTAGGTTAGACCTTGCTTACTCAGCTTCCTAACCATCTCAGGCTCGATTGTAACATTACTTTTTGTGAGATAGCAAGCAAGCTCAATAAAAGTATCTACAAGGTACAACCAAACAATGCCGAGGATAAAAAATGGTAGTGCGTAGAAGTCGTCATTACCATCCTCCCCGTCTCGATACCAAACGCGGATGCCGTACAGCACGCCTTCATGGGTCATACCTGCAGCAACCGCGTCTTCTTCACTGACGAACAGCATGTCTCTCTCCTGTTGTGGAGAGAGTAGTGTAGCAGAGCTTTACATCGTCGACAACAGAGCCTCCACCTCTGCTTGTGTTACGCCTCTCTTAACGTGACGAGCGTTGTCCCAATTAGTACCTATCTCACCATCACACCCGATGGGCAGTGAGATCCAGTCATACTGGGTCTGAGGCCAGTCGTTCATGTAGTAGTAGAACATCTCGATAGCCTCGGCAGCTCGTTCGATCGGTACTTCGGCTTCGATCGAGTCGTGAACGGTTGCAGTACAGATACCTCCTAGCTTCTTTACCTCCTTGCTAAGGGTACCAAATACCACGGCACCGATAACTGACGTCGCACTTTGGATGATGTAATTCTGGCTACCACGCAGACCTGCGTTATAAGCAGCCGTACCCTTAAACACATCCTGGACGCCGTAGAACTGGCGTCGATGGCCGAAAGGTGTAATAACGTACTGGTTAAGCTTGGCTGCGGCATGAGTCTGATCGATATAGTCACGGACACCAGGGAAGGTGTCAAAGTACATCGAGACCAGCTTCTCTGCTTCTTCCAAGCTAACCATAAGCGTATTGGCAATGCCTGCAACAGAAGAGCCGTACAGGATACCGAAGCAAACTGCCTTGGCTCCCTGGCGCATAGCCTTGTACTCTTTGTACAAAGTGTGTGTATCGTCATCAAGCACAGTCCTCATGTCATCATACGCAATACCGTTGATAGCAGATGCTGTGAAAGTATGGAAGTCAAGACCATCGGCAACCGCCTTCAGCATCCTGGGGTCTTTGCAGATGAAAGCCATACACTTGACCTCGGCAGAGCTGAAATCGAAGCATATAAAGACATAACCATCTCGTACGTTGAAACACTGCTTAACTCCAAATGCTCTAGGTATATTCTGTCCTGGTTTTCCACTTGAGTCGCAAGCTCAAGCGCGTTCTCTTATGAACTGCTGCATGTCACCATGCAGAGAAGACTATATCAACACCCTCTTGGGGTGACTACCGTTTCGAGTGCCGTTGGCTTGCACCCTACTCCCTTCCGGGATAGTCGTTACGCAATTTACAGACTTTCGCCTGACTTAGCACGGTATTACCTCAATGAGGCGTCCACCGTTTAGGTAGTTTTCGACACACTGTCGCCAGCGTGAAGCCCAATCAGTTTAGGTTTGGTTCACTAGAGCTCAGTCGGAACGTAGACGTGCCGAACTGGTTGTATAGAGCGTGTACACGGCCGTCAGGCTGAACGTAATCCTCGATGTATGTGCTGATAAACCCACGATGCACCGAGGCCAAGTTCTTGCGTTTAGCAATGTCAGCCAGGAACTGCTTTGCGGGGTCTTTGGTAATGTACTTGCCAGGCTTGAGAGGATCAAGTCCTGACAAGATTAGCAACGCTGCACCGTCAGTTGAGTCAGATCCACTCTTCGTCTTGTGAGGTGCCTCAAGCCCTAGTTCGCTATAGAGAAAATCTCCAAGGACGTCGGCACTGTCTAGGTTGATCCTCTTGCCAATTGAGGAGAAGATCCTATCCTCAAGCGTTGCTACCTCCTCCCGCATAGCCTTGTCTAGGCGACGGTTTGCAGCCTGGTCATAGTTGATACCGTTGAGCTCAAGGTCACAGACAAAGTCAAAGATCGTTGAGGTGAAGCTCTCATACACCTCGATCAGCGCAGGGGCCTTCTTGGATACTATCTTCGACGGCCCCTCTTTTACCCTGTACTCAGGCCGTACGATCAGCTGAGGGAACAGTCTGCTCACTACAGTAGATGTGCCGTACGTGTCTATACCAGCGTAAGTCAGTAGGTCTTCATAATTGTAGTCCTCGTACGTCGTGTAGACTGGTTTTTCTTTCGCGCCACTTTCTGGCGCAGTTTCTGTCGGGGTTTCCTCTTGAGCGACGGTATTGCCCGACACTTCCTCTTCGGTTTTAGAGGCCTTTTTACCAGACCTCTTTAAACGAGTTTTAAGCTCTTCTGAGGACTCCTTAGTACCCAAGTAGCCCTTGGGTGGTTCAAAGCTCTCCTGAGCCCGTTTAGACCCCTTCTCGGGGCTGAACAACATATCACCAATGTTCATGATTTATCCTGGCTGAAGTTAAGAGTACTTATTTATATACTCTGAAGCAGGTTGACTATAACCCAGTCGTAGGGCATGCAAAGACTCGGACTTCTCCTTGGCTTGCCTCTTTTTCCGCTGTGCCTCCACTAGGTAAATGAGTTCTCTAAAGTTCTCAGAGTTACGTTCTTGCCTAGCCTTGACAGCATCCTCTTTGATCAAGGCTCTTGCGACCCTAGACTTGCGAGTGTCGTCGGCCCACAAGGTTATGTAAGGCTCGTCTGTAGCTTTGAAGAGTATGCATTTATCGAAGGCAGATCTGAGCTCCTCCTCGGTCGAGTAAGACCAGTCCTCTGGTAAATCAAGGAAATAATCATAAAACCCTCTCCACTGCTCTTCTCTCTGGTCTTCTGATAGTGATTCGAGCAGTACCGTAGACCCCTCGTCTAATCCAAGCTCTATGGTCAGAGCTGAAGCTAGGGTAGTTGCATAGGCTGCAAACTCGGGTAGCCCCTCTAAATTATCAAGTATCTGTAACCATTCGCTAGATTTAATAACAGCCATTACTACATCTCCGTTAAAACCTATAACTTAGTCTTCGGATTGGCTAGACTCACCTTCCGCAACATCGGCGTCGTCGTCAACATCGCCACCCCCGTCATCGGCTTTCTTCCTTGTCAGCTTAGGTAAGCTATCCTCATAACCAGCCAGACCACTCTCTGGCATAAAGTCAGTCACTGCACTCTTCAAGGAGTAGCAACCGTTGATTCCACTGTCAAGCATGTGGTAGGCAAGCAGGCCATCCATGACGATGTTCTGTGCTAGTACCCCCGTGGCAGCAGCAGTGTACACACGGTCGAACTTCACGTTCCAACCGATAAGCTTTGTAGGACCCGTCAGGATGGGCACCACCATCTCCCAAGCCTTGTCAGGATCGTAGGCATTGTTCATTCGGTGCCACAATGGAATAACCACCGAAGTGTAATCCTCCTGTGGTGCCCTCCGGTAAGCAAACTGGGTACACAATAGCTTGGCATCTGGAGCCCACCCTGAAAAGCCTGTTGTTTCAATATCCCAGCTCACCAGGCTATTGGCGGGCAAAGACAAGATCTCGTCGGTGTAGTGCTTGACCTCTTCTATGCTCCGGCAGATCTTTATCGAATACTGAAGTAAATCTCGCACGCCATCAGCCTGTAGCTTGAGCCCAAGCTCTCCACGAGCGAACTTCACGGCCTTCTCAAAGTCGCGCTTTATTACGCCGTAGAAATCTGCAGACCAGTACCCACTAGAGGCGTTGATTGCATTCTGACGAATGTAGGTGAGGATTCGAGGATGCTGAGTAATCACGACAACCCCAAAGTCGCTGGGGACGATCTTACCTCGATCACCCGTGTTACTGTACTTAGCCAAGCCTAGCGCCTTAGTGCAAGCAGTGCTGGTCGATAGGATGACCTTGGGTTTGATACGACGCAACTCTTCGTGCAGGTAAGGAGCGCACTTCAACAATGTAGTCATCGTAGGGGGCCTGCCTTTGGGGAAGTCTCTGGCAGACGAAGGGCACTTGAGAAGGGTCAGCACTCGATACGTTAGACCAGAGACCCCGGCTGACCTCAGGATGTGGTCGTTGATCTGCATGATCTTGTCTTCTTGCTGTCCTTCTCGTCGATCAAACTTACCCGGCAGTGCCGAGTAGTCCTGTACTATGACAATGTCCACCTCGTTGTGGTGAAGCTGAGCCTGTGTGTATCTCTTGCAGTTAAGCTTGCAGACCTTATCACAGTAGTTAGGCTGTACTCTGGAGAAGTCTTCTTGCTGCAGTATAGCTTTGACGACGCCAGGCGTCATCTTGGGTTGCTCGTAGAGCTCGGGGAGTGTTAGTTTTGAGAGTCGAGTCGCCATAAGGGCTCCTAGATCGGTCAAGGCCTGACCAGGCTGCTGTAGACGTTACAGCTACTTTTGTTATACCACAGAAAGTCTCTATGTGTAGGCAAGGGCTCTATAGGCCGCCTATTCTGTAATAGTGCTAAAAGTGGAAGTGTAACCTACTCTAAGTAGTAGGTTGACGTATTTTTTCCTAGCCGGTTTCACTTCTAGATTGACAATGTTTTCTTTTTGAGTAAGGTAATACGTTACATTTCTGAAAACTATCTTCAACTTGGTTTGAGAAAAAGGGCTAAAATTTTGGACTTAGGTCCTTGACCTGTATACTTGACTTAGACAGGCTAAAAAAGAGGGCGGTTAGCCCCCTTCTTGTTTACTAGGTCAAGCCTAGATGTAGACCCTTTCGTTGATATCGCTAATAATTGCCCCAGAAGTCACTACTCCATCAGAGTTAGTAGACAGTTCTACAACGGCAAGCCAGTAGGACGGAGGAGACTCCTCGACGATACCGTCCTCGTCCGGTACTTGATCCTGTTGCTGGTAGGCAAAGCCCACGTATAGCGTACGCAATGCGCTAGTACTGCGTGAGGTCTCCCCTTGGGCATAGCTAATCACCGGGGGTACGGCTTGGTAGTGTATCCCTGTTACCAGTGAGATGAGCCTTTTTAAGTACGGGCTGTACTCCAGTCGACCATCATCGAAATGCCTCCCAATGATTTTCCTACCTAGCTCTTCACCTCCCGCCATAAGCTCATTGACGGAGGCGAACCCAAGCACGAAGTACTCTTCCGAATCATTCCCCCCTCCGATAATCATGCCAAGCCTTGCATTACGGAAAGGGTCGGCTTCACTGGTTGGAGCTGACTTCTGTCGGGATGCTTCGAGAAAAGAAGTACAAGACGGGTCTACTACACCACTACCTGTGATACTGGACACGTCAACCACACTGATTGTGCATGGCTGATATCCCGTAAATATTGGCGCAGAAGATGGAGGCACTGTTCCAGGACGTAGGGTGGGTACCTCCGGCATAGCCTGAGCAGTATCAGGTTGTAGGGTTTCATTAGCTTGCTCGACCACCACTCCACCTCTACGAATCAGTCGAAGGCTGAATGGTGACATAGAGAAGGAATCTAGGTAGTCCCCCTCAAACTCGATGATAGGACCTCGTACCCTGTGTACTTCAGTAACAGTACCCCTGTGACCGATTAGACTGTTCATCTCATTGGTCCAGACGTCTTCCCAGGCGTCGTCGAATACAGGGTTAGCAGGGAAAACATAGTCATGGTACCTGGTATCTGCCTCATATATACTACGCTGCTCTCTAGAGTACACTGCCCGGACTACTTCAACCTCATCACCCTCATAGAAGACAGGCCTTTCATGCCCTTCTACCAGTGGCGTAGTAGTCGCAGTAGACGCCGTAGCAAGCCCAGGCCGAAGCTCGGGGATTACAGAGACAGACTCTTGTACGAGACCTGGTCGAAGCTCGGGAATTATAGAGACAGACTCCTGTACGAGACCCTGCCTAAGCTCGGGTACCGTCTCTTGAGCAAGGCCAGGCCGAAGCTCGGGTACCGTCTCTTGAATAACCCCAGGTTGAATTCTAATTACAGGTATTGCAGGCGACGGAGTATGAATCGATGGCGCCATTCCTGGACTAAGGTCAGGTACCCATCTGACGGGGGTTCCTTCTTGAGGGCCAAAATAGACCGTAGTCTCATGAGATGTGACGCGGCCAGACACGACCTCCTGTAGGGTAGGGATGTTAACGCCTACTACAGTACACTCTGCTGTAGCAGGACCGGACACAAGACGAAGCTCTGGGGCTTCAACATCATTGCTTTGTAGATTCATTTCTTCCTCTGGTATGTAAGCTATTGCAAGACGAGAGTACCACCAGAGTCGGTAGGTGCCATCAGGGTAGTCAACTCGTACTTGTACATTGCAGTCAATACGTCCTCCTGCACTGATAACCTCGGGGCTACGTGAGTTCAACACCTGAAATACGGATCCCTCCAAGCCAATAGTTCGGTCCATGGAAGAGACCCAACTACCCGTCAAATGCCCTGCCCAAGGATGTGGGTATGCGGTTATGTGGACTACACCTATGCCTACCTCATCCGTAGAGATGTCCACTGGTGAGTACAGGTACCGTTCCTCACCTGTCTCCCTAGACACGAATCTATTTATTCTTTCGATGTCCGCCTCGCTCAGTACTTTTCTTACGACGCGCACCCGGTCTCCTACCTGAAGGACTTTGGGCTCAAGTAGGTCGCCTCCCTCTAGGACATCTTCGAGTACATTGCTACCTGGTTGCCGAAATACGTTTACCATTCGATTACTCCTTTATCAAAGTGAAAAATTCGTTTAAACGACGTTAGAGACCTCGCAGGCAATTTTGGTACCTACGTATGTCCAGACATGTTTAATCGTCTCCTGAGGGCTTCTAGGCGCCTGGACGACGCTGATCCTCAGTACATTCCTTATACCAAAGCTATTGACTTTCGTTGAGACAAAGAAAAAGGCCCCGAAGGGCCTCTTTTACGAGCAGCAGAGTTTTGCTTACTGGATTTCAGCAGTCAGACCCGATGTCGGGCGCAGCTTTGCAGCCTTGCGGGCGGCAATCTCCATGGCCTCGCCAGTGCGGGGATTGCGGCCAGTACGGGCCGGGCGATCTACAACCTTGATCTTACCGATACCCGGCAGCAGGGCAACGCCTGCCTCCTTCAGGTCCGACAGGGTCAGGTCCGAGACCAGGTCCAGCAGTTCAGCACTAGCGGCCTTGGTGAAGCCGGTCTTGGCGGCGATACGATTAACGAGAGAAGCTTTGGTAGTCATGGTTTTTCCTTTGAGTAGGTTAGGTTAAAAAGAGTCTTGTTCGGACTCAAGTGTTTTCCCTAGACCTAGCAGGTCCAAGGTTTACGACTTCTGGTTCGAACGTGAAGTTTACGGTCAGTAGACCTTTATTGTAAGCTTCTCGAACAGCATAGAATTCGTCATCGGCAAATACGTAGCCGAGAAGCGGTCGTTTGCCCCACTTCTCTTTCCAGTAGTCGGGATAGACCGCCCAGCGATATTTGCCAAAAGCAGACCGGCGACGAGCAGGCTGCTTAGAGGTTTCTTTAGTTTCCATTGTTGAAAACAGTAGTTGAGATAGGCGAAGTATACAACAAAAACTGTTTGTCAACAACTTTTTCTAATTTATTTCACATTGCTTTTGCGATATTCTTTACCACCTCTGGGCAGTTCTCCAAACTAAGTGTTAGTACACGTGGACGAGTTCCGCTCATACCCAACTGACGACGCAAGTCATCTCTTACGAAGTAGGGCTCTTCTCTGATTGCACTCAGCACGGCATTCTTGGAGAAGCTGAATCTACCCCTCTGGTCATCGCATACGGCCTTGTAAACGTAAGGATACCAGATATGCACATGCTTGCCATCATCATCTAGCATGATGTGATTAGTATTGATAGGCGTATTGTCCTTTGCCATGATGCTCTCTACGAGCTCCCAGAACTGCATAAGAGTAGTATCACCCTTCTGAAACTGGGCTTCTGTTTGGCAAGCGCTGATCAGGTATGACCGGAAGTCAAAGTCCGGCAAGAACTGCTCTGCCATCTGAAGTCCAAAAACTCCAATAGCTGCCCAGTTCTTGCTCGTACGTTGTGGGCACCCCGCAGCTACCAATGCCTTATCCAAGGCCCGGATATCAGCCTGAAGCTTTGTCAGATCCGTGCGGCAGTACTCTAGAATCCAGTGATACGTGATGCCTGTGAAAAGATGCCTGTTGTCCTCCATCCAGCGATAGGTCTCTACCGTCTCACGTCCATTCGCGGGAATACGCAAGGGCACGCAACGCTCTCGGGTTGCGGGATCCTCGAATTGATCCTCACCAACGAACACAAAGCAGCTACGGATGGTCGTAGTTCTGACGCCGAATCCGTCAGCAGTACCCATAGTACGCCCTTCCCTATCGTAGTAACTACGGAACGTGCCAAGATACTGACGAGTCTCTTCGTTGCTTCGAACTTCATCAATAAGAAGCGGAAGGCAGCTGTAGTACTCGCTCTTTCGTGACCAGCCTACAGCACTCTTTAGCATAGGCACAGACGTAGAGCCATGATCTCTCATACCATAGAGGTCTTGAAGCCATTTAGCAACCGTTGTCTTGCCCTTGCCGTTAGTACCCCACAAGAAGAGTTGAGGCACGCCCTTGTTAAGCTTAAAGACCACGTCAGAGTATAGGCACATTTTTGCCCAGCCCAATGCAGTCAAGGCTAACCCAGGACCTGTTAGGTTTCGGCTTAGGTTTTTAATAACACCTTCCAGTAGTCTATCGGCCTCCTCTTTGGACACGTCCATTTCCAGGTACGGTATGTCTCGACGATCATTCTGTACTGAGTTGCTCTGGTTCAGGCTCTCAGGCCTAACACCAATACTATGACCATGCATCCAGAAGACACCAGCATCATCCGGATGCGTTACCGCACCCGTGTCGCTGATGAAGGCGTTGCGAAACAAGAAGCCGCGATGCTTCTCTACTCGACCAACAGTACGCGGGACCCGCACTTCAATGCCAGGAATCTGGGCGCTAACGATCTTCCAGATCTCTGCCAAATCCTTGCCATTGCCCATGAAGGTACCGTCTGCTACGTTGGCAATCATCACCCGGAATGGCTTCTCATTGACCTTCGTATCTGAATCGATCATAAAGGGATCGGAGACGTATCCGTTGTCTCTGATAACCACTACCTCGCGTTGACGCTTGCCGTCTTCGCTAAGGTAGACGTTCTTGAGCTTCAGGATGAAGTCACTGATTTGTACATAGTCAGGAACGCCTTCCTTAAATGTTAGACGCCAGTATGCGCGTTTGCGCTGAATAACGTTACCACTTTGAGACTCCTCATCATCCTCTACGTCACTTTCATAGTCCTCTCCACCACCTGACGACAGTCCACTCTCTGCCATTGCCTGCTTTATCTTGGCAACGTCAGCTCCTGCCGATTCAGAGGAGATATTATTCGAGACCTTTGACTCTACTTTGGTACCCGTTGAGGTTTCCGACCAGTCAATAGGTAGACTAGGTGCAGTCTCCTTCTCCTCCTTAACGTTTACAGTTACCTTATGATTCTTGACAAGATCTTCGATTGATCCGCCCTTGCACAGGTATGCGTCTACGTCCAGGTTGTCCGGGGGGACAATATGTACCATGTTTTTGAAATACCGGCGCAGCTTCTCCAGCTTTACACGATACTTATCACCAGCATCGTCTGGGTCAAAGATGGTAACAATGTTCTTGGAGCTGATATTGTTGCGCATCCAGTCGAGCTGCTCACTACTGAGCTGCCCAATGGTGGCGATCAATGCAGGGGCCTTGCCGGTGTCAGCGACACTCAGCAGGTCATTCTCTCCCTCAACAATAACAACCGTGTCACTGCTAGCCAGAGAGTCTTGGCCGTAGAAGATGTAACCGTTTAGGCTATTCTTCTTGGGTAGTTGGTAGGCAAGGCGTTTACCCGGATCCTTGAAGGTGAAGTGAGATGCTCGACCCTTTACGTAATGCGGGTAGATGAATGTCTTCGCAGGAAGGAAGTCACGACCGCCCTTCTTGGACATTAGTCCGCTGTCCTCCAGTAGGCTATCGTCGAACCCAAGGCCTTGCAGGTACTCGATGACACCACCATCTGACCAACCAACGTGCATTCTCTTCAGAATTTCGTCGCTATGATGCCTTACCTCTCGTTGATACTCCTGAGGAGTTAGGCCACCAAGCTCAGGGTACCCACGATCGCAAGTCTCCCACAAGCAGGTCTCGTAGTACCTTGCGGCGAGGTTAAAGATCTCCTGCATAGGAGAGTAGTCATGCGGCAAGTCAATCTTGAATTGCTTAGCCAAGCGTAGTGCCGCATCCTTTTGGGAGAGGTTATGTCGCTGAGAGGTCCAGCCGATGGCATCCCCGCTGGCACCGCAGCTAAAACATTTGTACATGGACGACTCTAGGTTTTCCGGGTCGTGCTTAACCCGGAAGCAGTCGTGGTGTCCACAGAATGGGCACCCAGCAGTTAACTTGTCATCTTCGATGACATAGTTAGAGCCGCTCTCTTTGAAGATAAGCCCAGTCTCTTCACTGATCAGATCTACGAGGTTTACGTGTTGTTTTATGGTTGAGAACATAGTCTTAGCTCACTGTGTGAACCGGTTAAAAATTCGATAGAAGTCCTCATCTGAGAGACTCCCGACGTCGTGGCCTGAGGGCAGAAGTACTCCTGTCCCGCCATACTTGGCAAGCTTCTTCCCAGCTGCATCTCCTTGTACCACAGAAACTAGCGGTTGTGCAAAGAGGCCTAGCCACTCCTCTAAGTGTACAGGATCTGAGCCCAGTACCGCCAGGGCTGGTATGCCTACTTTGTGCAGCCTGCAGGCATCGAAGATGCCCTCACAGAGGAGGATGGGCTTGCCGTGCTTGACTGTCTCGAGCCCCCACGCCGTTACTATACCGCGTCCTCCTTGCTTAGAGCACAGTGTATAGTATCTGCCTAGACGGGGGTCATTGCTCTGAGTTTTTGGGGCGTAGGGCCTGTACTGCTGGTAGCCGACAAGCTGCCCCATAAGATTCCATAATCCGAAGACAACAACCTCGTCTCCAAACCACACTCCTGAATACAGGCTGACATCCATATTCCTGTTCTCTAGGTGCTCTCGTAGTTCTTGCTCAGTCATATTAAAAAAAGGACCAGGTTGCCCTAGTCCTCTTCTATTAACCAGTCAGACGCTTTCTACGCGTCAAACTGGTTTGATTTCAAAGAATCGCTTTGTTCCAAGCTCAATAGGTTTTAGCAACTTACCTTCGCTTTTGCACACTGCAGCGTAGTCACACCATTTGCAGGAGCTGCTTGCAATATGTTTCCAATAGCCGATCTCCTTGACCTGATCAATTGCACCTTCGACATCAAAGTCTAGCATTGTTTTTAGCTTACCTTCGATTTCGTTGACATTACTGAAGTAAGAGGGCTTAATCTCTCCAGCAGCAATAAAGTGGATGTAGCTTTGAGCTCCCTGTACCGGGCTTACGCCGTAGTGGAACAGGATCTTATAAGAGTTCAGCTGATCTTCATAAGGCCTCAAGCTACCTTGACCCCCACCAGTCTTGTGGTCGATGATTAGGATACAGCCATCTTCCAACTGAATGATTAGGTCAATTACGCCTCTGAACCATACGTCCTTAGAGAAGAACCCAGTAGGCTCCCAGTCTTTCGTAACGCCAATCCTCAGTTCAGTAAAGATACGCTTGATCGGGTTACGAAGCGCCAGAGCATCCATCCTATCCTTGAACGACGTGATGTTAAGCTCAAGTGTCTCGACCTTCTCCTGCCACACTTGGTCAGGCAGCTTATCAGGACCGTACTCTTTCCGAGCCAGTCGATAGCTATCTTGAACACTCTTACCGCTCATGACGTGCTCTAGGATAAGGTGAGCTGCACTACCGACATCCGCACTAGTGGTATCTTCTCTGCCTGCTACGTCTTCTGGGACTTTAGTCTTCAGGACGTACTTCAGATAAAACTGAAGAGGGCATTTACGAAGTGCTTTTAGCTTGCTGATACTCCACGGCCCAAGAGAGTGCTTGTCAAGCTTTAGCTCGACAATCTCATCTGTCGCAGCACGGATATTCTCCGCTAGTCGCTCTACTGGATTACCAGCCTGCTTGTCCTCAGTCTTGCATTCAGTTGTTTCTTTTTCGATATCGGCGTTTTGAGCTTGGATCATGTTTAGTGTTTGGTCCGTTTGTTGTAGTACGTTGGGATTGTACTACTAACGGGGCTTGTACTACTAGATGTGCTGTCATCATCTTCATCTTCATCTTCGTCTGATCCTTCACCTTGGCTTGATACTGAAAATGCAGAAGCTAGAGAAAAGTCTCTTGCCGATTCACCTACTTCAACAATAGCTCTATCAGTGAGAAGTCCTTGTAGTAGATGTTTCTTTTCAAAAATGTAGGAGTAATAGACTGCAATGTGCTTATCGGCACAATGTGACACGAACAGAATACTACTTTTGAAAATACGTATAGCAGGCTCTGACACCAGTGGTTGGCCTTTTACTCCGCTATCGCCCTTGACTAGGATGGCGGGTAGTGCAAGTAGGTAGCTGTCCGGTAGTTCCTTTACTGGAATTGCAAATACTACCCTACCATTAGACAACGCATAGCAGAAGGCTTCAGGCTTCTCTATCTTGTAGAGCATACCTAATTGACCTGGAGATAATGCGTTAAGTCTCTGCACCCAGACCTCCTCAAATGCTTTGGTTAAAAAAAGGTCAGCGTCGGTTTTATTATCAAGATCTTGCATATGAGGAAAGGGGCCGACGCCCCCTTTTTGTGTCACCGATTAGATCTGGTAGTTCTTTGCCAGCTCACTGACTTCCGGCGTCTCAGATACACCAGGGAGGGCAATAGTGGCATCAGTAGAATCAGGTGCTGCCAGAGACTGCAGCTGACCCTTTTGACGGCGGTCTTCGATCATGGCGTAGAAGGCTTCCAGGTGAGCCTTGCGATCACCCTGCACAGTACGGAACAGCTCACCGAGGAACTCAAGCAGCTCAGCTTTGACATTGCGATCATCAGCAGGGCGAACATCGAAGTTCTCGACGTTCTTGTTCTTGCTGTTGGTCTTGCTGTCGATGCTATAGATGCGACGATACGGTGCGACACCGGCCTTTTTCATCAGGCTCATCAGCTCCATGCCGGTCGAATAGTTCGTCTTGGCGAAGTTGATCTGGAACACATCCGAGAGGTCTTCAGCGATGACGAGGGCCTGTTTGACCTTGCCACATTCGCTCTTCTTCTCTTCCTCATTCCATGCAGAGTGCGGGCAGGAATTGCAGTTAGCACCGATATACCCGAGTTTGGAATCCGGGCTAGAGCACAGCATCTTGCTCTCATTTTGATCGGGAGACCAGTACTGACGACCATCCCAGACAATGATCGGGATGAATTTCAGCGGGCGCTCGACACGAGACTCGCCGAGGACAAAGTCACCAATGGTAGTTCCTTTCGGGATGCTACCGCGATCGGTGGTACCCTGAACAAGGCGCAGCATGTTGGGTTTCCAGACGATAGGCTCATCACCGATGCCTTCGATAACTTCGCCCATGCGCTCCAGAAGAGCCTCAGCGTTTTCTTTGTAACCGGTGGGGAGATTGGCAGCCAGGGCTTTGAGGTTGTCGAGATTATTCATGATCAATTAAAGTGAAGGTTTTGGACTCTACGATCTCTCGTAAAGCATTGAGATCCAAGGACCAAAGAGACCGAAGCCTCTCTGAAACCTGACCAGAATAGTACTGCTCTAGGTCTTCCTTGGTTAAGACAATACGGCTGCTTTTTTCAAGCATGGTGTTGTCCATTACTGTTATACCATAATGGGGTAAATTATTGACATCTTTAAGAGGCCAATAACCTACTTTCAACGAGTCGAGGTAGAGAAGCTAACCAGGACCGACACAGCATCTTCTGCGTCTTCTTCAAAGACAGTATCCGCGTAAGCCAGGGCATCTGATCGCAAGCCCTTAAGCAGGCGATGAACATCAGAAGCCACTTCGTCTACAAAACAGTCAGGACCTCGAATAGAGAATGTGATAGAGGCAGAGGCTTCACCGCAGTAATCCTCACAGCAGCCCTCCTCTACGTCGATGGCCCCGCCAGACTCCGTTTCAGCCAAGTGGTCTACAGGACAACCCTTACAGCTGCCGCAGCCATCCCAATCTTCTTCGACCTCATCTACTCCATCTTCCTTATGTACTGCGTACCCGTCTCCCTCAGAGCTCTTTACGCTACCGGAAAAACGAACATTTTTGAAGTCAGGGCGCTGACCCAGCACTTTTGACATCAGTTCTTCCATGAATTTGATAAAAGCCTGCTCCTCTTTGTAGGCGGCCTCGCTACCCTGCGTACGCTTGGTATTTTCAGACATTTTCTTCCTTCTCTTTCCATGAATCGGCCTCTTCCTTAGAGACCTTGACTTGAACAACAAAACGTCGGCTGTTGATAAAACCGACTCTCTTTTCGAAATTCCCGACGATCAAATCGTGGATTGCATCCAGTACTTCCAGATCCTCTTCCCTAGAGGCTTCAAAGGCAAATGCAACGATTTGCTTCTCTGGATCCTTTTTAAGCTCTGCTTTTACCATATACCTTCACCTCATTTACTAGGTTGTTTACTTGTTGGGCTAGATTATCTAACCCCTCTACTGTACCACAGTTTTCTATAAAGTGGTCGTACTCCGCTGCTGTTGGCCAGTTTTCGTATTCGCTCACTATTGATGCAAGACGTTTAGCATGGTAATTATTCCCCTCTGCACTAACTATCCCTCCTAGAAGTCTACGGCAGTACCTGTCTACTAGGTAGTCTACCTTAGACTGTACATAGATGCTAATCTTTTGTAGACCTAGCTTTTCTGCGATTGCACCGTACTGAGGTACACCATTGGGTTCTACTATGACACTGGGAGTACGGCCCATATCGACTATGCGCTCTACCTCCGCCCAGGTACTACCGTAGAGCTCACCAGAGAAGTTGATGTGCTGCGACATCTCTCCAGAATCTACTAGCTCTGCAAATCGCTCTTTTGATACAAAGTATCCGTGAACACCCTCTACTTCCCCAGGCCTGATAGGTCGCGTCATTGTACTGAGTATCTGGGAAAAGCCATACTTCTCACACAGAAGTTGAAGCAACGTGGTTTTACCACTGCAGCTAGGTCCAGTAATAGTTAACAGCAAGCTCATGTCATTTTTAAAAAAAGTAGTGGGTATAGTATACTACTCAAAATCACTTACTACAAGAAACTATGGACCTTAGTAAATACTACGAAGAGATTTGCCGGGAGCCCATCCTTAGCAAAGAAGAAGAGGAAGACCTCTTCCTAGAGCTAGCCGATGAGGGGCTCAGTGAGCGAAGAAGAGAGCAGATAAAGAGCCGTATCATAAGGGCTAACTTACGCTTTGTATTTAGGCAAGCAAAGAACTTCAGTAAGAACGACCCGTCACTTTTTGAAGAGCTTATTGCCGCTGGTAACGAGGGGCTTATAGTAGGCATGGAGAAATTCAAACCATCTACTGGCTACCGCTTCCTGACCTACGCAGGCTTTTGGGTTACTCAGAGGATCCTAAAGCAAATGGCAAGTTTAAGAATTGTAAGCCTCCCTATATGGAAGCAACAGCTGGCAGCAAAAATACAACGATTTTTCGATAAAAATGAGGCCGCTACCTTCGCAGACTTAAAAGCCCATTTCCCTGATATTGCAGAGAAGGACCTTAACGAGCTTAGTCAAACCAAGTATTTGACGTACTACATTGACGACGTAGGTGATGATCCATCTTTTGAAATAAACCCCATTGAAGAGATTGTTGACAAGAGGATGGACAATGACAGATTGCATAGTGTCATTGACTCTCTGCCAGAGCTACACGCCCAGGTAGTGTATCTCAGCTACGGCTTATCTGACGGTATAGACAGGCAGCAGGGCGAGATCGCAGACATGCTTGGTATTAGCAAGGACACTCTACGTAAGGTAAAAAAAGAGGCCATTGAGAAACTCAAGGACCTCCTAGGTTCAGAGAACCCGTTTAAGTGAGTTCAGAGGGCGTACCCTCTCCCTCCTCCCACCCATCCCAATTCCATATTACATTACTCATTCGGAACTTCCTCGCTAGCACCCTGATCACCCATTGTTTCAGGCTTGGGCATTAGCTTGGCCTCTGATTCCCACTCCTTGAATCTCTTAAGTGGTACCCAACCCTGGGCGTCACTCCATAGTGAGGACCTATGGACGGACTCGACCGATTGCGGGTCCGTGTTGTCGAACGGTTCTACCTTTGTAACCTGTGTCAACGCCTGATCATCAATCGCCAACACACCATCTGGGCATATGGAGAATCCTGAAGGCACCTGCCTTGCTTGTGCCGCTGCGGCTGCGGCTGCCGCTGTCTCAGGATGAACAAAGTGAAACATCATATGTTTTTCTTTCGGTTTACTCAGGGAGCGGATTACTCCCCGATACTACTCTTATACCAAATTGCCTGCTAATACTTGAAGCAGCAGGGTGCGTATTATTTGTACACAAACGCCTGTTGAAGCCAACGCGGCAGACGCCTTGAGTTACGAGAGATAAAGCGATTAAACCTCTCATCCATCAAGAAGGTAACGCCAAAGTCGTCCTCTGCTCGATTGACGCGTCCAACCATTTGACCAAAGACGATCAGAGCCTGATAGTTGTACCAGTTAAAGTCATTCTCTACCATGTAGGACATTAGCGGATCGCTGGTGTTGGCATAAGGCACCCTGGTGACAATTTGGAATCTTGCCCTATCGTACTTGAAGTCAACACCTTGCTGGCATACAGGAGATATGAATACCTTAGGCTCTCGACTAGAGTAGAACTCTTGTAGTCGACCTGATAGGTTGCTCTTGTCATGGGTCACTATCCTGTCGGATCCAAGGGCGTTGGCAATCCTTTCCATAGCCTCATAGCTAGGGGCATGGATTAGGCCCTTTGCATCCGAGAATATACCAAGTATCCTTTGTATCTTCTGTATAATCTCATCAAAGTTGTCTTCCCACATGCGGTGGCTTGTATCCACCTGGTACTCAGGTTTTAGATAGATCTTTCGGTTGCCAACTGGAAAGGTGCTGGGAATACGGATAAAGTATGCATCCAAAGGATTGATACCAACGCACTTGCAGTACAGGTCCTTGTCATAGATCGTACCGCTCATGAGTAGTACCTTATCTCCGTAATCGAATAAATACCTATGACCAGCGTTACCGATGCTATGGGGGATAAATTCAAAGCTAGTACCAGTCACCTGGAAGCCAGTCATTGACTCACTACGTCTTACTGTGAAGCTCTCACCGTAGTACTCATGATTAAGACGTAAGGTCTCAACCCTTGTTACATACTCATCTCTTTCACTAGAGAACGTCTCGTCAACCTCTTTCCTACGCCTGTCTGACTCAGATTCCTCTGGGACAAATCGATCTTCTAGAAAGAAGTCACACCACTCATTGATGTTCCTGAGGTCAGGTATGTCAGACGCCTCGAGTACGGAGCCTACTGTCATCTTCTTGGTTATAAAACCACGAATGGTATTCTCTATCTCGTGGGCCTCATCGATTATCATCAAGTCCCGCTTCTCAAACTTGAGACCAAAGTTAGTTTGAAAGATGAAAGAGTGTATGTTGTGTACAATAACAGGGCTTTCCTGTGCCACTTCGATTGCTACTTGATACGGGCACGGTTTACTGTTGTTCTCAGTACACGACTCCCATACAGCTTTGCTATTACGGCATGGAGCACTAGCGCAGTCGTCTTCCCCTCTTAGTGGGCTAACTACCATACCATTCTTGATATGCCGGATAACTTTGTTGTATGTCGGCAGAGATGCGTCTACCGTGCAAGGATAAGCACCTCTACCTTTCATCAAGACTAGGTCGTCTTTGAAGTCCTCATAGTATTGATCCTGAAGGCTTTTCCTAGGCGTAATGATGTGGCAGTCTTGCGATTGACGAGCGAACGTCATAGCAATAGCGCTTTTACCACTACCAACAGGAGCCTCTAGTATGACAATACGTTTACCAGCCTTAAAGGCTTTCTCAACCTCCTCGATAACCATCTTCTGGCTTGTACGAGCCTCTGGAAGAGGGAAGTACTCGAGTGCGGGTTTGGAGGAGGTCTGTTCAATAGTATCGGTCATGGTTGTTTCACCAAAAAAAAGCCCAGCGAACTGGGCAGTTGAGAGCCAGCATTACTGAATGCTGGGGGATGTAGAGAGTAGATCAACGTCTAGTAGGTGCGCCATCAAGTATACACCAGACAGTGCCTCACCCATACTTCGCACAAGGTCACTGCTGACCTGCTGGTCCTCTTCATGGAAGAACAGCAGGGCATCGCAGGCACCTCTGCAGATGAGAGCAGAACATAGAATAATGTCATTGGCGACATTAATATTCATGGCTTCTGCCATGTCCTTCAGGTCCTCTTCTGCGGGAGGTAGTAGTTTGACAGCATACATGGCTACCATAAGGTGAGATAGCAGCCCCTTTGCAGCTGCCGTCCTTTCCTCCTTGTCAAGGACCATGACACGAGATGGGCAAGACATTTCTGCCACGCATAATATGTGTTTATTAAACACGTCAACTGCTTGCGTGTCCTTGTCCCAGCCCTCTTGGGCTTTTCGGGCTACTTTGATGTATAGATCTTCTAGATTATCGCTCACTTCTTGCCTCCGAGGATGGCACGCCAAATGGCGGCAAGGATTGCGGGAATAGCGGCCATAGCCAGTAGGCTGAAACCAATAAGAAAGATACCCAGGATGAAGGTACCGAAAAGGAATCCGATCATACGTCCTCCGCATGGTTTTGGAGCCACTCAAGCTCCTGTTTGTACTTACGCCAGTAGTCAAGGTTTCGACGTCCTTGCCTATAGGCACCTAGTCCTGTGTTATAACTCAACACAGCACCTTTGTGATTGCCCTTGAGCTGGAAGTAGCCTTCCCTCAAGATCTCTGCGCCGACTCGAACGTTCTCTTCTGGAGAACGATTTCGAAGTCTGTCCCCATTTGCAGATAGGTTTATCTGCATGAGGCCAATATTCCCCCGGCTTTTGGCCTTGGGATCGAATCGGGACTCTACTGCCATTATGGCAAGCAGATGTGGTAGTCGCGGAAAGTCAGGCTGTGCATGTGCCTTAGCATACTCAACAATACGTTGAACTTGCAGTGGGCTACGCTTCCATCGTTCGGCGATTTGCAGGATTAGGCTATTGTCTTGCCGGGGACGACGGCCTGTCTCGGTGCGAGCAGCACTCTGCACTGTTTCAGGTGCTACGGCCTGGATGAGCTCGTAGAGCGGGTCGCTCTGAGCAGACGAGGTCTGGCACACTGCAGCAAGCACGATTGCTGCCACGATCTTTCGTCGGTTCGTTTTTATCATTTACTTCCTTCCTAGTAGTACGTCCGTGGTCCGGACTTGGGGTCAAGAACCCAGCCACTGCTGGTATTCTTGACTAACTGCAGGGCTTTCTTCCACCTATCTCTGTTCGACGAGGAGAACGGTAGGGCGTCAGGCCAAAGCTCTTCGGCCCTCTTATTGAGGGCCTTAGTCTCTTCCTCTGTTGGAGCCCACGCCTTGTGGGTTGTGCACAGCACGTGATAAGCAATTTCAGTCATAGTCTCTCCTTGTTGCATAACTCTTATACCAATAAAACCTACGGTTCTTTAGTCTCCTCCATATGGTTAAACGGGGACTCCTCCGGGTCAAAGCTCAGCCCCAGCGCATTCATCAAATGCTTCTTTAGGGCGACATTTGGTTGCTTATAACTGCCGGCGTACTCGAACCCTAGCATCTCTCCTGCTTCTGCTACTGCTCCACTGCGGCATATTCCTGCATGGCAATGAACTACAAGGTCGTAATCCATTTGTAAGCATGTCAGCAGGATAGAGGCAATGTGATAGGCGTCATCCGCTGAGGGTCTCCACTGATCAGGGCACTCTTGATCCTCTTCTATATCAAGGAAGTTGAATTTGAAGATCTTCTCAAAGCTTTTAGCCGGAATAGGATGGGCTGTATCTGGATCAGATATCTGAATCAGTACAACCTTTCTACCAGAGTCTGTAGCTAGATGAGAACCGCTCTCGACGTCATATCGACTTACGTTTTGAATACTAGGCATATCATTCCTTTCTTTAGGTCAAGTTGTAAAATACTCCAGTACCACACTGGAGAATTGATGATACCGATTGACAAAGAAGTGCTATTTACACGACAGAGGCATCAGGCCGATCGCGCAGGATTGCACTATGATGTACGGTTTGTAGTCGGTGATAAAGCATACTCATTTGCAACGAAAAAGGACTTACCAGAACCAGGTAAGGCAATCCTATTTCATGAGCAACCAGTACACACCGCTCACTACGCCCTAACGCCACATATCACTATCCCAAAAGGAGAGTACGGCGCAGGTACTACAACCCTAGACTTTGCTAGAAAAGTAAAGCTAGAGGAGGGAAGCACCCCAGAAAAGCTGGTTTTTACAACCAGGGGCACTAGGTACTTGCTGAAGAAAACAGACGGCAAGTACGGGGACAAGGCATGGCTCTTCAAGAACCTGGGTACCTCGTCCACAGAGAAGAAAGCATATTATAACCGATACCTTGACGTAGTCGCAACTACGCTTATCAAATCGGCCATGTTTGAGAGGGCAAAGTACACAGAGCCCGGAAAATCAGGATGGGAGTCTGTACCTGACCCTGCTGGGACTTATAAGTATGACGGGGCCTCTTTTTATCTTATCGTAAATAGAGATGGTTCACTGAAATACCTCTCTAGGAGACCCAGTGTTAAGGGCGGTTTTCCCGACAGGACAGCCTCTCTACCTTACCTAACACAGAAGACGTTACCAGAGCTTGCTGGCAACGTATACAACGTTGAGCTAATACACACTGGACATGATCCGTACGCAAAGGAGTCACACCCAGCTGTTAGCGGAATACTAAATTCGCTACCTGACAGGGCTATTGCTACACAGAAGCTAACAGGTCCTGTTCGAGCTATAGTCCACAACGTGGTGGAGCCAAGGCTTCCAACGTATTCAGATAAGCTATCGGCTATGAAGCAACTAGAAGATGCCTATGGGGACCGGGAGGTGTTGAGGTCTATAGAGCCGCACGTAGGCGTGGAGCGTATAAGAGCCCTAGTAGAGTCGACTAAGCAAGGGAAGCGAGAGGGTGTTATCGTAACCTCCTTAACACAGGGCGAGGATAAGAATCCGAGAGTCAAGGTTAAGCATCAGGATTACTACAACCTCGAGGTTGTAGGTTTTCAAGAGGAGCTGTACAAGAATGGTAACCCAAAGAACTCACTTGGTAGTCTGGTCGTAGCTGACAGCGGCGGAAACATCGTTGCAAATGTAGGCACAGGATTTACTCCGGCTATGCGCAAGGACATCTGGGACAACAAAAAGTCGTGGTTAGGTCGTCTGATACAGGTTAAGACAATGGGGTTGGCTCAGAGTAGGCTTAGAGCCCCGGTCTATAACGGGGAGGCAGACGGGTCACTAGACGCAGTACTCTATCCTGGTTAAAAAAGAGCCCAATACCGGGCTCTTTTCTTTCGGTCTTAATTAGACCAGTAGACCGTGTACATTGGTGTACGTGATCGGCTTGCGTCGAAGGATAACTTTGTGACCAGTATCTCCCTTGAATACAAAGACACCTTTCTTGCTATCAACCGACAGGAGGTCAGACGTGCTGATAGAGATAGACAAGTACATCCCATTGGATTGTAGGGATTCCGCAGAACGTGCCTTGGTGTCTACATTGAACTCTTTGTAGAAGGCAAAGATAGCTTCGCGCTGAGACGCTGTAAGATCCGACTCATCATCATCCTCACTTACGCCGGAATAGAACATGTCAGGGGCCTTGGTAGAGGAGATGCTACCAGGAAGGCTGAGACGAAGTTCTACTTGGTACTGGTGCAGAGCGAGGGGGTTCACAGTCATCTCGACCTCACCTGAAAGTAGATCTTGCGGGATAGGCTTACCGCTGCTGGTCTCAACAGATACGAGGTAGTCGGTTTCAGATGAGTACTCCGCTTTGACGTTGAGCATGCTAAGGCTCTGGTCCGGACTCTCGTTGTATCGGTTCATCTCCTCGACAAGAGCCTTCAGCATATCGAAGTTGAAAGCAGAGAACATCGCAGCAATGTTGCAGATCTGATCTGCGTAATGCTTTTGATTTAGGTTATCCTCGCAGTACTCCCGGATGAATGCGTCGTCCAGACCCTTATAGTCGAGGGTGTAGAAGATTCGACCAGGGCGATTTCGCATATGCTTGTCGATTCGGTACTTATCATTACAGGTAAGCACAAAGAGCTTTTTGCTGGGGAAGACGCCATCAAGCAGAGTCAAGAGGCTCTCTTGCTTTTCCGAGTCATACACCTTTTCGAACTCGTCGAACAGAACCACGCATTCATGGTTGATGCTCTGGAGGAAGCTGTTGAACTTCTCACCATGCCAGGGCTGGCTGATGATGATAGAGGGGATGTTTGCTTGACTGGCCCGATAGCAGAGAAGCTTAGCCAGCAGACTCTTGCCAGAACCAGGCTCGCCTGTCAGGAGGACTCCCGTAGACGCAGTGCGATGCTCAAAAGTACTCAGGATGCGACTGGCTCGACTCTCGATGTCACCATACAGTTTACCTGTGATATTGAAGCTGTCGATCTTGTCAAGGAACAAGTTCCCAAACTGATCCTGCTGAATGGTGTAGTTACCAGCCGGGAGCCTGTCATGGATATCCATGTTCTCTTCATTGGCGATTCGGAAAGAGGAGCCATTACGGAGAAAATGCGTCATTGTGTTTCCTTTCGTAGAAATGCCCTGAAATCCAGGGCACTAGTGTTATACCAAAGTAATCTAGGTAATTGACTTACGGGTTATCGGACTCTTTTAGCTTATTAATTATGTCAACAAGCATGTCCTTCCGTAGAGTCATCTTATCTGATAGGGCATCTCTAATCCTAGCCTCTACTGGCGTACTGGCAAATATCCTATAGTATTCGCACGTATGCTTCTGACCGAGTCTATGTATACGATCTTGTTGCTGTAGGAATACTTCTAGAGAAAAGTTCATGCTGTAGAACACTTGAGTATACACCTCCGGACTGACTCCAGGCATGGCCTCTATATCCAATTCCTCTAGTTTTTCAGATGATGTACCTAGCACCGTGATGCCATAGTTAACAGACTTTGCTTGGCATACCAGCCATTGTATTTCTGGTGTCCTATTGAACTCACGCACCTTTTCTCCAGTGGACTTCTCCCCACCCTTGATAGTCAGATACTTACTACCAAGCTCGTCTAGCAGCTGTTTTATAAGCTGGTATTCGGCCTCCATATTGAACCAGATAATGGCCTTTCTATCGGATATACGCTCTGTTAGTATCCTTCTAAGGGCGCCTATCTTTGCCTGCTCATTGAAGAAGTAAGTCTCTCGCTTAGAGCGAGTCTTCGTCTGCTTTCCTTCTTCAGCCAGCAGTTCAGATACCTCGTTTGCTGACTCACTCTCTTTTTTGTTGATGTATAGAAACCCATTACTTATCTGGTATAGCTTGGCTAGCATGACAAGCGGATTGTCTATATCAACAGTATGCCCACCTACCTCTGCAGTGTAGTTCCTCATGAGCTCCCAGTACACATCCTTTTGCTCCTGTGACAATGATACTGATACGTCATGGAATACCTTCTCTGGCAGCTTTAGCCACCTCTCCTTAGACATGACAATAGAGCAGCTCTCTAGTATGCTACGAGCCTCGTCAAGACCCTTGAAAGCTACTACTTGCTTTACGTCATTCGGGTTTGGTACTGTGTGCTTATTCTTGAAGTTTGTAAAGTTCCAGCCCACAAGAGATGGCTCTAGGTACCTGACAGGTGAGAAAACGTCTAGAACAGTATTATTTATAAGCGTACCCGAGCCACCACAACGGTAGGGTATTCTCTTTGAGATACTGGTTAACGCCTTAGTTCTATCTGTAGAAGGGTCCTTTATAAGGAACTCATCTATATGCATGAAATCGAATCCCGCGTTAGCCAGCTCTGCAGCAAAGGAGACGGCTTTGTTGTAATTGAGTATAACAACAGGGCTGTTGAGTATTCCGTCCTTCTCATCCTCCCAGCTTGTCGTCTTAACTACATATGCACCCTCTGCTAGTTCAGGGCGATGTACCTGTATTTCGTCCTCCCAAACGAACAAGAGTGCTTTAGGGCAGATGATTAGGCTTCTCTTGAATACCTGAAGGGCGATGTAGTCGAGAACAACTTTTGACTTCCCCATACCGGGGTCAAGAAGTAAGCCTCCAGAGCCAGTAGTATAGAGGTATCGAAGAGCCAATAGCTGATAGTCCATGGGTTGAGTATGGAACTTGAAGCTTGCGGGTATCTCCCGGAGTTTGAAAGGTGTTTGAAGAAATTCGTAGACATCTTTATCAAGGTTAAGTTCTTTTCTTGCTTTTCTCAGCCTCTGTACTACATTATGTAGCACATTGATTTTTGCAGGAATAGCAAAGTATGGTCCCTGCCTAATGAAGGCGGGGAAGTCGTGCAAAAACTTGTACTCTTTCGCGTCTTTATGGACGAAGAAGATAAATTGTTTGTTTTCGCTGAATGCAAGTCGCATTGTACCTCCGGTTTTGGCTAACAAAAAAGCCGCATTAGCGGCCTGGATTACTTGACTACTGCTTTAGTAGAGATAGGTTAAAGCCTATACTTCTTGCAAAGTCTAATACCTCTCTCTGACTTAGCTTCAGATCTTTAAAAGCTTGAAATACTGCACGCATACCGTCTTGGTCTTCTGTATCAAATTTCCAGAACTTCAAAATAAGGTCATAGTTGTCTGGCATAAATTGCGGATTTTCATCCAGCATAGTCTGTTCACGCCAACTAATATTCGATTCTACTGTGAGGAATACAATGCCCTTCATATCAGTTCTCCAAGTTGTCTTGCCATTGGTTACAGTCAACGAGAACACCAGACTCGACTGCAAGTGCAGTGGCAAACTCCGTTGGAGTGTTATACGTTATTGATAGCATTTGAGGTCTATCTTTGCACACGAGAAATACCGCGTCCTTTGCAAAAGCCATAGCATTTTTTGTTGGCAATCTACTCCAAAAAGCACTATCTTTTTTAGAAGCGTCAATGTCATACAACACTACTACACACTGATTTGAGTACTTAAAACGACAATACTCAGCAAACAGCTCATAGAATCTTGTACCTACCACGTTTTTACCTGATAGCGGATTCTCTAGTAGCTTGGCCTCTAGGCTTCCTACTATAAACCAGTAATGTCGTAAACTGTTAAAATCACAAGCATGTATACTGCTGCTGTATCGGTCCCCAGCTACCCAAGGCCACCGAACTAGCAGCCTATCCCCATAGTAGTTAAAAGTGATTCCTTCTAGAGAGAGTTTTATCATACTTTACTTTTAGTGGGTTTCCATTATACTACACAGTATACACTATTATACAAACACATATGTCGACACCCGCATTCGTAGCCCAAGGCCTAAACACTTTGTCAGAAATTCGTTACTATACGGCTTTTGACCCTTACTTCTACACTGTAGATAATAGGCCACTTCAGGACATCGAGTCAAACCTGGTAAAGCTTGGATCGCAAGGATCCGATAGTGCCCGTCGAGCCGTACTTTTTAGTCAGCTAGGTACTAGCTCAGCTTATGCCTCCCTGTTTCCACTAGGTGGAACCTACCTATCCTATATGCATGGGCTACCAGTCTCTCTTAATGGTACTACCCTTACTATAGGGGCGGGAGCTGTATACGTCAGAGACGCAATCAATTCAGACATTAGTACGCAAATCCTAAAGCAGGCAATGCTTGTAACACCTGCAGTACTTAATCTTACTGCACCGGCTTCGGGACTTGTAAAAAATGTCCTAGTGCAAGCGGAGTTGAGGAGCCTAACAGAGTCTAATATGGCGGTAAGCAGGTTACCATTCATGGACGCTACAAACCCTCTGCTAGGTTGTACCTTATTAAATTATGAGCTGGTTGTGTCAGTAAAAGAGGGCGCAGATGCTACTCTTGGTAACCAGATAACTCCAGCTGTGGACACTGGTAAGGTCGAGCTTTTTGTACTGACCTACAGCTCTGTCGTATCAGAGAGCACACTCGCTCTGCATGCAAATGGGCCTGCTACCAAGGGTGCAGACTCTAGCCGGCAGTACGTATCGTCAAATACTTTGGCAAACGACTCTACTACCTCGATCCAGGTTCCTGTAAGCTTAAAGGGCTTAACACTAAATCCCCTGAAGCCTATTCATGTGGAGGTTTACTACTCCTCTTCAGCACCAGGCGGTGCTATTACGCTTAGCGTCAGCTATCGCAGCCTTACCTCTGGCGGGCTAGTAAACTCAAACATGGTAGTTGCGGGCTCTACTTCAGTATTAGCCCCTAGTACCTCAGATACCTTGGCTATCGGTACACTATCTTCTTCAACGATACCTGTATCCGCTTTTGCAGGATGGTCTTCTGGAACTTGGTCCGTAAAAGCGGATGCAATACAGATCTCCGTTAGTCGTATCGGAGGTGACGTAGGCGACACTAATACTGGAGTTATGACCCTACACGAAGTTCGCGTATTCCAGTAATTTTACAGCATAGTTTATAAATGTCCCGGAGAATGTCCAGCACCTCCGGGGCATTTTCATTTGTAATGTAGGGTAATCTGCGGCCTAGTTTTGTAGTCAGTACTATAAGCCTGTCTACAGGTTTACCCATCAAAGACTTCTGTACCATTACCTCAGAGGTGTTGTTGATAAGTGCCTCTACTTCGCCTAAAAAATTTGGCTGTATGAGTGGATGAGAGTGCAGGTACAGTAGCTCTGATACTGGAGGCTCTTCTGTTTTACTATTGAAGTAGTCTCGTATAGCTGGATTAGAAAAGCTTAGGTCTATCATGTAAAGTTATGTACTTTGGGTAAAAAGAAGGCGGATGAATCCGCCATCCTATACTTAGCCTACGATGGCTGGCTTTGGTTTTGGTTACAGGCTTTCGGCGGCCTTGTCGTACTCGGATTTTAAGCAGCTCACAGGATCGATGCTTTCGGTACTCTTGCTTGACTTTGGCACCACACCAAACGACAGCAGTCCAAAGCGATTATCTTTATCCTCTTTACCAGAGAATGTACTGGTAATCCCGAAGATGTCGGTAATCACAGAGCCTGGTTTGATGTAGTGGAACAGCCACAATGGGATGAGCTGCAGGCCAGACTCATCCCACTTCCGGAACCCCAACGAGGTCATCTCATCCAATGTTAGTTGGTTGGGATCGAAGCGGAAGCTCTGGTAGGCTTTCGGAATTTCTTGAATGTATTTGAAGGAGAACTCGCTGCCCCAGGACTTGGCGTAGCTCTGCAGCTCTGCCATTCGGTTGAGCAGGACGTTTTGCAGATGGCGTAGATCTTCGAAAATTGTTTTGTTTGGCATGGTAAATCCTTTGCGTTAAGTTGTAGTCTAACAAAAAAAAGACCCGAAGGTCTTTGTAACACCGAAGTGTTACTTCGCCGACGGACCCGGAGGAGTCGCGGCTGGTGCGGTCTTGTTGGTCTTTTGCATAAGACCAACACCTACCGCGAGTGCACTTAAGCCAGCGAAGACAGCCATGGCACAGGCTTGTACCATGGCGGCGTTCTCACGCCGAATCTTCGCCTTACGCAGAGCCAACTCTGCGGCCTCGAGTTCCGCCGTTGGTTTAACTACGACGGCCGGTGCTGTCGACGCAGCGACAGTCGCGGACTCTTCTTGGGGTTGGGGACAGTGTATGGTGGGCAAGTATCGTGACTGGGAAAC
>OGWN01000017.1_pt1 | contig 26342 bp, 50 predicted proteins | sample 1575921 | NCBI WGS metagenome assembly OGWN01 (sample SAMN07581531, study PRJEB24739) | freshwater metagenome
GTTTCCCAGTCACGATACTAGCAGGGGCCAAAGCTGTGTTGTACTTCTTTCCGCCAAACTCAAAGTTCTTGTCGCCACGGCTACGAGCAGCAGCAAAAGCCTCTTTGAATGTTGATGGTTCAGCAGCAGCCTTGTCGCGCATCCCCTTCAGAATGGCTTCGCCAGCAATTTCCTGAGACTCTTTAGAAGCATTTGCAGCCTCCAAGGGGTCAACTTCGCCACCTTCTTCGTACTTTTTGCGTCCCATAATGACTCCTTAAACCATCTTGCAACGGGTTTTGCCACGCTGGGCAATGCCGTCAGCGCGACGCGAAGCAGACGAAACGGATCCGCCAGCCTTGTATGTCTCAGGCATTTCTTCGGCAGCCTTAACGCCTTCAGGACTTTGGGGGGCGGGCACGCCAGAATCTTCCGTCCAGATGCCGCCACGAATACCTTTGACTTTTTTCTTGGCCATGATTAGCACTTTCCGCCGCGCTTCATCGCGATAACTTTACCAACAGTCTTCCCTTTTTTGGCAATTCCGTCACGACTAGGAGCTGCAGTTTTAACCGCACCCATCTTAGTCATACCGCCTTTTGCCAACTTCAAAGAGGTCCCTTTGCCGCCTTTGTGCTCTTGAGCATCGTGCTGCTTAAAAGCCTTTTTGATCAAAGCTTTGTCTTGAGCCAAATCTTTTTTGTCCATAGTCTCACCGCCTTTTGAAAATTTGCGGCCCTTGTCTGCCGCTGTGAATTCCTTGCCAACCTTTTGAGGAATGCCAAGACGTTTTGCTGCAGCCGGGTCATGAGCGACCATGGCCATCAAATTGTGTTGAGCCTTGCTAACCGATGGCACTTCTTTGCTCCCGTATAAACGTGTCTAGCTTTGCGTCCAGGCGGTCAAGCCGATCCAAAACACGGTTGATATCACTATGAACTTCAACCTTTGTCACGTACTCTTTTGCAACTTCCTCGCGTGTGCGATTAAGCAGAATCGTAACTCGGTTCAGCTCTTCCCTTGTTTCTTTCAGTTCCTGGTCTTTTGCCTTAACCGCCCATCCAATTAGAGCAATCAAAATAGTCAGGCCAGCATTCCACAGATTCCCGTCCATGTCAGCACTTCCAAGCTCTCAAACTTTTGTTGATCCTGCTGTCTGGGTCTTTTGCGGTTTTGGCGCTGGTCAGCTTACTCTTCATACCTTCCATTCGGGCACAAAAAGAAGCCTTGCGACCTTTGTCAGCTTTGGTTTTTGGTGACGGAGCAGGAGGCTTCAGGTTCATGCCCTGAGCCTTGGCTGATGCCCGACCCTTGGCATTCAATCCGCCTTTTTCCGATTTTCCCTCGGATCTTTGCCATGCTGGTGTTTTAGGCATTGACCTTCTCCATAACAGCGCGGCAAAGTTTCACAAACTCTTCCGCCGAAAGATTGCTCTTTGCCACATTTGCGGCGCGACAAACAAGTTGAACGTTGCCTACAACATACCCTTGCGATGAGTCTATCCGATCAATGCTGCAATTGGTCGGCACAACACCAGATGCCAGCTCCATTGTCATTGACCAACCAGTAAGCGCGCAACATCCTTGCTGGGTTTGCCAAATCAACTCCAAAGCATCCAAAGAAATTACTTCATTGCCTTTTTTGCGTTGCACGGCTTTGCTTCGCAGATATTGGAGGTAACTACGAACAGATTTAGTGCGCTTAAACGCTGTGTATTTAAGCTTTTGCTCGCCCCATGTGCGTTGATGGTATGAGGATTGTTTTTCTCCAATACACTCTTTGCACCAAGAGTTGTATTTTGAACTGCCGTCCACAAGTTTGCCTGTTGTATAAAAAGAAGACAACATCTTCATTAGACCGCAGTGCGTGCAGCGTTTTTCGAAAACGATTGTCTTAGCCATACGCAACTTTCAGATTGGAAAGACGCATGTTATCCAGCATTGGGATAAGAACTTCTTCCCGGAAATTGTTTGTAAAAGCTTCGGTCCCAATATGGGGAAGACTGATATCAACATCGATCCAAACTTTTCCGCCGATCTCGCGAACTCGATCACAGAACAAGTAATCTTCGCCAATAAATTTTCCATCTTTAACGGCAAAATCAAAAATGGCAGCAACAGTGCTGTTGCCATCTTTGTTTTCATATTGCCACTCAGGATGGGCATCAATCAGCTTTTCAATGATGTTTCTGCTGATCATCATGAATCCGGTGCCAACACGATTCACTCGCATCAATGAACCATTGAATTCAAATTCTTCGTTTTCGTCATAGTAGACGTCAAGGAAAAACTTTTTATCGCTGGCTCTGCGAGGATACATACCGGCCGTCACATCGTTATCTCCATGCTGCGCCAACAAACGCAACACGTCATCAGGAGTGACGATCACATCAGAATCAATGAACAACAGATCGGTCGAATCAGTTTTCAAAAACTCATTGACCAATGAATTGCGCGCCATCGTGATGATGGAGCAACCTGACATATCGGCTAAAAAAAGGCTGACCCCAAGAGACAATGCTTTGGGCATAAGTTGCGCCAAAGCAAAGGCAGTCTTGATATTGAGCTTCCCGTCATGAGCCGGAATTGCGATAAGCAACTTCCGGCCCTTGAGGTCAACGCTTTTAGTTTCAGCCAACGGGGATTTGACGGATCGCTCCGGCGTAGGGCAAGCCATCCAGTCGGTTGACCGGTTTAAAGCCATACGTCTTGTCAATGGTGGGATAAGCCATCTTTAGACTCCAAAAAAGTTTTAAATACCTTTACCGAAGGTAACACTCGACTTCCGCTCTTTGAACATCGGCATCCGAGCATCACTTTCACGCATGAAGCTGTTATCCACGGAGTTCATCTGCGACTCGGATTGGTTTCCATAGTACGCATTACGTTGCTCCACGAATTCAACTGGGGTTTTGCAAAGCAGCAAGCCACCAACTTCAATGCTGTCCGGGAAATGCTTATTTCCAGGGCCAAACAATTGAATCTCGGGATGCTCAGAAGCTTTGACCGGTTCCCAACCTTCGCGCAATTTAGCGGAAACGTTACGAGCGTCATCCTCATTCAACATGCGTACACGAATCCAGCGAAACGCATAGCCAGGCTCCGGGTTCGGATCGGGCAGAAGCTGGGGAGGCATCCACTTTTTGGGGCGCACGGACGACTCACGATTCTCGACACCACGTTTTTCACGAATTTGTTCACTCATTTTCATTTCCTCATTTCTTCCGCAACCTTACGAGCATAGAGATCCAAAGGAACTCCAAGCCGTTTGGCGATTTCCACCTGCGATTTGGTAAGTACGACTTTCTTAGGCGCAGTACCCCGTGTTGCCGGTGCGACAACATTCGATTGTTTCGGCGGAGGTGACGCATCCACCGGTTTCTCGGACTCGAATTTATCCGGGAAACGTTGACGCATTTCTGCGTCGATTCGCTTGTAATAGTCTTCGCTCGAAGGATCGATTCGCTCTTCTTGCGTCAACTCTTCATGCAGGGCCAGCGCATAACTTGTCATGCGGCGGTCCTGACCGAACCATTTGTTCTTACTTTGCCAGTCTACAGCCTTTTCGTCAACCTTTGGTGTTGCAGGTGGCTGACGAAGTGACTCCGGAAGTTGTACTTCCTTGTCTTCCGGGGGTGCGGCCGGCTTGAAATTACTAACCCTTTCGGCCTTCATTTTGACCGTTGTCAGCTCTTCCTGGGCAGCCACCAAAGCCTCAGAATCACCCGATTCGTAAGCTTCTTTGTACCGGCGTTTGGCCTGTTCCAGCTCATTTGCCACCACTTTTTTGGCCTGCTCAAGCAGCGCCGTCTGACCTTGCGACAAAGAACCTTTCAGCTTTTTGTTTTCTTCAGCCAGTTGCTGGGCAAACCGCAGAGCTTCCTCTTTTTGACGCTCTGCAGCCTCTTTGGCCCGGCGCTCCTCGTGGTAGCCCTTGGTGAAATGCTGAATGCGCTTGCGAACGCCTTCATCATATTTGGCAAGCTCGTCGTCCGTTACCTCTTTCGGAGGTTCATCCATCGGCTTGCGGTTCTGATCTTTCGGCGGAGTATCGTCAACAATTTCGATTTCGGGAGTTTCATCCTTCACCTCTACTTTGTTTTCTTTTTCCGCTTTTTCCTCGGCTTCATGAGGAAATTCAAATTCGACCTTTTCAAAATCGGCCATGATTTATCTCCGCAATGGCTTCTAATAAACGATTGCCCTTCCGACGGTTTTCGGAAATTGGCAACACTTGAAGATTTGCAATTACATGCAAACCACTCACATTTTCCCCGTTTAACGGGACAATATGATCAACCTCAAATCCATGAAAAATTTTGCAAAAATCATACAGTCCTTGCACTTCAGCAATTTCTGCCTGATTCATCATCATTTCTCCGTGCTTTATCTTTCCATGTCTTCGCCTAACTCGCGCAATTTCTGTTGCTGAATTTTTGGCGTAATAAGCACGTCTTTTTTCAAGAACTTGATCTTTGTTTTCAGATGTCCATTTGGCTTGCAGCTTTTTGTACATCTCTGGTTTTGCCTTTTTACAGGCAACTACTCTTGCTACGCATTCATTTCGATTTGCGTCGTAGTATTTTTTTTGAGCGGCTCGAACCTTTTCTCTGTTTCTTTGCCGCCATTCAGCAAGATATGCTTTTCTTTGTTCAGTAAGCATATTAAGCCCTTTGAATTCCTCTAGGATCCTGCACAACAGCTTCTACGCTGTCGTCATTTATGAGCCTAAACTCCTTCCCATGGATCTTGATTCGGGTTCCAGTGTTCGGGCGAACCAAAACAAAGTCACCAACCTTGCAAGACGGTCCAGACGGGAATCGCTTCTCGTCCTTGTATGCATCCGGGCCAACTTTCACCACAAAAAGCACTGGCGACAGCACTTCTTCAAAGTGAATAGTTTGACCAGACTTCAACAAACCAGAATCGCCAAACTTTTCATCAATGTCCGGTAGTACGCACAGCAGATGATAGGTGGCAGGATCAGGCATTTGACGTGCCTTTTCCTCTTCCGTTTTGTTCAGCAAGCCAGACAGATCAACTGCACTGACATCAAACTCACTCATCGTCGTTTTCCTTTAGTCTTCGCACGAGGTCAGCAATTTCAAGTTGTGCGGTCTGCAGACCTCGGATTTGACCGCACACTTCCTTATACGCGTCGAAGGATGCTGCACTTCCACGCGATATAAATTCGATGAGTTCATTCAACCTCTCTGCCAATTTGGCATTGAGGTGCTCAAGGACTTTTAATTCCATCAATCTCCTTTGCTACCCGACGATTTAGCAGTCGGCAATGGTTGTTTTGCGGCTCTTTCCGCAGCCATTTCGGCGTGTCGAGCCCGTTGTTCTGCGCTCATTTCGGCATGACGCAGTTTTTGATTCATAACCTGGCCACCATGCGCCATTGCCTGGGCATGTTGCTGCTGAGCCATGGCCATTTGCTGTTGATGCTGCTCCATTTCGCGCTGTTGCTGGGCCTTCAAGGCTTCCATTTCCATCGCGTGACGTTGCATGATCATCATTGGGTTGTCCAAACCCTCTTTGGCATGCAGCTCCTGGGCCTTGAGAGCCACTTCTGCCTGCTTGAGAGCCAACTCTCCCTGCACTTTTTGACCCTTGATCTGCACTTCTTGCGCGCGAATCTTGAGTTCTTCCTGCTGCATCTGGACCATGGGGTCTTGGGCCATCTGCTGAGCCTGCTGCTGCTGGGCTTGAGCCTGATCTTGAGCCAAAACTTGCTTGGCAGCCTGGGCAACAAGGCGGGAAAGCTGCACTTCCACGTCTTCCGGCAGGTCTTCGTCCGGGTTTGGCAGTGGCACACCCAGTTGCTCTTCCACTTTGCGGCGATATGCAAAGGCCAAGTGCCCTGCAATGTGCGCCTGAATCTCGGCCATCATCTTTTGAGCCTGGGGATTCTGACCAATTTGAGCCATGAGCAGGGGATCCTGCATCATTGAGGTGTGAACCGCAATATGAGCGTCGTGGTCCTGATAAATGAACGCTTTTGTGGGTTTACCATTCAAAAATGCCATGTTTTCGCTGATTGGATCGCGAGGTTTCATGTCATCTTCAATGGGAACCAGCTTCTCAGCGTTGCGCACCCTCAAAACCTCAATCATTTGGCGGTGCAACTGGGGCAAATCATAGATTTGAGGAGCTTGTGCAGACAGTTGAATCACTGCCTGGTACTGCATAATCCGCTGCGCCATCGTCGCGCTGTTCGGATCCGACACCGGAATCACTTCACAAATGTCGTAGTCCTCTTGTTTGGCCCGAGGATTGCCACCCATCGGCGTGTATTCATACGTGGACGGGGTGTTGTCACGGATGATTTTCTTGAGCAGCTTGAATTCCTGCTTCATCGAGTAATGCACGCGCGCTTGCACAGCACTCATCGTCTTCAACTGGCGCTCAAGCAACGCCAACGTCGTGCCCACAGGAGCATTTGCACTCATATCACTGACCTTCATGTCAGCAATAGAGCCAAGGCGACGTCCTTCTTCGGTGATCTTGTCCAGCAACGCAGCCAGAACCTGGCTCGGCTCCTTGTACGGAAGCGTCATGATGTTGTCTTTGACGCTGCCACTTGGCACGTCTACATCACGGAATTCACCTGGAGCAATCGGAGTGTCGTCCCCTTTGATTCGAAGTCCTCGTGACTTCAGTCCTCCGGGAAGATTTGAGAGAGTACCAGCATCAACAAGCTGGCGAATAAGAGAAGTGCCGGCTCTTGCGTACCCACCGATAAGATGAATGTAACCAAAACCGTAAGCACCGAAACCAGGAACATAGTCATACTGAACAAAGTGCTCCCGCTTCAAATGAAGCTCGTCGCCTTGCTCCCAGTTTCTATAAATGGACAAAACCTTATTTGTCCCACGATCCACCGTCACAATATACGGCAGCGCAATTCCATCTTCATTTTCAAATCCAGGCAGGTCATAGTCCACCTGGATTTCGCAGAACTGATAACGGTCATCATCAGTAACTGAATATCCCTGCTCTTCGGCTTTTTTCTTTTCAACATCGTTGAACATCATCACTGGTTCGCCCAGATCAACGTCACGATAGAAACCAGCCACTTGCAGCTTGCGCAGATCATTCTTTGTCTTGCGCATCAAGTGAGTAACACGCTCGGCGCTTCTCACTCCACTGGCGCCGTAAGGAATAATCAGATCCTCGGCCGGAACAAAAATCGCCGTCTGACGTCCCAAGTTGGGATCGTAATAAACCTTCTTGAACGCAGCGCCAGCCAGGCCGAGGTTAAACAACATGCGCTCATGCTCGGGGCGATACTCAGGCATCTCCTCCGTGAGCTTCAGGTTCATGTCGTCCCGAACACGCTCGGCGGCTTCTTCCTTAAGCTTATCAATCGCACCGACAATTTCCGTCTTAACCGGGCCAGCCGCCGGGAAAGTTTCAATGATGGTCTCGCTCTGGAACCGAACAGCGGCCTCAGTGAGCAACGTCGAAAAGACACCACATGCCCCGTTCCACGGTTCCGTACGCTCCTCATACTTCATCCCCAGAACTTCAAGACCTTTGACATACATCTCCACCCAGTCGCGGCGAGAAGTAATATCAGCCTCAACATCCTCAATCAGGTCCGAGCCAATTTTTTGCAGCTCGCCTTCAGTCAGATATTCAGCCAGGTTAGCATCAAACGGAATACCATCATCCACGTCTTTGCCAGGTTCAATTTCGATTTCGACGCCATCGATCCCAATACTCATTCCTTCAGGATTGACAACCTCGATCTCAATATCGCTCGGCTCATTGGCCAGTGATTCCAAACCAAGGGGCGCAGCGTAGAGTGCTTTTTCCATATGTGTGCCTTAATAAAAAGCATGTTTACGACGAAAGCTCACAGGCTCGTCGGGCTCGTCAGATTCTAGTCTTAAGAAGCCACCCTGTCTAAAACGGATTAAAGCTTGTGAACTACTGTCCACCAAGTCGTCATGAGCCGCATTAGGAAAAGCCGCCATCTGATCCCGCACCTCATTCGCCCACCGGGTATCCGGCGCCCAAACTTTTCCAGACCTAAACAAATCAGCCACTGAGTTCAATCGAACAATTTTGTCGTTTCCCTTGCTGGGGGTGTACTCGCTGACAGGGATTCCCATTCGGCGAAGCTCAAAAATAAGCGGGGCACCTGCCGCTTTTGCTTCCACAATGAAAGCATCTGGCTCCCAGTCTTTATATCTTGCGATGGCCTCGTCTTTGAGTTCTGGGAACTCCATTCGCTTTTGAAAGGCATCAAGCAAGATGATGTTTGCATTGTTCTCATCCTCATCCAGATAAAACACACCCCACGTCGTACACGCATTAAAGTCAGACCGCTCCGTCTTCGTGAACGCCGTATCCCAACTCTGGATAATAAACTCGCACGGCGGTGGATTTTCCCGCTCCCACACCTTCCACCACTCGCGCTTAACAATCGCACCCTCTTCCCCAGTCGGCGCCTGCTGATACTGCGCATTCCACTTGCTCGGAGGCAACTCCTCCTTCAAGTCCTCCAGCAAATGCAAAGGCCAAAACTCCGGCCACAACGGGCTTCCACTAGGCAAAATCGCCGGGAATTCAATCACCCGCCACTCGTCCGGCTTCCCCCTCTCCACCGAATCCTGCAACACCCGGCCAATCAAATCCCGCTCAGACCACCGAGTCGCAATGATGATGATCGCCCCGTTCGGCTGCAAACGCTGACGTGGACCCGACGTATACCAATCATATGTAGAGTCATACACACTGGGATCATGCGCCGCTAATGTCGCCTCCTGCTCCGAATGCGGATCATCAATGATCACAATGTCCGCACCCCGACCCGTCATCGTGCCGCCAACACCAATAGCAAAATACTCGCCATAGTCATTCACCGCCCACCGGCCCGCAGACTTCGAATCCTGCCGCAACCGCACATTAGGAAACACCTCGTGATACTGCTCCGAGTCCACCAAGTTCCTAACCTTCCGCCCAAACCCAACAGCCAGTTCACTTGTGTTCGACGACTGCATCACCTTCTTGTCAGGAAACTTCCCCAAAAACCACGCCGGAAATAAAAAACTCCCAAACTCACTCTTCGTATGTCGCGGCGGCATACTAATAGCCAACCTCTTAATCTTCCCAGCAGCTACATCCTCAAACGCCTTCGCCACCACCGCATGATGCCGACCACTTATAAACCCCGGCCACATCTTCTTCACAAACGACAAAAACCGCTCCTGAGCCTGCTCCCGCTCCAAAGCCGCCTTGTAATCAGCCACCTGCTGCAGTAACTTCTCCTGCTCCTCCGCCGGCAACTGACCTATCAAATCTTCAATCTTCACCGTTTACTCGTCCAAAAATTTTTTTTTAACACAACCACTTACTCCAAATTCCTAAACTTAATATACACCGGCCGAATACTCCTACCTGCTCCATCAAGCTTCTTTATAACACCTAACTCCACCAACCGCTTCACAATCTTCTGCGTATTCCCCAATCCCATCTTCCCCCTCACATACGCTATCTCCCTCACCGTCGGCGAATACCCATACCTCTTCCACCACTCATCTATCACCAAAAATACCTCCTTCTGCGCCGGACTCATCCCCACCTCCATACACTCTTCATAACTCATATCCCCCGCTCGTATCTTCATGTCCCTGTGGATAACTCTTCCAAACCAATCTAAACGTTTAGATTGCCGACCTAAAATGGTTCTACTTTTCTCTTTTTTTGTAACACTTAACGTTTCATTATTTTTCACTTTTCGCTGCCTAATAATTAAGCAAATGGATGCACATATCTGCACCCATCGATAGTTTTTTGCAAAATATACCCCACCCTTTTATTTTTGGTCGCCTACCGGGGGGTGTTCCTCGGTTGGAGGGTAAACAGTTTCAGGGGGATTTTGTTCGAGTGGAATAGCAGATTGTTCGTGTGGAATAGTATGCGCATACGCCTGGGACTCCTTTTCATCAGTTTGGGGGGTCGGGGTATGGTGGGGTTCGGCTGGTGACAATTCGGCAAGCAATGAGGCGGCCTGGGCCTCGATGATGTCGGCATCCTGGGCTGTGGCCTTGGTTAGCTCTCTGATCTGGGCCATGAGAGTCTCTCTTGCATCGGCTGATGATGTGATGGTGCGGACTTCTTTGCGTTCGGTGAAGGCTGCCACCTCGGTTACGGTGCCCAATACCTTAGCGGCTGCCGTGATCTGGCCGGGTTTTGAGTCGGGATGGGTGATGACACCGACCAGGGATTGAATGACGAGAGCCCTTAAAGCTGCAGGGGTTCTATGTTCCTCAGTCTCAATAGCCAGTCTGATAGCCTCCACTTCTTGTTTGATCCTTTCATCCCGGCTCAGGATATAGGGCGCACGGCTGAGGGTGTGCTTGGACTTTGCGTTATATGCGCTGCGATATGCGTCCACTTTGCTATTCCCTTTGGCTACTTCGAGTGCGAACTTACGTTGTCGGGGTGTCAGTTCTGAGGCTGCGTTACGTCCGAGGATGGCTGAGACGGGCAATGTATCGAGTCCTTGTTGTATCTGGGCTCTTGATAACTTGCGTGGGGGTTTGTCTGTCTTCATGGTGGCGGATGATAGGGGAACAGCGGAAGGACTGCAACGCTTCGCTATTAACCCGCGCCGATCGATAGCCTTTGCCTATTCTCCCTGGTGGATTCTCCCGGCCACTTTCCCGCCCATCTTTACCCGTCATCCTGGCCGATGGTTTACACCTCAACGATTACCAGGGAGCAACCAGACGGGCATATCCGTTACTTGCTTATCTGAGTGCGTGAAGGGATAAAGAATCGCATTGTGGGCCGCTGCGCTCCGCGCCGAAGATAGCCCCAGACTATCACGCCCGGACAAATTGAATACTTCCGTTTCCAGCACGCCCGCACACAAACCCGCGCCGATTAAAAAATACAACTAGACAACCACGCCACAACGCGCCGAGAATACTTCACATGCACCACACAGGATGCATACAACCTAACTCACAGGAGTAGACAACATGAACGCCAAGCAGATTCGAGCCCTCCAGACCTTGACCTAGCAAAATTGGCTTGAGTGGAAAACCGGCCAACACATTGACGGCCGCATGTCATTCAGCGCCACCGAATACGGAGACACCGTTTTTATTCACGGCTCAAACACAGACAGCATCGAATGGTACGAAAAGCAATTCATTGTCCAAATGTTCATCGGCCCGCGCGGTGGCCTCAACAAAATCACAACCCACTAAGGAAACACCATGACACACAAGCACACACAAGGCCCCTGGATGGCAAGCGAAACCGGACTGATCGGGGCCGGACCCCAGTTCCTGCACATTGCCCAAACTGTAACTACCGGAATGGGACACGCTGCAGCCGCCAATGCCCGCCTAATTGCAGCCGCGCCAGAGATGCTAGACACCCTGGTCCTGGCCTTGCGAATCCTTGAACGCCGAATCAACGCCCAAGGCATCGACCACACGGATGACACGGAATGCAACATTTTGCGGGCAGTTATCCGCAAAGCCTTGGAGGGCTAAACCATGAGCCCGGACGACCTGGAAGACCTGAGAGCCGAAGCCCAGGCCCATCGACTACACGAAGCTAGACGCCGGGCCCGCTTCCTGGCCCACCCCAACCCACGCGATCCAGACTACCCCGGAGACTTTGAAGACGAAACCACAGACGAGGACAACGACCAATGAGCCCCAACCAATCAACCACCGCCCGCCCCTGGTTTATTTGCCCATCCTGGGCCGCCGTGGTGCCGCTACTGGTTCACACCATAGCCACCGCCCCGGACAGTGACGAAGCCGCTGCAGCCGCTACCGAACTCGACAACCTAGCCCGTGGCCTGGACCAATGGAACAAGCGAATCCCCGAAGCCCTCCGCCTACTGGAACGCCTCCGGGAATTCCTGGACGATGACGAGATCCGCCAAGCCGATATCCTGGCAGCAACCATCCTAGCAACCATCCGGGGGGAATAAATGACACTCGCAGACACACTACGCCACACCCTGGCCCGCCATATCGGATACGAAGTGACCGGGCACGGATTCAAGCGCAAGCACCACACCCTCACGTATACCGCTGCCCTGGAATGGGCTCACACCTACCGCGCCGCCACCATTACCCGCCGGGGCCAATGGATAGCCAGCACCACAACCACCCAGGGAGCCTAAGCCATGACACGCCGCAGAGACTACTACAACACCGCACGCGACATGGCACGCACGCCCCAGGGTTTGCAATGGCTTTTTGCAACCATACGCGACCCACACCCCAGGATGACACGCCACCAGATCCGCATCATATGCGCCGCAATCCGCGACATTCACCCAAGAATAGGATTTTGAAATGAACAAAGCACAACGCCGAATCAAAGCAGGCACAGACCTACTCGCCATCCTGGCATGCGCAGCCCTTTTCGGACTGCCCGCCATTGTCTATTTTTTCAACATGAAACCATGAGAACCGACAACATGAAAACCGCACAGCACACCAACACCGCACCCCTCACCGTCCCGCAGATCCTGGCCGGCTCACCCCTGGCCGAAAAGGTGGACCACCTGGGCATCTTGCGCGCGCGAATCGATATTCTCACCAAGCAAGCCGAAGAACTCCGCACAGAACTGGAGGACGCCGGCTTGCCATCCATCGAGGGCACGTTATACCGCGCCACTTTTGCCGATGTTGCTGGAGCCTCCCGCATCAATTGGCAAGCAATCGCCAAGAAACTAAAAGCCAGCCCGCAACTAATCCGGGCCAACACAACCCAGGGCGAGGGCTACTCCCGCATGACCCTGACCGCCAAAACCGCCAAACACTAAGGGGACAGCCATGCTCAAACCACTCACCGAACGCGAAAAAAAGAATATCGCCAGAAACATCATTGCAGCATGCCGCGACATTGAAAAGTTAAACGGCACCGGATATCGGTTCATTATGAATTGCAGCGGATTCATTGCCCACTACGACATAAACGGATTCAAGGACGCATACAGCGAACCGGGCAGCCTGCAGCGTGCCATTGAGCGCAATGCAAAACCGAATCAATGGGCCAACTTCCGACCGGGCGAACAAAACGCCGACTACTACCACAGCAAGCGCGACACCTACAACATGATTCTCGGGGCATTCTGTGCGCATCAGTTTATGCGCGACCATTTCACCATCGTGCACATTGCAGGCTAAACCATGAAATACCATTACACCCAGGCCACCACCAACCGCAAGACCGGCCCAATCCCGACCACCTACAGCAGCCGCGAAACGTGCCCGCCCTCGTGCCCTCACTATCGGTCAACCTGCTACGCCGAAGGGTTTCACACGGCCATGAACTGGAACCGGGTTGACCAACGAGGGACGGATATCCATGGACTGGCCCACGCCATCAGCAGGCTACCAAAGGGCCAACTATGGCGCCACAATGTAGCCGGCGACCTACCCGGCGAAGGCGAATCGGTGGACGCTGCAGCCCTGGGCGAGATAGTCCGCGCCAACCGTGGACGCCGTGGATTCACCTACACGCACAAGAAAAGCGCCCAGGCTATCCAATGGGCCAAACACGCGACAGACTGGGGCTTTACTGTCAATCTGAGCGCGGACGATGCCGGGGAGGCTGATGCCCTGGCCGCTACTGGTTTGCCCGTGGTTTGTATCGTGCCAATCGACACGCCCAAGCACACCACAACGCCCCAGGGGCGAAAAATCCTAGTATGCCCTGCACAGACTACGGATTACATGACCTGCGCCCTTTGCGGACTGTGCCAACGCGCCGACCGATCACAAATAATCGGTTTCCGCGCACATGGCACAAAGGCAAAACAAGCCGACAGACGCGCCCGCAAAGTGATCCCGATATACCAAGCCGGCGGGATGTTCTGACAGTGCCAGGGCATGCCCTTAAAGCGAGGGCATGCCCGGGAATTGTCCCGACACTGGAAAAAACATGATCAACAACCCCGAAAGCTACAGCGAAGCCGGCCGCAAAGCAGCCGAAGCCCGCAACCAACGAGACGAAGCGCGCGCAGAACACTGGGCCCGATACTATCGCAGAATGCGAAGCATTGAGAGCCCCGAGGAGCGCCAGCAAATCGACCGCCTATATCATCAGGCATACACAGAAGCGAGGATTATCTGACCATGAAAAACGCCGAACACGCCTACATTGAAGCAGGCTACCGCTACGAAACCGCCCGCACCCCGGACGCTGCCAGGGCCCGCGCTGAGGTAATCCGACACCTACTGAGCACCGAGCACCCACGCGACCAAGCCGAGGCCCGGCAGTTAGTGGAGCGAGGACGCCAGGAAGCCCGCCAGTGATACCCCAACACGACCACCCGCTAACCCTGGCCTACGTGGCCGGGGCCCGAGTCCGCGACCACAAACAGATGGGCGAAATCATGCGCCTTATCCGTAGTCTAGAGACAGATGCGCCAAGAATTCTTATCGACCAATGCCGACTCGCGGCAGACATAACACTTGAAAGGACAAGACATGAAATATTTTGATTTTTTGCAGAAGAAGCACGCACTCGACGCCCGACTTGGTTTCGAGAAAATTGACCTGCAATTACTTGAGGCAATCGCAATTGCAGCACACAAAGATGAACCGCTATCCGTCACCGAGGCCATGGTTTTGAGACAGTTGGCCTCACCAGCCACAATCCATCGAGGATTGGATCGCCTGCTTGCGTCCGGCATGGTCAAACACAAGAATGTAGAAGACAACCGAACCAAACGACTATTCCCAACAGCCATGGCCAAAAAATATTTTCGCTTGCTGGAGAAGTTACTATGACCTGGCCATTCCCCACCCAACCACTACCACCATACCGCGAACCACGCGGACCTAATTACCCATCTGACGCAGAAGAAAGCCCGCTATGACCACACAACCCGAAGCCCTGCGGCTGGCTGATTGTCTTGATGACACCGCGAACCCACGCCTGCATTTATTGCCTTATGCCGCCGCCGAACTACGCCGCCTGCATGAAGTGAATCAGGAATTATTGGAGGCGTTCCAAACGCTGGTAAACATGGCCGAGCTGTTTGCTAATGAATTACATGCCGGACATCCAGACGTAATCGCCGCCCGCGCCGCAATCGCTAAAGCAACAGGAGAACAAGCATGACATATCGAGCATTTGCATCCGCAATGAAAACATCAACACGCAGAGGTCGAGGCCCGTTGCCGTTATTCAGAGACAAGAGCATTGAGCAACAACAGCGTTGTAGGGCCAAAGAAGCCGCCGAACAAAAAATGTGGAATGAACGCTGGCTGAAGGGAAACAGAGCAACAGGAGAACAAGCATGAAGACAATCTTCACCATCCAACTCGTCCAGGATGACGCAGGCATATCCGTGCTGTCCGGCGCCGTGGGGCAGCACCCAGAAGTCTTCGACATTGGTATAGAGATACTTGCGAACCTTAAAGTGGCCTCGGAGACTCATCCTCAAATGAATATCCGAGTGGACCACCTTCAGTTCACGGACCGGATGCAGTGAACATCTTCAGCAAATCACGACTCGCCCTGAAAGCCCCAACCTTTATGGCATGATCGTTGAAATCATCACCAACATTGGGTGGCACATAACAAGGCCACCCTATTTTTTTGGCCGCTTCCTGGCCCGTCTGAGACGCATCATTATCGGCAACCACATAACCGCCTGGTAACGAGGCAGCTACCTTCACCATATTGCCCGCAGAGAAGCAAACGTGCAGGGTGTATGGCCGCTTTAACGCCTTGAGCGCAGCCTTCACAGACAGCGCAGTGGCAAACCCTTCACACAAAATATCTGGGCCTTTGGCATCAAAGATGTGCTGCGCCATGCCGGTACGCTGGCCATAGAGAAACTTCTTTTCCCCGGCCTCGTCAATCATTTGGCAGCCAACCAAATTGCGCCCAATCCGCATGGGAATGACCAGGATTAGCCCCTTGTCTGTGCGCCATACATAGCCCTGTTCGTCTGGGAACCCCTTCTTTTCGAGATACGGGTGCTTGGCTATCTGGCACTCACTCAGAATCAATCTGGCCTTCCTGGCCGCCTCATCTTGCAGTTCTTTGCGCTTACGTTCTGCCTCCTGGGCCAGCTTTAACGCCTTGGACCGGTCGTACTTCACCTCGGAATCGGATTTCCAGATGTGGACCTCATCACCGGACGCCCAGTCACATACGTACCCAATGTCTCCCATGAACTTAACCGCCCCGTTACGATGGTGCGGCTTGGATTCAGTGGGAAAGCGGCGCCACAGCCCCATGGGCGGATAGTTGTTTATCAGGATCCCATGCGCGCGACAGAAATCAAGAAACTCCATTAGCCCTCCTTAATGCCGTGTTTAACTTCAATGGCTCGGGCAAATACATAGGAATCAATCTCGTGGTGTACTGCCCTAACGCCAGTGTAGATAGCGTCAATCTCCTCATCCGATAACGGCTTGCGATGGGGTGGGGTGGTGTAGAGAGGTGTGTGTTTCCAATGATCGCCATAAGCCTCTGGGCTGGTCATGTTAAGGTGTGCCACGTCCATCCATTCGTGCATCCACGCCACCGGCTCCTGCTCTGGCTGTGCTTTGAATGGGGTTGTGTAAACAGTCTGCCAACGACCAATTTCAGGTTTGTCAAATTGGAATTTGTTTTCATCTTCAAGCGATACATAGCCATACGGTTTTTGCTGCTTTGCCGGTTGCTCAACCATTTTGTTGGCTTCACCAATATGGTTGGCCTCCTGCTCTGGCTGTGATGCTTGTTTACCTGCCAAGAAAGCAACTTCCATGTTGTATTTGGTGAAGTTCCCATCGCCTTCAAAGTTATAGGCTTTCGGCAACCAGTCCCAAAACTCAGGACATGGCGAACCATCGTTGTTTGGCTCCTGCTCTGGCTGTGCCAAGGATTCTCGGATGGCGGTGATGGCTTTATCTTTTGGGCAGTTCATGTGCCAAATGTTGCCGGAATATTCCAACGCCTCCAGCGCCAACTTCAATGCTTCGTCTTTGGTCATGTGTTTTTCTCCTTGAGTTGATAGTCTTTAAAAACAATTCCCTTGCTCGCATCACCCTTCCAACATTCTTTAACCCACCCACGCTTGCCTGACTTGTAGGTGCGCCAATGACCTCTGACTTGGTGTCTTCGTGGGCTTGCGTGTGTGCCGCCTTGTGGATCGTTCTTTTCCTTTGGTGGCTCAATCTCAACTGTGTGCCAGTCAAACGTCAAGGCTGACTTGCCTTTGGCTTTGCGCTTGGCGTTGATGAATGTGCGCTGTGGCATTGGTTTATATGCCTGTTCTTTTCCAGCCAGTTTAAGCAGCACCGCATAAACCATGCGTAAAACGGGCAGGATTTCGTCTTGCGTGACCTTCCTGCCGTGGTTGTAATACTGCATCCCTTCGTCTGTCAGGATGTAGGCAAACGGCTCAAAATACTTTGTTGGTGCAATGGTGCATCCAGCCACCGTGACGCTGTTTTCTCCTGCGGTTAGCCAAAGACTGAACTTCCTGTTTTTGCTGTCTACCCCTGCAATTCCTGTTCGTTTGAATGGCAGATTCATCACCACATCTGCGGGTATGCGCTTGTCAAAGATAGGCTCCATCATGCCAACATCAAACCACAAAGCAGTTTCAGGCTCTGGAGCAAGTCTGACCGCTTCGCAAATCAAGGGTGTCATGTGTTCTTCTCCTTGAGTTTGGCTTCGATTGCATCAGCGAATTCCCAAAAGCCACCGCCTTCTTGGGTGTCATCAAAGGCAATCTGTTTATCCTCATCCGTCAGCCCAACCCATGTGCGCTGTGGTGGGATGGTGTATTTCGCAACAATCCGTCTTGCCAATTCCCTGCGACTGCGTTTTCCGCCTCCCACATCCCATTGAATGATGGTTAGGTAAACATCCTCCAACGCCACAGGCTCCTGCTCTGGCTGTGCCAAGGCTTCTCGGATGGCGGTGACGGCACGGTCAACGTCTTGTGAAAACCACGGATTCGGCGACTCAATCGGGACAAGGTTTTCAATGTTGTTGCGAATCACTCCGCGACACATTTTCAACGCCTCCAGCGCCAGCTTCAATGCTTCGTCTTTGGTCATGGCTCCTCCGTTGTAATAATTTTCCTCAAGCACCCACGGCCACAGCTCTCAGTTACTCCGCTGACCTTCGGCTTTTGCCCGCATCGAACCCAGGTCACATTAGGACCAACCGTTGTCTCAGTTCTATACAACGTGCATTCTTCATGCTGGCCAACAATAACCGTCCTACTAACATCATTTACGGGCCGAGGAGGATGCTCATTACACGCCGCCAAAATCAATAAACTCATCAACGAAAACAAAGTTTTCTTCATGCTCTCACCTCTCTCCATTCTGTTTTATACGGGTTGGGGAACTTTCTTTCTTTTGGATGAGGACAGTTCTCTGGAATCTGAGCAACCATCCAAACCTTGTGCAAATGCTTTGTATTTCCAGTCGGCGCCCAGCGGTCTACGTAAACATCAGGCATTGCCCTTAACACCGTCCTCACATCATTTGACACAAGGCCAGTCAATTGAGCTATTTCCTTGGATGACAAACCGTCTGGATGATTCTTCAACACCTCTCTAATGCGCGCCTGTCTCACAAACTTCATGCCGCAATCTCCTCTTCCTCTTCAATAACTTCATCCAGTCCACGAATCGGGCGCAACACCTCGTCAGCACAAAACATGGCCTGACTGATTTCCCCATTACCAACCTTGGCAAAATTCATCGGCCTATCGACTTTCCAAATTGGAGAAACACCATTCGCATACCAGTGAGGCCGACCATTTAAATCGATAACCGTATCAGTGATCATAAGTTCCAGGCACCGAACAATCTTCCCCTCATTGCCGGCTTCGCTGCGGACAACGATAGCCAAATCTCCTTGCTTGCAGTTCATTTTTTCCCCTTTAAATAACGAATCAACTTCGCCTTCACAAACTTCTCAAACTCCAAGGACGGAGCTGCTGGCACATCGTTCAATCCCCTTGGGAATACACCATACTTATCCTTGTATGTGTGCGCAGCTCGACCAGGACTCCATCCTGAATTGAGAATCTTCCACTGACACATTGACCACCATTCCTGCTTGGATGCCCGGCTCTCAGCGCCAGACAGTTCCTTCATCTCGCCAGGAATCTCCTCTGCCATGCTTCGCTTGCGGCGCACATGACCACATTGCAAACAAGTATCAGATCCTGTTGGCCAGAGAGCTGAACATTTCGGACACTTTGCAGCCTCCTTTTCCTTCTTTGTCTTTTCCTTTCTGGCCTTACCGTCTTTTGCATCACCCAATGTCTTTGTGCCATGGTGATACAGCTCATCCCAGTCCTCAATGAATCTCAGCCAGTTGCCTGCGTTATCCTGAATCACACAGTTGTGGACTAAGAGGTCTTCGCAAGTAAAGCAATTTCTGGGTCCGGAATTAAGTATGTCCCACGTCTCCCTTTCGGAGAGTCGCATGGAGTATGAAACCTCTCGACAATCTGTTCGTTCGTTAATCCCGCGCTGAATAGATGTTTCAAGGTTTGATCCGCATAGTGAATCGTCGGGTTTTCCAGCCTGAACGCATGCAGTCGAGCATTCCACTTGGGTCTTCTTGTGTGAGAAAGGTTGTAAGACTGCGTTGACCAGCGAAGATTTCCAGGCTCGTAATGACCATCGTTGTCTATCCTGTCCAGTTGGTACTTTTTTATGTTTTCCGGCGGGGGAAGATTGTTCATGACCCACAAATATCCCTCCAAAACACTCGCAAACCTGAACTCCACACCACGACCTCCATAGTCTTGATGGCGAGAATTTTTCGGGTTTTTGCATCGTTGTTGTTGTGCCGCAATTCTGCGATGAACATCTTTCCGAGTCACGATCTTTGGCTGATTGCACTTTCTGCAGCCGCCAACTATCCCGCGAGAAAGATTGCTGAAATTGATTAAATATTTTGTAAAGCATGTTTGGCACTCGCAATGCACATACATGCGGCGTTTCCATTTCTCCCCTTTCCACACCATCTCTGGCGAAATAATTTTCACCCTCCCGAATTGCACGCCCACCAAGTCCGGTCTGGACGATGGGGATTTGTTCGGCGGCACACTCCCCAAGGGGGCGCCAACCTTCTTTTGTTTTGACAAGGTGGTCTGGGGTTGCGACAAGTCCTGCATATTTGATTACCTCTCGGATTCCTTTGGATACAACTCCTTTGTGAGCTACGAAGGATTGCCCATCCCAGACTCTATCAGATAACAAAACTTTCTCAATAGCCACAAGTCCACGCTGGGTAAGGATTCTCTGCCCACTGGCAATGCAGAATTCCTCCCCAGGATGAGGGCGAGCGCCACGACCAACCATCTGAACGTGCATCGAGAATGACTTGCGCAAAGGCTTGGCCAGGACTACGTGCTTCACCTCGGTGTTATCAAAACCCCTGGTCAGCACGTCAGTAGAGATCAGGCCAATGATGTCTGTATCAGGCTTGGCGAAGTCTTCAATGACCTGCTGCTTGTACTCTTCATCATCCAGATAACTGATCTGCACAAAGTTTAATCCGACCTCTGCAAATCGCTTGACCAATTCAGCACCGTGGGCGACACCAGATGAGAACACGATGGTTTTCTTTGGCTTGCCCCATACCTCGTTGGCTATGCGAACATAGTCAGCTACAACGTCTCCGACAATCTGCAGCCCGCGCTTCTCAAGTTCTGCCTGCTGCCACTCCCCCGTGTTCATGACCTTGACGCCTTCAGTCTCAATCTCAGTGGCAACAAAGACACGGAATGGAACCAGGAACTTTTCTTTCACCAAGTCATTCATGCTAACCACGTTCACGATGTTGGTGAAGTGCTTTGCAAGTTCTGGGTTGTATGGCGTAGCAGTCAGGCCCAATACTTTAACGTCCGGGTTGGATGTCATGTAAGTCTTTAAAGACTTGCGCAGGCTGGCATGGATCTCGTCAACGATGATCAGGTCCGCTGCCGGCCACTCACCCATCTTTTCAATGGTCTGAATGCTGGCAACCTGCACATTCTCATATGGACGATGGCGCCAGTGTCCCGACATATAGACGCCATGGTCAATGCCACTGCGGTCTAAGTGCCTGGAGAACTGATCCACCAACACACGCCGGTCGCACATGAAGAGAACCTTTGATCCCTTCTTGCGCGCGCTATCAAGGATGGACAAAGATACCACCGACTTGCCTGAACCCGTACTGGCGGCAAGAACTTGGCGCTTATGTCCATCCCTGAATCCGTCTCTCAGACCCTCAATCGAATCAAGCTGATACGGTCTTAGCTCTAGCATTGTTTACCCCAACCAATCGAAACAGTTTCAATTGCTTTCAAAGAACCTCTTCCAGAATCCGCCATGAATGAAGCTTTAAGTTTTCAAAAGTAACTTCAACAGGGATTCCGACGAGTTCTTGGGATGTCTGCACTTTGGCCTGCTGCATGAGATCAACCACCCTGCGGCACATCTTCCCCCAAAGTTCTATTTGATCTTGCTCAGTCCATTTGTGATGCTCGTCTGGTTTGTGCGACCATGTTCCATCAAAATCTTGGACGCCCCATCCTTTGCCGGACAAAGTGACCGACATCCCGAACATGGCGCCGTCGTATCCGCCAAGCCCAATTTCGAATCGTTCAATCTTTCCGAGTTCTTTGTTCATTGTTCTCTCGCTTTCATCATTAAATCTGCGTGTATGTATCTGGCAATCTGACGAGCGTTATCGGGGTAGCCTCGGTCAATAACTTTTTGCCCGTTACCGAGATCACGCACTTTCTCGACCTTTCGCACCGAATCCAAAGCCACGCAAATGTCTTCTTCTGTGGCGTGTGCCGCAAAATAATCTCTAAGCAGCATACCTGGCTGTCTGTCGGGCACTAACATGCCATAGTGATCTCTTAGATCCACCTGTGGGAAAGCTGGCTCATTCATTCCACACCTGCTTTCTTTAGCTTGCTGTTCAACATCTTGATCTGAGCCTTAAGCTGCTGGTTCTCAGCCTGGAACGTGTCTCTGCTGCTCTTTACGGCCGTCAGTTCAATCTTCAGAATGCGGACCTCTTCACGCAACTCAGTAATCGTCTGCTCTGCCATCGCGCGCTCTTCAGGACTGCCCTCCATGGCTCCAACCGCTAACCGATCCTTGAGCTGCTCGTTCTCTGCAACCAGCATGTCAATTGCTTCTTTGGTCTGATCCTCTGGCGGCGGGGGAGGAGCTTCTTTCAGTACGGGCTCTTTTTCTTTCTTCTTGATCTTGGCCTTCTCCATAACCTTGCCAGTTGGCGTCACATACTTAACCTTGTCCCGTGTATCACCGCCTTTGCGAAGACTGGCCACGAACGTATTTGAAACACCGCACTGCGCTGCAATCCTGATGTTGCTCCACTGCTCCCACTCAAAGTCCTCCAGGAGCGTCATGACCGCTTTGCGCTTGTCTGCATATGACCTGCGCATGCCATGCTTGCTGTTGACGGCCGTGCTGTGCAGGATGGCATCTCTCAACGTGCCATTGATGATCTCGCAATCAATACTCGCCTTACCGACCCGGCGCGTAGCGTGATAGCGGTGATAGCCATCAGTCAGGTAGTAATGAATGCCATCAAAGTACGCCAGGACCGGAGGAAACTTGTCGTTCTGCTCCATCGCCTCCGCATACTCAGATACCGTCTCTTCATTGATCTCAATCCGCGACTGAAGCTTTGGATCCAGAACCAACACACCTACGTTCAACGTCTTAAAACTGCTCATTTGCTCCCCTTACAAGTCCAACCAAGATAAAACCATCTCCAGTATTTCTGGACGTTCTCACTCATGTACCGCTTCCCGTCCCAGTCAGGAACAGGACGCCCCTTCGAAGCCAGGATGGCCTCAAACTTTCGTCTAGCATCTACCATTTTCACCTCCATTCGGTCGCACCATTCTACACATAACTGCACACGATGCAATAGCTATGTTAACCCTGTTGCTGTCTGTTAGTAATGATGTTACGATGTGCCACTTTTAGGAGAAAACCATGACCGAAGATGAAGAGTTTGAAGACCTGGAGCGCCGGCTGAAACCCATTGCCGAGATCACTCCAACTGAAGACAAGATGTACACGCTTGGATGGAATGCGGCTCTAGAACTGGCTACTGCAAAACTGGTTCATGATCTGAAACTTTCGTTTCCAAAAGACACCCTGTTTAGCTTTGCCGTTTACCTCAATGAGTTGAAAAAATGACATGCCCCAATTGCGAACGCTATAAACAAAGCGCTGCCATCTGGCGCAACAAAGCTTACGAACTAAACGGCACTCCGCTGCCATGGGAACCTAATGAAATTTTTCAAGGAGAAAAACACATGCCATCAGGAATAGAAAAACTTGTCTGCGAAGACATCGACAAAAGACAGCAACTTGGACTAAACAAGTACGGCATCTCTGTCCAACAGAACCCACTGACACTCAAACAATGGCTGCAACACGCCTATGAAGAATGTCTTGACCAAGCCGTTTATTTGCGCCGTGCAATGGAGGAATTGAAATGAGTGATAGCTACCGAATCCTGGAACTGAATGTGATCCGCTGGGCCGAAGATCGAAAGATCATCCCCAACGCCAAGCCTTACTCACAGCTACTAAAAGCAGTCTCTGAAATGGGCGAGCTGGCTGATGCTGAAAACAAAAACGACATGCCTGCTATCAAAGATGCCGTGGGTGATGTACTTGTCTGCCTTATCAACTACTGCGCCCTTAGAGACATCGACATGGTGGAGTGCCTTGCTGGCGCCTATGACGAGATCAAAGACCGCAAGGGTACGCTGATGCCCAATGGCGTGTTTGTAAAGGAGTAAGAGATGAGTGAATTCAGGCCAAAGGTGTGGATGACTTGCCCCTTATGTGGAAAACAAAGCCCAATGCCAGATCCGGATCACCGCGAATGGGTCGGACTGACAGTGGAAGAAATTAAAAACACATACTTCACTACCCGCGCTGATTTCGTTGACTATGCCAGAGCCATCGAAGCCAAACTCAAGGAGAAGAACACATGAAAAGAGCACTCTTACTTCTGGCCTTTGCTGGACTTGCACACGCCGAATTCAAAGACGGCAACCGACTGCTGCGCGACCTCAAAGAAGATGACTACTTCAGCAAAGGCTACGCCATGGGATACATCATTGGTGTTGCTGACATGGGCATGGGGATCATCCACTGCCCTCCCGCTAACGTCACCGCCGGTCAACTCAAGGACATGGTGCAGAACTACCTGGAAAACACGCCAGCAGAACGGCACAATTCTGGCGACCTAATCATCAACAGGATATTGAAGACGATGTGGCCCTGCGCAAAGAAAGGGACTGCACTATGACTGACGACCAACTAATCCAAATGGCTAAAGAAGCATTCCTACCGTATGAGTACGAGACTGGACTGCCGCTGTACATCCCGCAACTGAAACGCTTCGCCGCCTTGGTTATCTCTAGCAGAGATCCTCAGTCATCCATGGCGTGGCAGGAAGGATTTGAGGCGGGCAAGCAACTTGAAAGAGAGGCATGTGCGAAGGTGTGTGAGGATCAGCTCGCCGTATACCTGAAAGATGGTGAGCGTTGGCTTAAGGGACAAAACGGAAAACCAGACGTTCGGTTGAAAGAGCTTGCGCCCAACTTAGAAAAAGCATGGGAAGCCGAGCAGATTCTCAATCACGGCAGTGTTGTCGAGTGGATCACGCAAGCCCACCAATGCGCTGCTGCCATCCGCGCAAGGGGGAAAAATGACTGACAAAGAACTGTTGGAACTGGCTGCAAAGGCGGCAAACCTGCCCGAATGCGGATGGATGGGGCCAGCGTTTATGTACGTCAAAGACAACACATTTACAGAATGGAATCCTTTAACCGACGATGGCGATGCGCTGCGGCTGGCTGTGAAGTTGGGTTTGTCTGTGACTATTGGGTACGATGTAAATGGGACAGAGGTCGTATGTGCCATGAAGTTCAAGGATCGAAAAAAATCTGAATCATCAATCATTACTTTTTTCAAACAAAAAGATGACGCATGTATAGAAATAATTAAAGACAATCCTTACGCGAATACTCGTCGCGCCATTGTGCGCATGGCAGCAGAAATTGGGGCGGAATAAAAATGGATAAAAGAAAACTGTTGGAGCTGGCCGCGAAGGCAGCAGAGATGTCTGGTCAGTGGGATGAAAAGGATGACGGCTGGTTCATCTCAAATGATGAAGGCGGATGGCTTTCTTACATCAGATGGGATCCTTTGGAAAACAACGCTCAGGCATTCAAGTTAATGGTTAAGTTGAACCTATATATTTTCCATCGATGGACTTACGCGCCGGGTGAAGACACTCCATACGCTAATGTAGTTGTGAATAACGCTGAGCAAACTGTTCCCTCTGGAGAAATTAAAGGTTCTGATCCCTACGCCGCCACCCGCCGCGCCATCGTTCGTGCAGCAGCAGAAATTGGAAAGGGGATGAAATGAAATCAGAACTACTTATCGGCTGCGGCTCCGCCAGGGACAAGCGGCTCACCTGCGACGGCACCAAAGAATGGTCCAACCTCACCACCCTGGACTACAACCAAGATCACAAACCAGACATGCTCTGGGATCTCAACTGCCCTGAAATGCTTCCTGACTGGTGGGAAAACGAGTTCGACGAAATCCACGCATACGAGGTTTTGGAGCATCTTGGACAGCAAGGTGACTACCGACTATTCTTTCGCCAGTTTGAATCCATCTGGCGCGTGCTCAAGCCCAATGGCCACCTACTGGCTACCGTCCCATCCCGCCACTCCGAATGGGCCTGGGGAGATCCTAGCCACACCAGGATCGTCCAGCCAGAGCAGCTCATCTTCCTGTCTCAGCCAAACTACGAGAACGTCGGGAAGACGCCTATGTCAGACTTCAGGCATATCTACAAAGCTGACTTCGATCCGGTCTACGTTCACGACGATAAACAAACTGTTCGAATTATTTTGAAGGCAATAAAGCCAGCGAGGATTGCAACATGAGCATATACAACGATGACACCAGAGAGTCGTATATCAACCGCCAAAAAGAAGGCCAGCTATGGGTTGCCAAACGCCATTGCGAGCTTGGAAACGACCTGTCTATGTGGCAGGCACTATTTACATGGGTTCAATGCGATGAAATTTACGGAGCCCATTGGGACAAAATAAACAAAAAATAAATCACAGCCTGCCGTTCGGTGGGCTTTTTTGTTTTGGCCATAAAAAATTTCAAGCCATAGGTTCCCCAAGGGTGAAAGCCTCGGCTGTTCACTCCCTGCCCAGAGGGCACACTCAGTGCTCTCCCAGCAACCCCATGAGGCAGCGATTCGTCGATACGGCGTTTGTCTCACCACTTGCCGCCTATCGTGACTGGGAAAC
>OGWN01000018.1_pt1 | contig 25950 bp, 27 predicted proteins | sample 1575921 | NCBI WGS metagenome assembly OGWN01 (sample SAMN07581531, study PRJEB24739) | freshwater metagenome
AGGTTGGTTAAAGACATACTGTGGAGTTTAATAAAAGAAACAAATAGAGATATTTGTTGTCAATGCGGCAAGACAATGAAAAGGGGTGACTTCTCAATAGAGCATTTAACACCTTGGTTACATAGTGAAAACCCATTAGCTTTATTTTTTGATTTAAATAATATCAGCTTTAGTCATAAAAAATGTAACATTTCGGACAGAAGAGTAACTAACAGAGCACTGTGTGGGACATTTTCAAAGTACTGTTCGGGGTGTAGGTGCGAAGATTGTACTAAGGCAAATACAGATTATAAAAGAAGTAGATATTCTTCTAGTGAGCGTAGACTTAAGTATGAAAGGAAAGGGTATTAGTTTTTAAAACAATTGTTGCATAGCTCAGTGGTAGAGCGTTCGCTTGATAAGCGATTGGTCGTAAGTTCAAATCTTACTGCAACAACCAAATACAACCCATTCTAACGAGTGGGCACCGATCTAGGCATTTTAAGATAGTCAAATTGGAATATGACATAGGTAAGGGTCGCTACCTTATCAAGGTGTAGATGGTTCAAATCCATCCTAAAGTGTCTAGTTCGGTGTGAATGTCAAGGCGATTGACTAGAAGATAGCGGAAATAACTCTATAAGTGCTATGTCCATGACGTAAACCCGCAAAGTCGGATAAACACGCTACCGACCACACCGTTCTAAAGTGATTCGTCACCATAAGACAAACGTTATACTGGTAAGTGATCTGGAAACAGAGTCTACTTGAGAATCATCTACTCTATGTGAGACATCGAAGTACGTCAAAGTAGCGATAATAAGCGAAAGAAGACCAAAAGAGCAATATCATACTTAGATGATTCCCAAGTGGGAGTGCTTACCTACTTCTGAACGAAGGAGCGCAGTCATCGAGAAATCGGGATGCAGACTGCTTGGGGCTATAAGTCGGCCATAACCAAAATCATGCCTTATGGAAAAGCCCTGAAAGGACGGTTATCTCGTCAGGGTTGAGATTCAGATTACCCACTAATACCGCTCCATATCTATTGGAGACAACTAAGTTGCTATACCTTAAACTGTTATAGTAACAAACAATATGCCCTGAACCTCTTTTCCATGTATATAATGGTTTACGTTCAGGCTATCACCACATCTTGAAAGAGATATAGCCTTAGAGGATGCAGCTTAAACTAAGGTGTTTGTCGGAAACGACCCGCTGCTTAAAAGAAGAAAGCTTCGAGATTGATCGCGAAAGCCTTCCCTCATAGCGAAACAAATTGTTCTATGTTTGGAGCAACTTAAAAACCTGTCCTTACTTGACCATCATGTCAGGTAGTTGTTTCAGGTTTTAAATCAAAAATATTTTAAACAAGATGTTTTCGATTTAAAAAGATAACACGGCTTTCACCTCTTGATAAATTCTACGTGAAAGTTTTTATTTCCTAACGGATGATTACAGAAAAATCTAGGCCAGATTTCGCGTTAATGATTAGCGTCATTAGAAAACGAGTATAGTTTAAGGCGTTCTCACTGTAATCAACGTATTCCCCTCACGCAAAGTATGAAGCAAGTAATAAATAATAATACACATAAGTCATGATTGCCTCTGAGGGATTTAATTCAAGTCTGCTTCTCCCCTCTCTTTGCAGACAAAATAAGCCACATACATTAACTTGTATGTGGCTTTTTCGCGTTTAAGGATTTATAAAATGTCAAAGAAAAGTAATATTGTAAAAATGCACGAGGCTAGAGACAGATATAACGCCTCCCCTGACAAGAAAACAAGTAAGAATGTTCCTCGCAAGCCTGTTTCAATGGCGAAGATTTTAAGAGAGTTCAGACCAGTTCTACCTGACGCATTAGCAATTGTTAGCGCCTCAATGAAAGGTGTTCCTGTTACAGTTAGATATGAAATCAAAGATGTTTCCAGAATAGGAACAGAAGATTTTGAAAACTGGTTGAAAACAGCTTTCAGTTATGAATCGAACGTTAAAGTAGAACAGTGTGAGATAGTAGAATACATTTCAAATAGAAAAGTTACAAGAACAGCATGGTGTGTTGTTTATGAAACACTTCCGACAAAGCAACAAGTGGATCAAGCGAAATATGTAATTGACACAGTTAAAGTTGTAGAGTCTAAAGAAGTTGAATACAAGCAGAAACAATTAGAGTTGATGCAAAAAGAAAAAAATGCAGGTGTTTCCAGTTCTAACAACAGCGATGATGATGAAGAGGAAATTCTGGAAGAAGTAGAAGATGAGTAAAAATAATCGTTTTACTGCTAAAGAGATTGAAAAATTAAAAGCCGAATACGTTCAAAAACCTATCATTCGAAAGGTAAGAAAAAAAGACGGAACGGTAGTGAAGAAGAAACTTCCACTAATGTTTTCGCCTGCTTCTTGGAAACAAGATCAGTTTAAGAAATCAAGAGCAGATATTGTAATTTACGGTGGTTCGCTTGGTGGTGGTAAAGCATTAAGACACGGAACAAAAGTTTTAACAATTAAAGGATGGGTTCCTATTGAAGATATAAAAATCGGAGATAAGGTATACACACCCACAGAAGGCTATCAAGAAGTAACAGGTGTTTTCCCTCAAGGTGTAGTTGATATATACAAAGTAGAAACACAAGACGGTTCAACAGTAGAAACTTGTGGCGAACACCTTTGGGAAATAAGACAATCAGGAACAAAAAAATCTAAAATTGTTAACACTTTAGAAATTAAAAAAATTATAGAAAAAGAAAAGGTCAAAAAAGGAACAAAGAATTGGCCTTTAATACCTTTATCTGGTGAAGTAGATTTCAAAAAAGAAGTTGTTCTTCCTTTGCATCCTTATGTTTTAGGTGTAATGCTCGGTGATGGAGCAATGTCAGGTTTATCAACCTGTCTTTCTACTTCTGATGATTACATAAAATCAAGATTCGAAGAATTAGGTTTTCCTTTAACCAAGTTAACACACGGCAAGTACGATTACTATGTTAAAGGTTTACAGAAAGAAACAAGAGATTTAGAAGTTAGAAAAACTTCCTATTATAAAGAAATACCTTCCTTGTATTTAGAAGCGAGTATTGATGAACGATATGAGCTTTTAAAAGGATTAATGGACGCCGATGGTTATGTGAGCAAGGAAGGAAAGTGTTATTTCACAACAGTAAGTGAAAAGATGGTTGATCAGGTAGCGTATCTTGTACGCTCATTAGGTGGAACAGCAACAAAAACATCAAAAGTACCAACTTATCATCACAAAGGTGAAAAAAAAGAAGGTGTTAAAGCTTATACATTATTTATAAGACACCCGAATAAAACAAAAATTGTTTCTCTACCTAGAAAACTTGAAAGGTTGAAGAAAGACAAACTTGTTTCTAACAGAATAAAATCTGTTGAATACACATGCAAAGATGAAGCAACGTGTATTTCTATAAGTGGAAGTAGAAAACTTTTTGTGATTGACAACTTTATTGTAACTCACAATACACACAATGCTTTAGTTAAGTTGTTGATGGGTGTTAACGATAAAAACTTTGTTGCAATGATCATTCGTAAACAAATGAATGTCATGACTCGTGTGGGTGGCATTGTCGGTGAAGCTAAAAAACTTTATAAGCTTTATTCTCCAAAAGTCAAATACAACAACACTAAAAACTTTTTTACTTTCCCGAGTGGAGCACAGATAGGTTTTACTCAAGTTTCAACAGATGCAGACGCAGAAGGCTTGCGTGGTGCTCAATGGTCAATGGTTCTTTGTGACGAATCAACAGAATTAGATGAATCTCACGTTTTTCAAATACAATCTCGTATTCGTTCAGACGCTGTTGATTCAGATGCTCCTAGACAATTGATTTTGACTTGTAACCCTAATCCTGATTCTTATTTAAGAAAATGGGTTGATTGGTGGTTGATTCCTGAAGGTCAAGAAAACGCAGGAAGACCTGACCCTGAAAAAGAATGCGCTATACGATATTTCATAAGACGTGATGGGGTTATGTACTGGGCAGATACAGAAGAAGAACTCAATGAAATGTTCCCGCCCGAGAACGATCAAGATAAGCCTGTTTCGGTACAGTTTATTGCTGCTACAATCTATGATAACCCTCCGTTAATCAAGAACAACCCTAAATACCTAGCTAACCTTAAATCGCTCCCTAAAGTGAAACAGGAACGTGATCTTTATGGTAACTGGAACATTAGAGAAGAAGGTTCTTGTTATTGGAAATCTCAATGGTGTAAAGAGTTAACAACTTACCCTGCAAGAATGGAGTTTGAGGAGATAGTAAGAGCTTATGACTTTGCTTGTACTCTACCTAACGCTTCAAACCGTGACCCTGACTACTTCGCTTCCGTTAAAGTTGGTCGTCTTAAAGACAAAAAGGGTTATGTAATATTAGATGTTTTCAGAACCAGAATCCAGTCCGGCGAATGGATGCAAACAATAATTTCAGCAGCCGAAAACGATGAGCAAGGCACTCTAATTCTTATCCCTCAAGAACCTTCAGTTCAAGCAAAAGATAATGTTCGAAGAATGATATTCGATATATCAAGAGAAGGTTTCAGAGCAAGAGCCGTTTCTACAAGTAAAAAGAAACTTGAAAGATTTAAAACATTTGCTGACCTTTCACAAAATGGATTCGTTATGTATATGCGAGACTGCGGTAATTCTTATGATCATATTAACGGTGAAAAGAAACACGTCAGTGTCAACAATAACGATTTCTGGATAAGCGAATTAGAATCTTTTGACGGTACAGGTAAAAAAGGCCACGATGATATAGCTGACTGCTGTTCAGACGCTTTTATTCATTTAGGGTTAAAAAGAAGATTCGAATCTGGAATATTATCTGGTTTACAAGGAATGAATTTGGGGAGTACCTCAAGTTTATTAAAAATTTAATTAAAGGTGACAAATGAGTGACGAAAAAGATAAAACAGAAGCGTTAACTAATTTGTTGTTGACAGAGAAAGGTTATTCTGGTTTCAAATCTATATCTGGTGTTATCGAAGAAAACTGTGAAAGAGATTTATCTCATCCTAGATGGAAAGCAGTAAGCGAAAAAATGCTGAAACATTCAGTTATTTATTCCGCTGTCGATACAACTAGAACACTGGTTGGTAAATCAAAATGGAAAGTTGTTACTAAAAAACATTATTCTACAAAAACAGAAGAAGAAAGGGTTCGAATAATTAATTCAATGATTGAAGATATGAATCCTAGTTTTTCTTCCACCATAAAAAATTCAACAACATTTATTCATCAAGGTTTTTGTCCTTTAGAGATTGTTCTGAAGAAAAGACTGAAATCGTTAGGTGAAAGATTTAACGATGGTTACATCGGAATTAAAAAGTTAGCTATGCGTTCACAATCAACTGTTTCAGGTTGGAAGTTCAAAGAGAACGGCAGGGAAATAGCAGGTATGTGGCAAAGAGTACACAAGCCTGAAAGTAAAAAAGAAAAGGTCGAAGCGAAAGATTACGAATATCGTTATTTTATGATGGACGGGAATCAGTATCGCGAAAACATTGAAGAAAGAGATATTTACATCCCAATAGAAAAACTTTTACTTTTCAGAAACAATCCTTTCAAGGATAACCCTGAAGGCGATTCACCTCTGAAGGCAGTTTATAAAGATTGGAAATATCTAACAGCTTACGAAGAAGTTGAAGCAACAGGTGTTTCTACAGACCTTCACGGTTTTAAAGTTTTACATTTGCCGACACAGTATCTTAAAAAAGATGCTTCCCCTGAAGACAAAGAAGTTTATGAACACTTCAAGAAAATCATGGACAACATGCACCAAGGCAGACAGTCAGGTTTGATTTTACCTAGAGCCATTGACTATGGTACAGAAGAAGATTTGTTTAAATTCGAAGTAATGTCTGTAACAGGAAGTAAATCTTACGATGTTTCTAAGATTATTGAACGTTATCAAAGAAGAATTGAGTTAGCACTTTATTCTGATTTTAGAACGGTTGGAAACTCAGGTGGCGGTTCGTTCGCAATGTCTGACACTAAACTTGAAATTATCAAATACGTTCTTGAAAGTAAGCTTGACGAAATCAAAGACGTGTTAGATTCAAAACTTATTCCTTTACTTTACAAAGTGAACGGATGGGAAACAGAAGTGTATCCAGAATTTAAATACACGCCTGTTATTGAACAGACCTTTGATGAATTTTCGAAAGGTTTACAGAGGATTTCCGCAACAGGGTTATTCTTGGTTACTGCAAAGAATATCAATGAAGTTATGGAAAGAAGTGGAATGCCGGACAGATTACCGGAAGATATGTCAACTGAAGAAGTTAGAAAATATTTAAGTAATTATACTAGCGATTCGGGTTCAGGAATGAAATCAGGAATGAACAACGGCAATGGTTCTTCTACAGGTAAATCCGGTGATAGCAGTGTAGGAAATAAAGAGAACGCTTAATGAAAGAATTAAAAAGATTATCATCTGAGTTGTTCTATAACACGCCTTTACTCTTGAGTTTAGAAACAGCAATGTTCTACAACGAATATTTGCAGTCTCGAAACGCAGGAGAAATAATCGCAAGTGTAACAAATCCTGAAGAAAGAAATAAAGTTTTCGGAGCTACGTATAATCCAGAATCAAAAATTGGAGTTATTACTGTATCTGGAACTTTAACAAATAAACCTTCAATGGATTTATGCACAGGCGAAACAGCTTCGTATGAAAAAATTCAATCTTTCACAGATACTTTGATAAGTAAAGGTGCGAAAACGATTGTCATCGAAGCGAATTCTGGTGGTGGCCAAGCTTACCGCATGATGGAAACATCAAAATACATTAGAGACAAAGCCGATGCTAACGGTGTCAAGCTAATCGCTTATGTAGATGGTGTTGCTGCAAGTGCTATGTACGGTTTGATTAGTTCATGTCATGAAATCATTGCAAACCCTGACGCTTCTGTCGGAAGTATTGGAGTTCTGATTGCACTATCAAACGGTATGAAAGGTAAGATGAAAGAAGGTGAAGTTCAGTTTGTTACTTCAGGGAAAGGTAAAATTCCTTTCGATGAAACTGGAGAATTTAGAAAAGAATACATTGAAAATCTCCAAGCTAGAACAGATGACCTTTATGAGAAATTCACTTCCCACGTGGCTAGTTATAGAGAAATAACTGTTGAAAAATTAAAAGGAGTAGGTGCTGTCGTTTTTTCTTCTGAGAAAAGCTTAGAATTAAAATTGATAGATGATATTAAAACAAATGATGAGTTCCGAAACTATATTTTGTCTATAGAAAATGAAGGAACAAAACAAAAAGGTAAATCACAAATGAGTGTTATTGACAACGCTATTAAAATGAAAGAATTGGAAGATGTAGTTCAAGCAAAAGAACTTGCTCTTTCTCAAATTGGTGCCGAGCTTGAATCCCAAAAACAAGTAGTGGCGTCACTTACATCTGAAGTTGAAAAACTTAAAGGTGAAAATGCTTCCCTTGTAGAAAAACTTTCTGCGGTAGAAAACGAAAAACTACAAGCAAAAGAAAATGCTCGAAAAGAGAAGTTGTTGGCTATTGTTGGTGAAAGTAAACTGGAAGAAACACTGAGTTTGACTTCTGGTATGGACGACACCAAATTTGAGTCATTCGCGGCTTTGTTGGAATCAAACAACAGTAATGTCGTTATGTCAAAAGAAGTCGGTTCTGAAGGTCAACCTGTAGCTGAAGATGACTCTGACGAAATCGAATTCGAACTTCCAAAAATTTAATCAATAATAAAGGAAATAATAATGCCTTATTCAACAATTGTAAAACCTAAAAATGTTTCAAAACTTTTCTTACGTGATCAAAACAACATGTATGAAAACCGTCAGATGGGCACCCTTTTGGGGACAGCAGCCACAGCGGTTTATCCTATCGGTACTTTACTTGCAAGAGCAAAAGATAGCGCTGATGCAGGTTTCAAAGTAGCAACAAACGATGACCTTGTGGCAACAAACGAGTTAGCAGTACTCGGTGGTGATAGAGAGTCTATTTGGAATGATGTCAATCATACAACAGGTACAGCAAGTCCGATTGTTTACTTCTCTGATCGTTTGAGTCTTGATGAAACTGAATTCTTCTTGATTAACTCAGCAATCACAGATAAAGCAAAAGCAATTGCTAAACTTCAATCTCAACAAATCGTGTTCCACAAACGCGCACCTTCGTATACTCCAGTTTAATTAGAAAGAGAAATAGAACAATATGAAACTTATTAAAAGTAAAAGTAATGACAGATTTCAAGTTTGGAACTTGGATAAAGAGATCGAATCTACTCAAGTTCGTTCCAACCTCATGCGCGATCTTGGGTTGCTTGATAACATCCCTAAAAACTTTTTGACCGCAAGTAATATTGCTACGATCCCTAGACTTGTTAAAACTCACAACGTTTTGACCGATATTCCTCGTGGTACACGTCCTCAAACATTAGATGAAGACAGTGCAGGTGAAGTGAACATTAAAGTTCCTCGTTTTGCTGCTACAGCAAGTATTTTGCCTGCTGACCTTAAAGGTAAAATAGAGATTGATGACTTCTTGAATCCTAAGAATGACAAGATTACTCTTGCTTCTATTGCGAGTGTAATGAATCCTAAAGTTCAAAGAATCAAAGAAACAATCGAAAACACTTGGGAAACCGCTTTGTTCAACACCCTTCGTACAGGTGTTGCTTACGCACCAAATGGTACAATCGTAAACGAAGTTGGTCAACCTTATGACTTCTACGATATTTTTGGTGGAACCCGTCAGACCTTTACAGTTGATGCTTTAGACCCTGATGCTGATGTCGAATCACAAATTGAAGCTGCTCGTGCTTGGATTCAAGATAACCTTGGTCAAGGTACTGTTGTTGGTGACTTTGTAGCTTTGTGTGGAACTACATTCTTCACCGCTCTTTCTAAGCATCCTGAAGTTAGAGACGCCATTAAAACTGTAGGTGGTGGTTTAGCTAAACGTCTATTGATTGATGGTAAACCTTCTCAGTACGGTCGTGAGTATCGTCAGTTTGAATATGGCGGTGTTGTGTTTATTGAAGATCGTTTCCACATGACAGGTAGCGATGCTAGTCAAGCGATTATTATTGCTAAAGACGCAACCGATATGGTTAGAGCTTACTATGCTACACCTGAAGACAAGTTTGACCTTGTTAACAGTACTGCTAAAGAATCTTACGTTTTCCGTTATGACAACTTGGAACAACGCAATGAACAAATCGTTATCGACGGTGAAACATTGTTCTTGTTCGCATTGACTCGTCCTAACGCTGTTCAACGTTTAGAACTTGGTGATGCACCTACCCCTCCAGTAACAGGCGATTAATAAAAATAATTAAAACAAGGCGGTAGCCTTTTTAAGGGCAGACTAACAATCTGCCCTTTTTTTGTTTTTGGAGAAAGTAAAAATGACAGATGTTGAATATATTCGACTGTCGATAGGTTTGGCTAATCCTAATAACCCTTTTTACGACTTAATTGATGACTCGAATATCGAGTTTATGTTAAGTAGAAAAGGTGCAAACTTAGACAATGTTTTTCTAAAAGCAGCAAATATCGTTTTGATGCAATTAGCAATGATGCCAACAAGGGAAAAGAACGGCGATGTTGAAGTGTGGGGTGATTTTGCTGAAAGATACCAAGAAGCTCTTGAGCAGGCAATCAGAACAAATTCAAGAACTGTTGATTTGTCAGGATTAACACCTTACTTAGCAGGAATGGAAAAATCAAGAATCTGTGATTCTTTAAATGATTGCAAAATAAGCAAAAGTCCTTTGATCAAAGTCGATATGCCTATAGAAGAAGGTTGCGGGGACAGTTGTGATGCTGGAAATAAATGTTGTTAGGAAGAAAGGAAAAACGGACGTTTTCAAAACGATTGAAAAAAGTCTAAATGTTTTAGAAAAAACTGAAGTGTCTTCAGGATTTTTTAAAGAATCCAAATATCCTTTAAATCACAAATCCAAAGGTAGACCTGTAGCAATGATTGCTGTTTGGAACAACGATGGGACGCCAACGATTCCTCCTCGTCCTTTTATGGATAAAGCAGCTTTGAACATGCCAGACAATAAAGAGTTCATGAAGGCTTTAGAAGATACAGCGGTTAAAGCTTTAAAAGGTAAAGGTTCTAATCCTGAAAAACTGGTTCTTGGTTCAGTGATGACCGAAATAATAAAAAACGAAATACTGTCAACTTCCAAACCCTCGAACAAACAATCAACTATTGCAGCTAAAGGTTTCGATGACCCTTTGATTGAAACTGGTTTAATGTACGACAGTGTTAAACATAAGTTGAGAAAACTAAAATGAGAACATGGGGATTATTGGTAAAGCAAAACGAGTTGGAAGTTTATAGAATTCATAAAGGTGATTACGACAGAACTACAGGAAAGTACATAGAAGGTAAAGTTGAAAGACTCAAAGTTAGAGGTAGTTATCCTCAAAGAGTGAAACAGAACATGCTGATTCAGCTTCCTGAAGCTTTGAAATCGAGAGAAACAATAAGAGTTTTTTCTCACGACCCTTTGAGAATGGCGAAAGAAGGCAGTGATGGTTACGAGTCAGATGTGATCATTTATGATGAAATGGAATGGGAGATTGTCAGATGTTATCCGAGACTTACAGGACATTTAGATCATTACGATGTTATAGCTGCAAGAAAAACTTTAGCCCCTGATAAAAGAATCCAAGAAGTTAGGAGGCTTTACCTTGAGCAAAACAAATAGTTTCATAGACTCTTTAAAAGAACCGTTTATTGCTTTAATACGAGATTGTTATCAAGGCATGTATGTCGAGATAAAAGAAAGGACAGGTCAAGATGATATTCTTGTAATTTTACAAAAACAAGGAGCGCCTGCACCTGAAAAGAATTTTATATCTATAAACTTCATAAGGCACAAAAAGACAGCAGCAACTTCTTTCGTTAGAGTAAACAGAGAATTAGAAAACGAGTACCAATCAATATATCAGTTACCTTATAGAAGCACTTGTGTCGTAATGGTCGAAGGTGAAGATGCTGAAGATATAGCTTTTGGTATTCATTTAAGATTACAAAGTAGCAATAACGCTAGAACAAATTTCATTTCTAACAATATGTCAATCATGGAGTTAGGTGAAATAGTAGAAACTGATTACGCAGAATCAGACACTTCTTACACTAAAAGGAGAAGATTTTTGGTAACAGTAAATCACGTAGTTCAGTTTGTTGAAAGTTCAGGTTACGTTAAAAGAGCCGAAATTGTAAATACAGATGAACCACAAAATGTAATAATCATAGAACAACAGGATAATATAAATGAGTGAATATGATTTAAACGTAGAAGTTAATATTCGTAGAGAAACAGCGGCTATACAAACAGCGTCTTTCGATATTCCTTTGATTGTAGCAGAACATAATGTTTTCTTGGAAAGAACAAGAACTTATCAGGACATTGATTCTATACTTCAGGATTTCCCTATAACTTCTAACGTTTACAAAATTGCTTCGAGATTATTTTCGAGCGAAATAGGAATGGGTGAAGTCGTTGTAGGTAAAAGACAAATTAACAGATCAACATTTACTGTTACTCAAGTTACCGAAGGCGGAGTCAACTCGATTACTATTAACGGTACAGCTTATCAGTATCAAACTTTAGAAGACGATGAAAGAGAGGATGTAGCAGCAGCTCTCGCAGCTTCTTATACAACCAACCCTCTCGTAGGTATTGTTTTAACCAACAACATGGACGGAACAATTACTATCACCTCTGAACAAAATGTTCTTTGGGTTGCAACAGCTTCTCAAAACATCAATATTGATCAAGGTTCAAGTACAGAAACTTGGGTCAATGCAATTTCGCAATCGCTTGATGAAAACCCAGCACCTTATGTAATTCTTTGCGAAACACATAATTTGGATGACATTACAAGTATTGCTCAATACATTGAATCGACAGATAGTAAGTTTTACTACACCTCTACTTCAGATATTTCTTTGAAAGGTACAGGTGCTCTACCTAATGGTTTGGCTGGTTTGACAAGAACAGCTATTGTTTGGTCACAAGAAGCTAACAACGAATACCCTGAAGCTAAACACGTTGCAGAAGTTATTCCTGCGACAGTTGGTAGTACAGGTTGGTGTTTTAGAAGCGCAGCAGGTTTGACAGCAAGTAAAGTTACAACTACTGAAAGAAACAACATCTTCAATAAAAACCTTAACTTGGTTTTGAATATCGGTCAAAGACTACACTTCCAACAAGGCACCACTCTTGAAGGAAACGGTATTTTTGAGATCATGATCAAAGACTGGATTAAAGCAAGAATTCAAGAAGAAGTTTTTGGTTTGTTTGTTAGATTGAGAAAAGTTCCAATGACTCAAGAAGGTAGCGCTTTGATTGAGCAAGCTATTCGCAGAGTTCTTGATGAAGGTGTAAGTAACGGTGCTATTGAGCCTAACTACTCAGTAACCGCACCTTTGGTTCGTGATATTAGTATGAACGATAAGATTAAAGGAATCATGAGAACCTTTAATTTCACGGCTTACTACCAAGGCGAAGTCAGAAAAGCAGTAATTAACGGCGTATTGACTTACGATGTTTAATAAATAATAAAAGGTAAATATTATAATGGATTTGAATACAGGTTCTTATTCACCAGATGAAGTATTGGTAATCGTTTCCCATAAAAGTTTAGGTGTAGACCACGTTGTTGGTGGTTTCTCTGAAGGTACTTTCATCACAGCAGAAAGAGCTGAACCAACTTCTGTTTCTGTTAGAGCGGTAAGAGGTTCAGGTGGGCGAATTAAAAGAGTAATCAGAGAAGGAACCATTACACTCAATCTTAACTCCATGAGTTCAAGTAATGACGTTTTGGATAAACTCTTTCAGCTTGATGAAATTTCAAACGACACAACTGGTTTCTTCACATTGTCAATCGCTGACAAAACAGGTCGTTCTTGGGTTTACGGTAAAGAGTGTTATATTTCCATCCAACCTTCAGCGGAATTCTCAACAGAAGAATCTCAAAAGAGTTGGCAAATCATTTGCGGCAACTTGCAGATTGAACACGGTGGTAACGCTGTTATTCCTGAAGAAATTGTTGCTCAAATCGAAGCGTTAGGTTTTACCGTACCTGAACGTTGGAGAGAATAAAACAAAGGGTGATTCGTCACCCTTTTTTGTTTGAGGTGAAATAATGTGGTCATTTAGCCCAGAAAGCGTTTCTGTTACATTAGCAGGTTCGCTAAGTTTAGAAGGTTTTAATGAAGGAGAATTTGTCACTGTAGAAAAAGATGAAGATAACTACAAGTTAAAAAGAGTTGCTTCAGGAACAACAGCAAGAACAAAAGTCATATCTTCAACATACACGATAAAAATAGTTTTGAACGGTGGTTCTAAGCATAACAATACGTTGGATACACTTTTAAAAGCTGATATGTTAGGAGATAAGGCAAAGTTTCCTATTTTGATTAAAGACCAAAGCGGTTCTAGTTTCTTTTTTTCTAGCCAAGCGTGGGTTGAAAAAGAGTCTCCTTTAAAGTTTTCTACAAGTAGTTATGTTACGGAGTGGACAATAAGAGCTTCGGACGGAATATTAAGAAATGCAGGAAACGAAGAAATAAACGAAATCGAAAATGCTATTAGTATGGCGGCTTCAACAATTCCTTTTATTTCTGATTTAATAAAAAAGGTTAACGGTTAATGAATACAATAGTTCAAACATACTCGCCTGAAGATGTTGTTTTCACAATATGTGATTACAAAATTCAAGATTGGGATGAAATAAGAATAACACCTTCCGAACCTTCTTTTAAAAGAATAAAAGGCATAAACGGTAAAGGTACTAGAGTTAGATGCACATCTAAGAATTCCGCAACTATAGATTTCAGTATTCTGCAAACATCGGAAGCTAACAATGTTCTTACAGAAATTCACAGACAGGACATGATGTACGGAACAGGAAGACTTGAAGTTTCAATTAAAGACTTGTCCGGTCAAACACACATTACTTCGTTTGAAGCATATCTTGAATCTGCACCTATTTTGACATTCAAAGATTCTGTAGAGCTGATAGAGTGGACGCTGGTTTGTGAGTCGTTAGAGAGCATGAACACAGGCGGTAATGCTTCTTTGACAGAAGTAGTGTTAAAGAAAATCAGTGAAAAAATAAAAAATATATTTTAAGAGAGAGTAAATTATGAGAAAGCAAAAAGTAGTACAAGTAAACGAAACACAAGAATATGTGATAACTCAACTGGATGCAAAAAGAGGATTGCAGTTGTTCAAAAAGCTTCAAAAGGTTTTAACGCCTGCTGTCTTTGGTTCTCTGAAAGAAACCAAAAATGAACAAGGTGAAGACGTAGTAAACATCGACATGGTTAACATGATTGCATCAATTTCTTCACAATTGGATGATTTCGATACTGATGAAATCATAAAAGCTATTGCTTATTCAATCGAGAAACAAGAACAAGTTGTTTCTGAGGAATTTGCTGGTAAATATGCTGAGTTAGCTAAATTGTTTTTAGAAATAGTTATTTTCAATTTCAACGATGCTTTTATATCACTCGGCTTCGACATGAAAGAGATTCTAAAAGGTTAAAATCGAATCCGAGGGTAAAAAATCAACAACGTCAGAGTTCGTTTGACAAAGAAAGACAATCGTTGATGGAACTCTACGATCTACCTTTAGAATTAGCAACTATTCTTGTTAACAGTAAAGATATACCTGAAACAATATACAAAATAAACAATGTCTACAACGTGTCTTTTATTTATGAATGCTTAGAAGCATTTGAGTTTAAAGCCGAAATGTTGGAAATAGCAAGAAAACAAGAGTTACACGAAATAGAACAAGAAAAAGCTAAAAAGGACAGAAAATGATAAGTCGTAATGTAGCTGAATATGTTGCTAATGTGCGATATAAAACAGATTTGAAAAGCCTTAAAAGGGCACAAAAGTTTATATCGGCACTTGAAAATAAATTCACCAGAACAGTTAATAATTCAGTTAATAAAGGGTTGGTTATAGACCCTCGAACTTTTTCGAAAAAAATCAACAGAGTGATTGCTTCTCAACCTATAGAAATAAAAATAAGTAGTAAAAACTTAAAGGTTGATAAGACAGGTATTAGAAGATCGCTCAACGAAGCTGTTGCCAGTAGCGTTTTGGATAACAGAGCGATAATAATCAAGAACTTTAAAGTCGATCAGACAGCTTTGAATCAGGCATTAACAGAAGCCATCAACGCTAAGACCTCTTACAAAGTTGGAGTTAAACCTGTATTCAACAATAGAGGTTTAACAGGTGATCAAAGAACTAGACAAAGTGGAAGATCAGAACGTACTCCTTTTTGGGAAAGACAGTTAACTCAAAGAACACCCAACACATCATTATTGATGACAGGTACGGTTTTGACAGGCGGTTTCGGTCTAAAAGAGCTTAACAAACAAGTTCAAGATTGGACAATGCTTGAAACAAAAATGACCGCCGTTATCGGTGACATAGAAAAAGCTCAAGCTAAAATTGAAAACCTTAAAAGGTTAGGTCAGAACATTGGTTCAAATCCTCTTGAACTAGCTAACTCTTATGTTCAAATGCTTGCTTCAGCACAAGGTACAGGTTTTGAGCCTCATTTAGATAAAGGATTTGGTACTTTTACTCGTTACGGAAAAGTGATGGGTTTAGACGAAGAAGCCATGAAAGGTAGTTTGAGAGCAGTGAATCAAATGCTTTCTAAACAACAAATCATGGCTGAAGAACTTCGTGGTCAGTTAGCAGAAAGATTACCTGCTGCTGTAAGATTGATGGCTGATGCGGTTGCTGATGGTGATACCTCTAAGCTTAACAAGATGATGGAAAGAGGAGAATTAGACCCTAACGTTGTTCTTCCTAAATTCTTTGCTGAAATGCAAAAGGCTGTAGATAAAGGTTGGGATAAATACTTACAGACAAGTAGATACCATCAAGGAAAAGCTCAGGCTGCCACAGGTATACTAACAGATGTTTTTGGTAGAAACGGTGGTGAAAGAGGACTTGTTAATTTTTGGAGATCATTACAAGAAGCATTAAACGCTTCACAACCAGCAGCAAAACTTCTTGCTGAAAAGTTTTATGATTTAAGCAAACAATCAGAACAACTTTCAAACATTGTAAAACTTGTAAACGAAGCAATAACAAAGAATGGTTACTTGCTTAACGATGAATTCTGGAAAGTTGCTCAAGCGTTAGGTGTTCTTTATACAAGATTTGGTAAACTTATTCTTGGGGCAAAAATACTTACTGACTGGTTTGAAGACCTTAGTTCTTGGATGGCAGGCGGTGAATCCGTATTTAAAGACCTTTTTAAAGCTATAAAGAATTTTGACTGGGAAGAAATAAAGGTTAACCTTAAAGCTTTGTTTTCTGAATCAACAACAGAATTGTTACTTATGGTCGCAGGACTTGTTGCTTTCAGAAAAGGTTTGGCTTATATCGTCGGTTGGATGGGTAAAGGTTTAAAAGCACTTTTCACCAAAAAAGTAATTGACAATATAGCACCTGTTGTTATAGGAGGAGATAAAAAACCTTTGTATCCGTCGCCAGAAAAACGACCAAGTACAAAAATGAATCCTTATGTTGTTGGAGCACCATTGGCAGCAACAGGTGTGGGTGCATTAGCTTTAGGAACGGGGGCGGCTGTTTACACTAACACCGACGAAATGAAAGTTGCTTACGGTGGCGACCCTTGGGCAAACGCTTTCTTTTTGGAACAAGAAAGACAGAAAAAACAATCTGACTTGAACACCAGACTCTACATGTCAATGATGGAAAGAAACCCTGATTTTGTTGACATGATGAACACTATGGTTTACTCCCAAGGAAATGTTGAATCAGGTTTCATGGATATGATAAACCGAGTTTCTACAGGTTCAACTGAAGGTTTAAGACCAGCCATTGAAAACATAAACTTAGAAGTAAATGTTTCAGGTGGTGTAGATGGTAGACAGATAGGTAGAGAAATCATTGATGCTTTGTCTAAAGAATGGTCTATGGTTAATAATTTCATGCCTGTAGGAGGTTAAAATGAGTTTAGCTTTACGATGGGGTGATGACAGAAACTCAACATCAAGCGGGTTTATTTATTTTGACGCTGTGACTTCTCTTACAGAATCTTACACAGGTGAAGTTTCTAATCACCCTATTTCAAAAGGTGGTTTAATATCAGACCACTTTACTAAAAACAATCCTGTTTTTAAATTTTCAGGTGTTATATCAGGTGTTGATATTTCATTAAGCGGAAAACCTGTAATGTATGACGAAACAAACAGGCTTCCTAGCAATATAAGAAGAACACCTTCAAAGGTACAGGTTGTTGATAATTCAAAAATCTATACAAGGCTTCCTGTTATTGGTCAATTTTTTAACCCTGCTGTTCCTCAAATTATTATGGACACACAACCTACTGAAATTGTAAGTAAAGTAAAAAGACAATTAAAAAGTTTGTTTGTGGACGGAAACATGCAGTGCTGCAAACTTTACGAATATCAAAACGGTAATCTTTTACTAAGTGATATTGTTGAAAATCTTGTTGTAACATCTCTTGAATTTTCAAAAGATGAAAGTACAGAAGATGCTTTGTTTTGTGATATTGTTTTACAACAAGTAACTTTCACAGACATAAGAAAGACAACAATTCCTGAAGATAAAAGAAAGTTACTTATAGATTCGGAAAAAGTATCGAAAGATTTAGAATCTTCAGCAGCGTCAGAAGAAGCTGAAAACCCTGTGCCTAAATCTGATATTCCTGAAACAATAAAACGAAGAGATCAGCAAAGAATAAAGGAATCAATAGATGCCAGAACGTATGCAAACGGAGCAGTTAATCGATGATACAACAACAAGAAATTCCTTTATATAACAGTTTCTTTTATAGTTACAACATAAACCTTGCAGGGACTTCATATCACTTAAAGTTTAGATATAACAGCTATATCGGTTGTTATTTTCTTGACGTATACACTTATGATAAAGAACCTATTTGTTTAGGAATGAGACTTGTACCTAATTTTTTGTTAGGTACAAATTTAAATCATCCTGATTGGAAGGGAGGCTTTTACATGTATTGCGTAGCTGATATTGAAGAAGATTATTACGTTACTAAACCTAAACAGTTAAGTAAATATTATAGGTTGTTACATTGTTATGATGACGAACAAGAATAGAAGCGTAAGGTTGGTAATAGGTGATTACAAAAAGAATCAAGCTTTACAAATAGAAAATAACACAATAAATTTTAGAGTTTCTAAGAGTTCAGATAATAAAGATTCAAGCAATTCAGCAAGTTTTGAAATAATTAATCTTTCAAGAAAAGAAGAAAACATCATAGGTACAGATTATGTTTACGTTAGACTTGAGGTTGGTTACGAAGGAAGATATAAAACTCTTTATGAAGGACAAGCTGTCCAAGTAACAACTAGAGATGAAGGTACAGAAGTAGTAACTCAAGTTGTCTGTGGTACAGGTTATGTCGAATTAAATCATTCGGTACTGAGTAAAACAATACCTCCAAATACAACAGTAAAAGATGCTTTTGATTTGTTAATCAAAGAACTTCCTGAAATATCAAGAGGTGTTTACAAAGGCGTAAACATAAACTCTAAACTTACCAAAGGTTATAGTGCTAACGGTACAGTAAAAGAGATATTAGACAAGCTAGCTACAGCTTATAACGTGGAGTGGAGAATAAACGATAACGTGTTCTTCGTTACAGACAGAGATACTTCAGACACTTCAATGAGCGAAGCTTATGTTATTAGCGCTAAAACAGGAATGCTTGGTTCACCTTACGTTACTTCAGGTGATGGAACAAAGGGAGTTAAAGATAAAAACAAAACGAAAGGAGTTATTTTTCAATCTTTAATTAACCCTAATTATACCGTCGGTAACGCTGTGAAAATTGAAGATGAAAGAATAAATGGATATTTCAAAGTAACCGATATTGATTATAGTGGTTCGAACAGAGGTTCCGATTTTAGCCAAACAGTAAAATGTGTTTATTTGGAAAAAGTTGTTGACGGAGAGAGTAAATAATGAGTATACAAGAAAAAACAATGTACGCTAGTTTCTGGAAAGAAATGGCGAAGGTCAACACTTGTATACCCGCAAGAATTGTCAAAGTTGTTTCTCTCGAAGAAATGATTGTTGATGTTCAACCTTTAGTTAACATGAAAAGGTTTGACGGTACAGAACAAGAATGGGCGACAATACTAAATGTTCCTTATATTCTTCCATCAACTTCTACTTCTTCAATAAGTTATCCTGTAAACGTCGGTGACACTGTACTTCTTGTTTTTTCAATGAGTAACATTGAGAACTTTCAAATTGGTAACGGTACACCAACAGCACCAGTTAATCATGCTAGATTTTCTGAAAACGATGCTATCGCAATAACGGGTTTATTTCCTAGACAGCTTTCAACAAACAGGCAAGCAAAAAGAAATTTACCTCACGATAATAAAGATTTAGTTGTTGCACACAATGTCGGAACAGAAAACGAAATTGAAGTAAGACTAAGACCTGACGGAAGCATTGGAATTAAAGCAACCAAAGAAGTGAAAGTTGAAGCACCTAGAATTGAAAGTGTTTCGGAAGAATTAATTGTAAACACTGGAACCGCTGATATTACGTCACAGTCAGCTACAGTTACTTCACCTTCTACATCTTGGACAGGAAACATAAACCTTACAGGAAACCTTAGTGTGACAGGTGGAGTAACGGCAACACTGCCTATATCATCGTCAGTATCAGTTGGAGCACCTACATTGTCAGCAGCTTCAAGTTTATCGGTAGCAGGTAAAGAAATGAGTGGTCACAGCCATAATGTAACAGGCGTACAATCAGGAAACTCAACAGTTGTTTCGGGAGCACCTAATTAATGGACGTTTTGTTGGATAAAGAAAAACATGATTTAGTTTTGATAAATCATAAATGCCCAGTGACTAAATCAAATGAAGATGTAGTTGGGCAAAGATTAAAAATAAGATTGCTTACATACAAGAACGAATACGATTTGAATACAGACCTAGGTGTTCCTTGGTTTCAGAAAGTTTTTGTTAAAGGAGTGAGTAAGCGACAAATTGACAGTATATTACAAGAACAAATAATGTTAGATGAAGCAATTACAGAAATTATAAGTTTTGAATCTAAACTTAATCCTTCTACTGGTGTTTACACTTTGAATTTCAAAGCAGGAACCAATAAAGGAAAATATATTGTAATTGATAACCTGACTCTAAACGTAAACGGTGGTTAAATGGCAGGATTAACAGAGAACGGTTTCACACCTAAAAGATTGGCTGAAATCATAAACGATTTAAGAATCAGAGCTGAAGAAATATTTAAAGACCTACTTGAAGATGAAGAAGATTTTGTTGACACTTCAGAAGTTTCTACAATTGGTAGATTCATAGGTTTGATTTCCACAGCTAATGAGAAAAACTGGCAACAATTAGAATTACTTTGGTCTGCGTTAGACCCTGACTCGGCAACAGGTTATTCGTTAGACGTTATCGGTAAACTTCAAGGGGTTGTTAGAGATAAAAACACCTATTCGAATGTTACTATGATTCTCGAAGGAGATTTGGGTACAACAATACCTGTCAACTCAGTAGTTTATTCTTCGACAACTAACAACGAGTTCGCAAGTGTCGGCGCTTTGGTTTTAGACAATAAAGGTTTAGTCTCTGCCACTTTTGAGCCACTGATAGTTAGTGACAACACTACTTACTCGTTTTCTTACATTGATGGTGCAGGTTCGGCAGGAACTGTATCTTTTACTTCTCCTTCTTCCGGCACAACAAGTTCCGTAATTGTAAACGGTTTGGCAACACAGATAAGTTCGTACCATCCAACTTTAGAAGCTGAAGTATTGTCAAATACTCAAATTAAAGTTAAAAGGTCTGACATTTACAACCATGCCGATTTCAACGTTGTCGGGAATTTAACAATTGTAAGATCATCAAAAATGACAAGTTTTCGATCTGTACAGTACGGAGCGATATCAGGTGAACCTAATACTCTAACAGGAATAAAAACACCCGTAGCAGGATGGGTTTCAGCTTACAACCCTTCTCGTGTAATTGAAGGCGTTAGTACAGAAAGTGACGACGATTATAGATATAGATTATCAAGAACAAAAATGATTCGTGGTACAAACCTTATGGACACTCTTTATTCTACATTGATGGAATTATCAGGTGTTAAATCTGTAAGAATTTACGAAAATGAATCTGATACGGTTGATGAAAAAGGTTTACCTGCACACAGTTTCATGCCTGTAGTTCTTGGTGGTGACACACAAGAGATCGGTAGGATTATATGGAACAACGAACCCGCTGGTATAGCATCACACGGTACAACAAGTACAATAGTTTATGATGCTCAAGAATTCCCTCAAACCGTGAGATTTCAAAGACCTGAACCTGTAAACATTTATGTTAGAGTGATGATAACGAAAGAGACAGACCTTTTTCCTTTTGGTGGGGAAGACGCTATTAAGAACAACATCGTTGTTTGGGCAAATAATAACTACAAAGTAGGTGAAACAGTTTTAGCTTCAAGACTTTATACACCTGCAAACCAAGTTAATGGTCACAAAATTAATGCAATTTATGTTTCAAAAGACCCTTCCCCTACATCCGGTGATGAGGTAGAAGTAGGTTACATTGAGATACCAACATTTTCAACGATAAACATTGAAGTGGTAGAGTCGTAATGAGCAGTTTCAAGGAAATAAATTATCTTGAAGAAATGAGAGAGAAGGCAACAGAACAGTTTAAAAAAGAAAACTTTGATAAACTTTTACAGTTGGCTGCTGAACCTATCTCTGAAGTTCAAGATAACATAAAAAAGTTTTTAGAATCGAGAGATATTGACAAAGCAGTCGGGTTACAGTTGGATGTAATAGGAAGAATTGTAGGGATAAGTAGATATTTAGACTCGTTTGACCTTTTTGAATATTTCGGGTTTGAAGGTGCTGTTTCTGCTGAAACTTTTGGTTCTACCGAAAACGAACTTGGAGGATTTTTTAAATCTTTAAACTCTGCTGTAGGTGGTGATTATGTTTTGAGTGATGAAGCATATCGATTTTTCATAAAGGCACAAATCATTAAAAACTCTACAGCTTCCACACCTAACGAACTTTTAAACTTTATGTCTTTTCTTTTTGGTGAAGACGTAAAGATTTATTACAAAGGCGGAGGTGCAACCATGCAGATTCTTTTCGGTAGAGAATTAGACTCTTTTGAAAAGAACCTTTTGTTTTTCTACAGTAACGAACAAGGCTATCAGTCAAGGTTTATTATTAAAACTTTAGGTGTAGGTATCAAGTTTGGTACGTTTAACCAAGAAAGTTTTTTTGCTTTTTCTGGTGTACCGAATGCTAAAGGTTTTGGAGAGAAAAAAGATTCTTACGGTTACGATTACGGAAATGATTTTAGTGGCTCCACAATTGGAAAGATGGGTGGAACAATAGCAACTTATTTGAGTTAAAAAAAAAGGATAAAAAATGATTCATATTAAACCTTCAGACCTGAATGATGTTTTTGCATCGGAAGGTTCTAAAGAAAAGTTTCCGGCAGCTAAAGAAAGAATCGGTTGGACTGCTGAAATTCCTCTTGCTGCTAACTGGAATTACTACGTTAACAGGCAGGATACAGCAATAGCTTACTTTAACCAAAGAGGAATTCCTGAATGGGATGAAACAACAGAATACGTTAGACACAAAAGTTATGTGGTTGGCAGTTCTGGTAAAATTTATGTAGCAAAAGAAAATAATACAGGTAAAGACCCTGATATAACAACAGATGGTTCTTGGGGTTTGTTTTTCGACCCTGAATCAGTAACTGCTATCGTTTGAGGTGAGTAATGGCTACAGAATATAGCAAACCTTCAGTGATGAATAAAAACTGGTCATCACAAGGTGTGAGTGTTCAACCTAGCGATTTTAAATGGTCACAAGGTTGGATTCAGGAAAAACCAGAATTTGAATTTATGAACTTCTGGATGAAAGATAAAGATTCTTGGATGAACTATTCGAACCAAAAAGGTTTACCTGAGTATGATTCAGAAACAGAGTATGTTAAAGATAAATCTTTTATTCAATTCAACGGAAGTATTTATAAAGCAATAGAAGATGTAAAAGCCGTTAGTCCTTTACAAGACACTTCTGGTTCTTACTGGTTAAAAATATTTAATGGTTCATCAACTGCTTTAGATGCAAGTAATGTTAGTCCTTTCATGAGGTCGTTTTTACTTTCAACAACCCTTAACGAAGTAGATTCTTTTTTGTCTATATCTAACACGGGAAAAGCGGTTTTAAGATCGAACAGTCAGGCGGATGCGAGAACAAGTTTAGGTCTTTCTTCTTACTGGTCTAACTTAGTTACAAACTCAACAGTTTCTCAGTCTCAGAGTGCTTTAGGTTTTTCCGAATATGGAAAAGGATTGATCAACAAAACCGATGATAGTGCAACATTAGACTATCTAGGTTTTAGCGCTATAGGAAAACAACTAACTTCTTCTTCTGATCAAAACAACGCTCTGAATACGCTAGGTGGAACAATAACAGGTATAAACCTTTTCAGAAGTTCAAGTGCTGATAACGCATTATCTTTGTTGTCTGTGAGTTCACTAGGTATAGATTTCTTAAAACAAACAAGTTTCCAAAACATGAAACTTAAAATAGGGATGACTACCTTTTCGGCAGACCTTTCTACCGCAGCAAACGTAAGCGATCATTTGACAAAAGTGGGTGTTAGCAACTATGTAAAGACACTTCTTTCATCGTCTGATGCTTCTGCGTTTAGAACGTCTATAGGAGCCAACAATGCTTCAAACCTAAATACAGGAACACTACCCACAGCAAGAATAGCGTCTTCTTCTATTACAGATGATAAATTACAAAGAAATTACGTTTATAACACAGGAAATAAAAAGTTACATTTCCACAATGCGAATATTAATCAGGTTCAACTTTACGAAAACGATGTAATGTTAGGTGTTCTTGCTTACAAGAGCGAGTTACCTGTTATTTCTTCTGAATCAGTTTATGGTTTAGTAAAAGAAGCAAACGTTTCACAAATGAACAATAAAACTTCTGACAAGGTATATGTTAAACCTTCAGTTGTTGCTAACGGAAGTGGTTACGCTTTTACTGGTACAACATCAACACATATGCTTAACATCACTTTCCCAAGTTGGATGGGTGGGTATTCCCGCAGAGGTGGTAGAGTTTATGTAGGCGGTAACGGCACAATTACCCTTCCTTCTTTGTTTCCCAATGCTTGTCTTTGTGTTTCTGTGACAAACGATACTTCTGCGAGAAATGATCAAAGACCAATGCACGGAGCAGCAACAGCAGAAAGAGGGATAGTTATAAAAAATCCTGATAGTAACGGTGCTTGGTGTTGGTGGACTGCTGAAGGTTACTGATAATTAACAAAAAAGAGAAAAATAAATGGCACAATATCTGAACCCTTTTACGGGTAAACCATTAGGTTGGGATGATGGTGAAAACGGTTGGGGGCAACCGTTAAACTCAACTTTAATTCAATATGCTTTTTACCTTAACAGAAACGTCAAAGGAATATTAGCATCACCTGATTTACTACCTGTTTCACCAAACGATGGTGATGCGTACCTTGTTGTTTCGAATGCTAGAGTTTATTATTACAGTAAACAATGGTATAACGATATTCCTCCGAACGGAATGAAGTTTAGGTTAACAACAACAGGTAAATATTTCACTAAACAAGGTCCAAACTTTGTTCAAGACGAAGAATTTGCTAATGTTGCATATAGCGGAAACGCAGGTGATTTAACAGGAAAATTATCATACAATGTAATTCCTGAATTCATTGGTGATGTGACCAAACCAGAAAACTCAGCACAGCTCACTCTTGCCAACACTGGTGTTGTAGCAGGCAGTTACGGTTTAACAACAGGATTATCATTCCCAAGGTTCACGGTTGATAGTAAAGGCAGGATAACATCTGTTGTCAACCAATTAATTCCTGATGCAACCACTACTACATCAGGTTTAATGAGTGGAGCAGACAAAACCAAGTTAAACGGTTTAGCAGTTCAAGTGAACTCAGACTGGAATTCAGTGTCGGGTTTTTCTCAGATTTTGAATAAGCCAACATTGGGTTCATTAGCTGCTTTGAGTTCTGTTAACGATTCTAACTGGTCAGGAACGGCTTTATCAGTAGATAATGGTGGTACTGGTGCTAACAACGCTGCTTCAGCAAGGGCAAACTTAGGTTTAACTTCTCTAGCAACAACTACTGTTGATGCTACCACCAACAGATTAATGAAGGTTGGAGCAGGGGGGATTTTAGGTTATACAACCGATATTGAAGATGGAGATTTGTTAGGTTCATCAGGTGGACTTTGGAGAGTTCCCGCAGCATCAACATCCTTAGGTGCTAACGGTTACATGGTCAATATAAGTAGAGATTCTGCGAGTAGCGGCCAAATGTTCATCACCGATACGGGTAGAATTTTAACTAGAACTAAAAACAGTAACGTTTGGCAATCGTGGACTGAAGCTTATACTAATAAGAATTTATTAAATATAGGGACTACTCCTGCGTCTGCGAGAACAGCGTTATCATTAGGTTCTCTAGCTACTTTGAGTTCGGTTAACAACTCTAATTGGTCAGGAACAGCTTTATCAATAGCTAACGGCGGTACTGGTGCTAACAACGCTGCTTCGGCAAGAGCGAACTTAGGTATAGAGATAGGGGATTTCGCAACAACACAGTACTTTAACTCTGTTGCTGAGATGGTAGCCCTACCAGCAAGCTCACCTATAGAATATGCCGTTGTCCGCAGTTATATGGGTACAGGAAATGGCGGCGGAGGAATTTTTAAATTCAACCCATCTGGAACTGTTAATGATAGAGGGTGGAGTATTTCTAGGACTTCTGGTGGAACATAGGAGGATATCGTGACTGGGAAAC